>Ga0208227_1000142_pt1 | contig 17921 bp, 20 predicted proteins | sample LakMenEpi13Jun11_FD_150692 | JGI IMG/M metagenome (GOLD analysis project Ga0208227, IMG submission 150692) | Freshwater microbial communities from Lake Mendota, WI - 13JUN2011 deep hole epilimnion (SPAdes) | ecosystem: Environmental > Aquatic > Freshwater > Lake > Epilimnion/Euphotic zone ...
CAAGGATGCAACGACCGACCATCTGCTTGCGCACATCAGCGAAGCACAAACGGTGTGCATTGTTGGTTGGAGTCCAACTGCACTTGAAGCTTTAGTGCAACGAGGCGATTGCAAAGTCTTGGTGATTGATTCCTTCGGATCGGCTGATAGCGCAGTGAATGCACTTGAGCGCGTTCAAGTGGAAGCGGAAAGCGTGTCAATCGAACATGCAGCACGCGCTATTGAAATGTGCGACTTGGTGGTGCTGGATGCACTGGGTTGTGGCCCAGACGAATTCTTAATGACCTCTGGTTCACATGGTGTTGCCGCACTTGCATACGTTGCGCAAAAACCTGCAGTCGTCACTGCACGACGCGGAACGCGACTGCCAGCAGAACTTTGGGAATCCATGAAGTCGCGCAATTTCGATGTGCAACGACCGTGGCGCACGGAAGTGGACGTAGTTCCGCGAGAACTACTTCGCGCTGTCGTTGGTCCGCAGGGATTAGTGGATGCCTCGCTGTCGGTAGTGGCCGAATGTGCCCCTACGACCGAGATGCTCGTGCGCAGTGCGATGTAACCTGTAAGCCATGTCAGCACGCTCCCGTAACCTTCCTCGCCGTTCATGCCTGTCAATTCCGGGCTCGTCAGAAAAAATGCTGGGCAAGGGCCCAGGAATTCCTGCCGACATGGTGTTCCTCGATCTTGAAGACGCAGTAGCTCCAAAAGAAAAAGAAGCTTCACGCGCAAAGATCGCCGCTGCTATTCGTGGCAACGACTGGGGCGACAAAGTGTTGTGCGTTCGCGTGAACGACTGGAGCACCAAGTGGACTGCATACGACATCATTGAAGTTGTTGGCACCGCTGGTGAGCGTCTTGATGAAATCATGTTGCCAAAAGTTGAATCTGCAGCGCAGATCGTGGCAACCGACATGTTGCTTCGCCAAGTAGAAATTTCGGCAGGTTTGCCAATCGGCCACATCGGCATTGAAGCGCAAATTGAAACTGCTCGCGGACTCATCAATGTTGAAGAGATCTGTGCAGCAAGCCCACGACTTGAAACCATCATCTTTGGACCAGCCGACTTTGCAGCAAGCATGGAAATGCCGGTGCTCACAGGTGGCGTGAAGATTGACGAATACCCAGGCGACCACTTTCATTACGTGTACAACAAAATCTTGATGGCAGGACGTGCAAATGGTCTACAAGTAATTGACGGACCGTTCCTGCACGTGCGCGACAGCGATGCGCTTCGCGAATACAGCATGCGTTCACGCATTCTTGGTTACGACGGCAAATGGGCATTGCACCCAGACCAAGTAACCGTCTTGAACGACGTGTTCTCACCAACACAAGAACAGTTCGACAAAGCATGGTCAATTCTTGACGCCTACAAAGAAGCCACTGAAGGCGAAGGTAAAGGCGCTGTCATGTTCGGAAACGAAATGATTGACGAAGCCAGTCGCAAGATGGCGTTGAAGTTCATCTCGCGTGGCGAGCGTGCAGGTCGCAAGCGTTCACCACAAGCGTGACCAAACGTTTCGACGCAATTCTGTTTGATGCCGGTGGCATCTTTTTATTACCTGACCCCATTTCGCTAGGCGCAATTGTCCGCGCACACGGCGGCGATGGCTCTATTGAGCGTTTAATGCGTGCGCATTACGCAGGTATGGAGCGTTTGGACAGTATTGCTCATGAGTTGTCACGTGAAACGATTGAAGGATTTAGCTGGGACCCATACCGCGACGCCTATGTAGAGGCAGCTGGATTAACAGGTTCTGCTGCAGTGGCTGCAAGTGAGCAGTTGCGCAAAATGTTCTCGCCATTTTTGTGGCGCTACCCAATTCTTGAATCTGCTTCTGCGCTGTGGCAAATGCACTTGAAGGGTTTGCCAATTGGCATCGTGTCGAATGCCAGTGGGCAAGTGGAAGCAACGCTTGCGAACCAATGCATTTGCCAGGTGGGAACCGGTGCCGGAGTGCCAGTACTCATCGTTACTGATTCACATGTCATAGGAACAGCCAAACCCCATCCGGGAATCTTCCGCGATGCAATTGCGGTCATGAACGACATGGGAATTGGCAACGATCGAATTGCCTATGTAGGTGATTCCTATGTCAATGACGTTGTCGGCGCACGCAACGCAGGACTGCACCCAATCTTGTTAGATCCGTACAACGATCATGCACGTTATGACTGCGAGCGAATTAGCTCGCTACACGACTTACTCGCGTTTATTTAGCGGCTGACTCTTCAACCAAGCGGCGAGCAATCACTTTCAAGCACAACGTCTCGTCGGCGCCTTCAAAGATCGATAACACACGAGCGTCAACGAAGAGTCGACTCACTGAATATTCCTCGGCATAACCAAAACCGCCGTGAATTTGCATGGCTTCGCGCGACACCCATTCGGCTGCCTTGCACACGTACGCCTTCACCATGCTGGCTTCCATCTGGCCTTCGCCTTTGCCCATCAACTTGGCAACGGTGTACGAAAACTGACGTGAAGCTTGGGTGATTACAGCCATTCGACCAAGCTTCACTTGAGTGAGTTGGTATTCGGCAATGTTGTGGCCAAAAGCTTTGCGGTTGTTGGCGTATTCAACAGCCGATTCATACGATGCCTGCATCACACCAACTGCACGTGCTGCTGTTTGCAAACGTCCGTTTTCGAAACCGCTCATTTGGTAATAAAAGCCTTTACCCAAACCTGATTCTTCGCCAATCAAATGGTCTGCAGGAACGAACCAGTTCTCGATTGCAATTTCGTAGCTATGCATACCGCGATAGCCGATGGTGTCGATTGGACGACCTTCCATTTTTCCGCCACCAGGTTGCTTGAACATGAAGCCATGCGCATCGCCGAGAGGTTTTGGAACGATGAACAAGCTGAGGCCACGGTGTGTCTTACTGCGATCTGGATCGGTTCGTGCAAGCAGCATCAACACGTTGGCGCGGGCGGCAAACGTGCACCATGTTTTTACGCCGTTGATGATGTAACCCTCGACGCCTTCTTCGTTTGTGCCCTTAACCGCCATAGTGGTGAGGTTGGCAACGTCGCTGCCGTAATCAGGTTCGGTAACTGCAACTGCAGCCATCACTTCTGCGGATGCAAGCTTCGGTAACCACTCCTGCTTCTGTGCTTCTGTTCCACCGTTGACCAATGCGCGAGTGAGAATTTCTGGGCGAGTGATGAGTGAACCGCCGATGCCAAGCGATGCACGCGACAACTCTTCAGTTGCAATGCAGTTCGCCATGTATTCACCATCGCCGCCTTCGCTGAAACCGCCGTACTCGGAAGGAACGGAAAGTCCGAATGCGCCAAGTTCAGCAAGACCAGAAATGATTTCTTCTGGAACGTCTGCGTTGTGACGGTGCACATGCTCTGCGTGTGGAGCAATCACTTTTGTAGCAAAGCTGCGAAATGTGTCTTGCACCATTTCGAATTCGTCTTCAAGGTGACGTGGGCCGGCAACTGAAGCGAGCGATGCTAGAAACTCTGGTTCGCGAAAAGCGGTCATGAAATCATGTGCTGATGCGAGTGGGTTCTGTTCTACTCCCCACATGTCTTCACGGCCGAGCAGGCGAGTGCTGACTTCGTGCAACATGTCGGCAACGAATGCACACGTGATGAGCGCTTCAGATTTTCCTTTGCCGCCGTAGTCAATGAGTGAGCGAGCGGTTTCAACTGCTGCAGCAGAGTGCGCAAGATCGTATGCAAGCACCTGATGGACCTCGGGTCCGCCTTGAGCGGCAAGCGTGCGCACACCCTTGCCAACGACGCGACGCGCCAAATCGATGACCTCGGCTGCACGTGTGAGATCGGGGGTTGGAGACGAAGTTTGGGTTGCCATTTCGTAAACGCTAGTGAGCACTGGGTCACAGGGACTAACCCTGCAGGGAGTTGTCACCTACCATTTAGGGCATGTCGCGGCTGAGTGGGTTGAAATCTGCCTTCACCACAGTCAAGTGGGTACTGTTCGCCGCGATCCTGTATTTCTTTGTCCTTCCGCTGATCCCTGGCTTTCGAAAAGCGGTTTCAGATCTCACACAAATCAAGCCTTCGTTATTGATACTGGGTCTTGGCCTTGAGTTCGCCGCGCTGTTTAGTTATTCGCTGTTGACCAAAGCGGCCCTTGCCGAACACGGCAATGAAATCTCGGTACTCCGCCTGTTTCGTATTCAATTGAGTACCAAAGCGGTGGGCAACGTGTTGCCTGGTGGCAGCGCTGCAAGCACTGCACTTGGGTATCGCATGCTCACTCTTTCTGGCGTGGCAGGTCCAGACGCCGGTTTTGCATTAGCAACCGCAGGTCTTGGATCTGCAGTGATGCTCAATGTGATCTTGTGGTTTGGTCTCATTGTTTCAGCAGGTCGCGGAGTGAACGCCGCATATGGAACCGCCGCAATTATTGGAATCATTTTGATGCTGATTGCTGCTGCCTTGATCTTTGGACTCATTGACGGACAGGGAAGAGCAGAACGATTCATTCGGTTGTGTGCACGCAAGCTTCGTATGGATGAAGATCATGCGGCCGAAGTTCTGGAACATCTGGGTAACCGACTTCAAGGTTTGGCGTCTGAACCAAAACTGTTGACGCGCGTGTTGGTGTGGGCGCTTGTCAATTGGCTGCTCGACATGCTTGCGTTGTATGTGTTCATTCGCGCATTCGGTGGCGACGTTGCACCAGACGCCTTAATTGTGTCGTTTGGACTTGCCAACATCTTGTCGGTCGTGCCAATTACTCCAGGCGGACTTGGCATTGTGGAAGGTATCTACATTCCAACTCTTGTTGGTTTTGGTCTCACTCGAAACGTCGCAACCGTTGGCGTGTTGTCATACCGAATTGCTCAGTACTGGTTGCCAATACTTGTTGGTGGATTCACCTACCTGTCGCTACGAGTTGGGCCGTTCGCCATTGAACGGAAAGAGAAACTGCGGTCGTTGCGCAGAGTCACCAAACTTGCGACCGAACACCCAACAACTAAGTACGAATTCTTAGAGCAGTATGCGCCGCGTGACCGTACTGGCCAATTTCCATTGCCTGAAGTGAAGAATAGGTATTTACTTGGTGATGAGGATGAGGAGTAGTTTGTTGTTATGACCGTTCATGAGCGCCCGTTTGGAAGAGCACTAGAAGACTTCACTGTTGGTGATGTGTATCGCCACTGGCCAGGAAAAACCATCACTGAAGCAGATGATCATTTGTTTTGCATGATCACCATGAATCATCATCCACTTCACACCAATGATTGGTTTGCATCGCAAAGTGTTCAAGGACGAAACGTTGTTGTAGGCAACTTGGTGTATTCGTTGGTGTTGGGCATGAGCGTTCCCGATGTGAGCGGCGCCGCAATTGCCAACCTTGAAGTGGAAACGTTGCAACACAAGTTTCCAACGTTTCACGGCGACACCATTCATGCTGAGACTCGCGTGCTCGATGTTCAAGAGTCGAAATCAAAAAATGATCGTGGAGTCGTGACGGTAGAAACAAAAGGTTTCAACCAAGATGGCAAAGAAGTGTGCTATTTCCGTAGGCGAGTAATGGTGTGGAAGCGCGAATTTATGCCAAACCGCGCGCGTCCGTACGACGGTCAAGACGTCTGGACAAACTAAGCCTCATTGTTGACCCACTGTTGCAGTGGGGATTGCCACAGTTGCGAGATTTTCCGTGGCGCGCCACGAGAAATCGGTGGCACGTATTGGTGAGTGAAGTGATGTCGCAACAAACCCAAATTGATCGGGTTGTGCCGAAGTTTCGATTATTCATTCATACCTTTCCTTCGCCGCGCGAATGCGCAGATGCTCCGCTGTCTGAGTTGCTCACCATTTGGCAGGGTCTTGGATACCCGCGGCGCTGTCGCAATTTGCATGAAGCCGCAAAGGTGATGGTGCGCGATCACGATTCGCAGGTACCTGCAGACTTGGAACAGCTGCTTGCGCTTCCTGGAATTGGCGAATATACGGCACGTGCAGTGTTGGCATTCGCCGAACATGTTGACGTCGGAGTTGTTGACACCAATGTCACTCGAGTGTTTGCACGGGTGCTGAATAAGCCCCTTGGCAAACGCGAAACCCAAACAATTGCAGACTCAATTGTTCCCGTTGGCTTGTCGTGGGAATGGAATCAAGTGCTGATGGATTTCGGGGCAACGTGTTGTGCGGCTCGTTCTCCACAATGCGAACGATGCCCAATTGTTGATTCATGTGCTTGGCGGCTTCATGGTGGTGACGACCCGGCACCAGCATCGGCGGGAACGAGCAAGCCTCAGGCGCGTTTCGAAGGTTCAAATCGACAGGCTCGGGGACGGCTTATGAAAGCACTCGTTGCCGGTGGGGTGATGCGAAACAAAGCCGAACAAGCCATGGGTTTGGCAAATCAAGCTGATCGTGCAGAAACGATTATTGAATCGCTCCTTGCTGACCAATTGATTGTTGAATCAAATGGCGTTTTGCAGTTGCCGTTATGAAGCGTTGCTCGTAATCCAATTCACGATCAACTCATTCACCTTTTTTGGTTGTTCCAATTGCATGAAGTGACCAGCGCCGTCAATAATTTCAACCCGTGCATTTGACGGTGCACGTGTTGCGGCGTCGTGCGCAACTTCGGCACCAATGCAGCCGTCAAGTTCTCCGTGTAGATACAGAAGTGGTTGCGTCGGCATCTCACCTTGCACCAGTGACTGTGCTTCGTTGAGTGCGGGGTCTCTAAACCCGGCCCCAAGGGTTGCGCGGTAATAGCCAAGAGTTGCCGCAAGATGTTCGGGAGATGCAATGGTCGCTTTCGCATTTGCAATGTCTTCGGTTGCCGAAAAACCTGGCGACCATTGGTCCCACAACATGTCAATGAATGCAAGATTGTTTGCGCCGACGACAAAGTCGGAAAGACCATGTTGGAAAAAGAACATGTACCAACTGCGCTGTACCTGATTGAGGTTGGTGACGAATGCATTTCCCATTGCACCCCACGGTGGAACCGACATTCCTACAACGGTTTTCCAACGAGCAGGTTCAAGAATTGCCGCACCATAAACCGCAGGAGCGCCCCAGTCGTGACCAATAATGACGGCATCTGAAGTGCCACCAAGTTTTTCGTGCAACGCGTTCGCATCAGTTGCTAGTGCCGCAGTTTGGTATGCGCCGTTTGCTGGAACTGATGTTGGGGCATAGCCACGCATGAATGGAGCGACTGCGCGATAACCAGCAGCAGCAAGTTCTGGAAGCAAGTGGCGCCATGAGTGTGCAGAATCGGGAAAGCCGTGCAGGCATAACGCAAGTGGTCCGGTTCCACATTCGAAGTAGGTGAACGACAAGTCGTTTGCAGAAACTTCATGTGTTGCAATGTTGTGCTGAGCGGTCATGCCCAAACCATAGTTGGGTAACATTGAAGCGATGGAAGCCAACTTCGATAGTGCTCGGTTTCGACAGGTGCTTGGTCATTTACCTACCGGAGTTGTTGTCGTTACTGGCGTAGATGCAACGGGCGCTCCATCGGGAATCACCATCGGCAGTTTTGTTTCGGTGTCACTAGACCCACCACTAGTTGGCTTTTTTCCTGGCAATGCTTCGCGCAGTTGGTCGCACATTGCCGAAGGGAAGGGCTTTTGCGCCAACGTGTTGACGAGCGAGCAAGACGAACTGTGTTGGCGGTTTGCACGTGAACCAGAGGGTGGAATGTCTGCCCGATTTGATGGCCTTGATTGGGCAAAGTCTCCAAGTGGAATGCCGGTACTTCCAGGTGCACTTGCGGCAATTGACTGCAGCATTGAATCCGTAACTCCTGCCGGTGATCACAGTTTTGTACTCGGAAGAGTGCAACACCTTTCCGCAAACGAAACAGTTGGTGAAGCCATGGTGTTTTATCGTGGCAAAGTTACTGGTGTTACACCAGCGCAATGAATGAACAGATTTTTTCTCTGAATTGGTGGATGTCGGCGACTGTTGGAGTGATCTTCATTTTCGCTGGAGTGCAGAAATTTGTTGCACGCGAATTGTGGCCAGCACAAGCGAAGCGACTGGGAGCACCATCGTTTGCAATTCCAACGGTTCCCTATGTTGAAGTAATTCTGGGTTCGTTGCTGATCGCGGGGTTGGCAGCAAACGCTGTACTCATCGCCTCGATAGTGGCGCTATCAAGCTTCACCATATTGCTGGGCCTTCGATTGGCTGCAGGGGACAGGCCGCCCTGTGCGTGCTTGAGTTTTCGTTCCACAAAGCCAATTGGCTGGAACAATATTGTGCGAAATTTGTTGATGCTCGCCCTCTTGGTTGCCGCGCTCATTCGTTAGCGTGCAACCGTGCGTGTTTGGATAGACCAAGACTTGTGTACAGGCGACGGCTTGTGCGTCGACCACTGTCCTGATGTTTTTGTGCAATTAGAAGATGGAATTGCTTACGTAGTGCAAGATGGCGTGACGCTGAATGATCCGGGAAGTTCGGGAAGCCTCGCAACTGTTGAAGTAAAGAATCAAGTTGACGTAGTGAAAGCTGCAGAAGTGTGCCCAGGTGAATGCATATTCATCGAGATGGATGTACCACTGATTTCACAATAGGTAGGGTGAACGCATGAAGTGGCGCCTTTCGGTTCATGGCGCAATTGTGGTTATGGCAATCGGCGTTTCCTCGGTGGCTGTTGCCCAGCCCAGGGCAAACGATGGGACCACGCTTGGTCAATTGGCTTCGATACAGGTTGCAACCGAAAGGACTGCTGGTTTCAAACAGTCACTGTTTACAGGCGCAGCGAATAGACCGATACCTGCAATGAGCGTGGCACATGTTGTGACCGTTCGTGAAGCATGGGAATCGGGTGCGTGGTCGTGGAGCGCGTCGAAGAGAAGAAGTTTCATCAACGACCGAGCAGTTGTGTCTGTTTTAGCGCTGGTGCTTGGAACAAGTGCGCAGAAACGCGGCGACAAAGATCCTGCTGGTTGGATGCCGAGTACAAGTGCAAATATCTGTACCTATTTGAGTAATTGGGTATCGGTGAAAACAAAATGGGGACTTGCGATGGATCGGCGCGAGTTCAATGCAGTGAAAACAGCATTTACGCAGCGATGCAGTGCGCCGACAACTGCATCAAGCGTTGCTCCTACAACGTCAAGTATCAACACCACGACTATTACAACAACGAGCACGACAGCAAAACCTGTTGTAGTGGGAAGTGCGCTTGCATTGTTGCAAACGGTTCGCGTTGAAAACGAATATCAAGTTGGTTACGACCGTGCGTTGTTTGATCATTGGCGTGACATTGACGGCGATGGATGCGACTCGCGCGATCAGGTGTTGAAGCGCGACAGCATTTCGTTGCCCCAAGTAGACCCAGTGAATTGCAATGTTGTTGCAGGAGACTGGATTTCGCCGTACGACGGAGCGAAGTGGAGCGATCCGTCAGATATTGATATCGACCATGTCGTTGCACTGAAGGAAGCATGGGATTCTGGCGCGTGGGCATGGAGCGCCGCACAACGAAAAGCTTTTGCAAACGACACGTCAGACAGTCGAACGTTGTTGGCGGTGACCGACTCGGTCAATCAATCAAAGAGCGATAAAGATCCTTCGAATTGGTTGCCACCACTGCAGTCATACACATGCACATATTTGGGCAACTGGATTGCCGTGAAGGTTCGCTGGAGCCTGTCCATGGACTCAAGCGAGTACGGCCGAATCAAGAATCTGTTGCAATCAACGTGTATCTCGTTGAATATCGCACCAATTCCAAACTTGCCGAATATTTCGGGCGGAACGACGGTGGTCACGAATCCAGCGTCGTCAATCACTAATTCAACGTCAATCACGAATTCAACGGTGACACCGAATACCGCATCGTCAGGCACGACTGCACAAATAAACCCAGGCTCGTATTGCGCACCTGAAGGCGCAATTGGCTATTACACATTGAGTGGAAGTACGACGCCAACCACATATGTGTGCTCAAAAACTGATGCATCGGGTGTGCCGTATTCAGGCGGAAGGGCCCGTTGGCGGAGGGCGTAGCCATCGGAAATGGCGATAATGCCCGTTAGCATGGCGGGACTATGTCGAAGAAGACCAAGAAGAAAAAAGCCAAGATGCGTCGCTCGAAGGCCAACCACGGTAAGCGTCCAAACATGGGACGTGGCTGAGCAATAGCGCTGGCGTGCCTGAAATGAGTTCGGCACGAATAAGTGAATTGGTCATCGGTGGTTCCCGCGCCAACTGGGCGCAGGTAGGAATCAACTTTTCTCAAGACGGTGTATTTGCCATTGGCGAACTTGTGTTGCGACTCAATGAGTCTTTGTTGCCAGGACTGCATTCCTGGGCGTTGAGCAATATCAATTCCACCATTTCATCAATTGATGGAATTCCCACGACCGAAGTATTGGTCGCTACTCGACCAGCACAAATTGAATCGCGTGAGTTTGTGCTCCAGCCACTTGGCATCGATCACGTTGTAGTGAATACTCCCGACTTAGAGCGCACGTCTCGCGCATTACATGAAGCAACCGGCGCAGAGTTGAAACGAATTCGTGACGCAGGAAACGGAATGCGCCAGGGTTTCCACAGACTGGGCGATGTGATCGTTGAAATCGTGTCTGCACCGTCGATTCCAGCAGGCACTGCATCGTTGTGGGGTTTTGTCGTGAACGTTGCAGACGTGAATGACGTTGCTGCTTACCTTGGACCCGATGTTTTAAGCCCACCAAAACCAGCGGTGCAGAAAAACAGATTGATCGCAACTTTCCGTGGCGCGGTAGGGCTTGGTGTTCCCGTAGCGCTGATGAGTGATATCTAAAAGTCGTCAGTTGCGTCGGGGTCGTCGCGACGCGCAATGAATTTTGTTCCTTCGGCGCACGAGTCAAGTAGTGGGCACCATGAACAGAAAAAACCGCTGCGAATTACTGGTTCACGTCCATCGCGTTGCAGCTCAACCATTTTGCGGACGCCATCAACGGTTTTGCGAACTGCGGCTTGCAACACACCTTCGGTTACGTCTTCAACGTCGGCACGAGCAGTAACAAGCGAGTAACTGGCTAAACGGCGTGGAGCAGCACCAGTGCGCATGGCTTCGACCAGCGCATAAAAACGGAGTTCTTCTCGGTGATTGGGCTGAACACGTCCGGACTTTAAATCGATAATGACTTTGGAGCCAACAGCGCCAAGCGTGAGGTCTGCGCGAGTGCTGAGGTTGATGCGTTGGTCAAACATTTCGTATCGCGCCGAGCTTTCAAGCACGGGACGCCATGCTGCTTTGAGCGGTGGAAAACACTCGTCAAACTTGGTGTACAAATCGATTGCAGAACTTCGTAGCTGCGCGCGGTCTCCTGCGGGCAAATTGTCAATGAATGGTCCGGCGCTTTGGCGTTCGTCGTCGGCAAGCTGAGCAAGCGCTTCATCCACCACATCGGCAGGAACAATGACACCACGCCAATTCAGACCAAGTTCAACAGCTTTGTGCAGCACCGTTCCTTTTACGTTGCCAAGAGTCCATTCAAAACCTGTTAGCCCGGCGAGATGATTTGCTTCGCAACCGTGCACGGTGGTGAGTTTGTGTTTGCTGACCCACAGTGCGTTTTCAGGGGTGAGGCGTGGGGCAATGTCGGCAAGACCGTCATGCAGTTGTGTACGAATGCCCTCGATGACTTCACGTGGGATAGGCACCCAGTCGGGTTCTTTGCCTAATGCTTCAAGGACAGCCTGTTGCATGGCATTGAGTTCGGTTTCAGACATCACGGTCACTCTGTCACATGGGTGTGTCATGCTGTGGCCATGAGCACCTCGACCACCATGCAATTTGCTGCTGTTGCGCGCTTAATTGCTGGTGAGACCCAACGTTTCGGGTTACTTGCTCCAAGTTTTCGCAGCCCGCCGCGGGTTATTGGTGTGAATCGCACCGTGCGTCGTCGTGAGGGTGGTGGAGTGGTGGCAGTTGCGCTTCGTGATCGACCATTTGTGGCAATACTCGGCGACATGATCGAAGGCGTTGTAGTGGTCAATCAACTCTCAGCACCCGATTCAGATCATGTGCGCACTGCGTTGTGGTCCATACTTTCCATTCACGGTTATGTTGCAACGCAAGAAGTAGACGTGCATGTTCCCGTTGTCCAACCACGCGTTGCATAACTAGATACTCAACTACGATGTTGTAGTGAATACAGGGCATCGCATACGCAAGGAAATTCAATTTCTGCGCGCGGTCGCGGTCACATTGGTGGTGCTGAGCCATTTGGGTATTGGAATGTTCAGTGGCGGTTTTGTTGGCGTGGACATGTTTTTTGTGTTGTCGGGTTTTGTTATCGGCCTGACCATGATCAATGAGCAGGTCACCACGGGGAAAGTTTCGTTCCGCAGATTCTTCGAGCGTAGGTTCTTCCGCATTTTCCCACCGCTTTCGTTCATGGTCGCGGTCATGACGGTGTATGCCTATTTTGTTGTTCCATTTACTAAAGCGCAAGACTTTTTCATTCAGCAAGCGCGTGCCGCATTGTTTAGCTACGGCAACTTCTTCTTTATGTTTCGCAAGCTTGACTACTTCGTGCAATCTGGTGACATCACGTTTTTCCTCCACACGTGGTCGCTTGGGGTAGAGGAACAGTTCTACATTGCGCTACCGATTGTGCTCGGCGTTTTGGCGCTGATTGGTCGACGATTTGATGCTGCTCAACGCATTCGTATCTGGACTGTTGGGTTCATCGTTCTTGGATTGGCTTCGGCCGTTGTCATGGTCGGGTCAAGCAAGCAAAAATACGGTTGGTTTGACCCGCAATTTCGGCCGGGGTTTTTGTTTTATTCTCCGTTCACCAGAGCATGGGAATTCTTCCTTGGTTTGCTTGTCGCAATTGCAGTGCTGCGATACGAGCAAGGCAGGAAGTATCTCGGTTCCGCGATGCGAACCGTGTTGTCAATTATTGCCGTGTTGGTCATTGTCTATGTTTTGGTGACACGAGTTGATGGCAATGGTTCGCAAATTACTGCTTGCGCGTTGACAGCTCTGGCAACTGGGCTACTTATTTTTTCGCTCTCAGGCTCAAAGCTTGACGCACAGAAATTCTTCGGAGTTGGAGTATTCCAGGCAATTGGCAACAGTTCGTACTCCATTTACCTATGGCACTGGATCGGTGTATCGGTTTCGTTAGATCTCATGAGGCCAGATTCGTCAATTGATAAGTCCATCTTGGTTACGGCTTCGATGCTTCCCGCTGTGATTTCGTATCGCTACATCGAGCAACCATTTCGTAAGTTACGAAATGGCAGTACCCAGATAAAAGTTTTATCTGGTCTTGGGCTGGTGCTGGTTCCAACGCTGATGCTGTTCGGCCTTGACTTCACAAAGACTCAGGCTCGTGAAAGTTACGGAAACGTGTACGCAAGTGCTGTACTCAGCGGTTGCGATTTCATGAATGATGTGTGCGTGGTGGGTGAAGACACTGCGGCAAAGAAAGTGTTGCTCTATGGCGATTCACACATTTATCAGTTGATTCCGATCTTTGTTGACTACACCAAAACTCATGATGTTCAGATCACTACGTGTGCGTTGGTGTGTTATGGCGAACAGTATTCAACAATTAAAGATGGAACTTTTGCACCCGGAAACTTTGATCTTGTCATCAACTCCTTCAAAACAAATAGCGAGGAATTGAGCAGAGCAGTACGGCTCGATCTTGCTACGACGTTCAGTCAATTTGCCTCTGATCGAGGGGCAAAACACCTCATCGTGCTCGATAATCCGTTCTATGGGGGAAGTGTTGCGCCACGCCGAATTCGCTTGCCCAAACTAGTACCACTTTCACGAGCGGATCAAGATGCTGTTGCTAACCCAATTACACAAGAGTGGAAGGACGATACTGGCGAAGGAACGTATTTCTATGATCCGTTCACGGTGTTGTGTAATGCAACCGAATGCCCACTCGAACAAGACGGAAAAGTGTTGTATTTAGATAACAACCACTTGTCCATGCCTGGAGTTCGTTTGCTCGAACCAAGCCTGATTGCATTGGTTGCTCAAATCCTTGATAAGTAAGAAAGCACATCTGCGCTGAAACGCGCCTAACCTACACACCCAAGCCCAGGTGGCGGAATGGTAGACGCGGGGGGCTTAAACCCCCCTGGCTAGAAATAGCCGTATGAGTTCGAGTCTCATCCCGGGCACAAACAGTGATATTCGGTATCTCTTCAGTCCATGTTGTCGGGCAGACTAGAGGCATGCCATTGCCAACCGGGACACCAACGAATGCCCAGTTGCGCTCAGCACTCGACGCTCGAACAGCACAGATGCTTACTCATGTGCAGCAGTTCGTTGATCTTGAATCTCCTTCGAATGAAGTCAGTGATTTGCAGCGCAGCGCAGAGTTTCTTGCTGGCGTCATGACACAGGTGTTGGGTAAAGCGCCAGAAATCATTCCTGGTGCAAAAGGCCCACATGTGCATTGGAAGGGCGGCGACAACGCCAAAGTATTGTTCGTTGGTCATCACGACACCGTGTTTCCAAAGGGCACAGTTAAACATCGCGGATTTAGCGTGGATGGTGACATCGCACGCGGGCCAGGCATTTTCGATATGAAAGCCGGAATCATTCAAGCCATTTACGGGTTGAGTGAAATTCGTGAATGCGAGCAAATTGAAATCTTGATTTCATCTGATGAAGAAATTGGCTCGTACACGTCTCGCGAACTCATTGAGGCACGTGCACTCGCAACAGGAAATGTTTTGGTACTTGAGCCAAGCGGAAACGACGATGCGTTGAAGATCGCGCGCAAAGGCGTGGGCACGTTCACTGTTGACATCGTTGGTCGTGCAAGCCATGCCGGCTTAGAACCGGAAAAGGGAATTAATGCGCTCATGGAGCTTGCGGCTCAGGTGCAGGCCATTGCCGCAATTGCCAAACCAGAAGTTGGCACAACGGTGACACCAACAGTCGCTACTGCTGGCACAACCGAAAACGTGGTTCCAGCAAGTGCGCAAATCACAGTTGATACTCGCGTGAACCTTCCGGCAGAAAAACAACGTGTGGAGCAAGCGTTCGCTGCGCTGAAGCCAACGGTTCCTGGCGCAACATTGACCGTAAGTGGAACGATCAATCGACCACCGATGCACGAGTCTGCAGCACTCGCTCTGTACGAAATTGCAAAGCGTGTGGCGCCCGAGGTTGGCATTCATGACCTGCAAGGAATTGCTGTTGGCGGTGGGTCTGATGGAAACTTCACTGCAGCAATTGGAGTTCCAACACTCGACGGCCTTGGTGCATGTGGTGGTGGCGCGCACGCCGACACCGAATACATCAAGGTGTCAAAAATGGGTGAGCGTGCTGCACTTGTTGCCGCAATTGCGCGCGAACTCGTTAACGGCTAACGCCGGTTATTCAAGTTCGAGTAATCCGCCAGCGCCCAACGTGCCTGCACTGCGGTATTCATCAATCTTTGCTCGCGTGTCTTGAATGTCTAAGTTGCGCATGGTGAGCTGACCAATGCGATCAAGCGGCCCGAATGCCGCATCTTCTACGCGTTCCATGCTGAGACGTTCTGGCGCATAAGTCAGGTGCGGTCCTGTTGTATTCAAAATGCTGTAGTCATCACCACGTCGAAGCTGAATGGTGACGTCACCCGTCACAAGTGAACCAACCCAGCGCATGAGCGGCTCGCGAAGCATGAGTGATTGCGGGTCAAACCAGCGACCCTCGTACAGCAATCGACCGAGTCTGCGACCCATCTGGCGGTAATTCTCCAACGTGTTCTCGTTGTGAATTGCGGTGAGCAGCCGTTCGTAAGCAATGTGGAACAGGGCAAGTCCTGGCGATTCATAAATTCCGCGACTCTTGGCCTCGATGATGCGGTTTTCAATTTGGTCGCTCATCCCAAGTCCGTGTCGACCACCAATGATGTTGGCTTCGTTCACCAATTCGGTTTGTGTGGCAAATGATTTGCCGTTCAACGCAACCGGCCAACCTTCTTTAAACGTCACCACTACATCTTCTGTTGCAATGGAAACTGATGGGTCGTAATGAGCAACACCCATAATTGGTTTCACGATGTGCATGCTGGTGTTCAACTCTTCAAGTTGCTTTGCTTCGTGCGTAGCGCCCCAAATGTTGGCATCTGTTGAGTACGCCTTTTCGGCAGAGTCACGGTAGGGAAGTTTCTTTGCAGTGAGGAACGCACTCATTTCTGCGCGTCCGCCCATTTCGCGAACGAAGTCTGCGTCAAGCCATGGTTTGTAAATGCGAAGTTTTGGATTCGCAAGCAGTCCATAGCGATAGAAGCGTTCAATGTCATTGCCCTTATATGTGCTGCCATCGCCCCAAATATCTACGCCGTCTTCTTTCATGGCGCGCACGAGCATGGTTCCCGTTACTGCGCGGCCAAGTGGCGTGGTGTTGAAATACGTTTTGCCGGCAGTGGTGATGTGAAAAGCACCGCACTGCAAAGCAATAAGACCTTCGTGAACTAACTCGGTTCGACAATCAACAAGACGAGCGCCTTCTGCTCCGTATTGTTTGGCGCGAACGGGAACACCGTCTAGGTCGGGTTCGTCTGGTTGCCCAAGGTTTGCGGTGTATGCGTACGGGAGTGCACCTTTTTCGCGCATCCACGCAACTGCAGCGGACGTGTCAAGACCGCCAGAGAATGCAATGCCAACGCGCTCGCCAACTGGCAATGACGACAACACTTTGGCATTGGAAGCAGCGGCGTTTGAATCAGGCATGTAAACACGGTACAGAATCTGGCGCGCTGAAGGCGACTGCTTTAGTTGTTCGTGCGTCCTGCAAATGTAGCGATCGAGATGAACAGTGCAGATACTGCAACGATTCCTTCGATAATCGCGATTCCCGGAGTGACCGAGATGTCACCGATTGCAACCCCTGCAAGCACAAGTGAACAGCCAATTCCCACATAGCTAGCAATGCGTGGAAGTCGGATGATGGCAATGATGCTGACAACGGGCATCAAAAAGGGCAGCACCCACAAGAGGGGAAATGTTGGGTTTGATTCTGGTCCAAGCCACCATGTGGATTTTCCAACTGACCTGCTCGCTATTGCGGCGCAGGTAATTCCAGCGGTTACAAGCAACCAGGATGAAATTCCTACGAGCTTCCAGGGGGACCTCACACCCTGCACAGTACAACCCAAACCACTCCAGTTAGCCTGATGGCGCATGTCCCGACCATCATTCACTCGTTTTTCGGTGTTTTTTCCTATGTGGAACGAAGAGGAATATCTTCAGCGTGCACTGAATGCCGCGATTGAACTTGGAGACGAACTGATCGCCAATGGCACGGTGCAGGACTATGAAATGGTCATCGTCAACGATGCGTCAACCGATGCAACACCGCAATTGGCAGATGCCGCAGCAGCAGCAAATCCACGGATCAAAGTGGTCCATCATCCCGTAAATCGCAAACTGGGCGGATCAATCAAGTCTGGTTTTGCCGCCGCGACTGGCGATGTCGTGCTGTACACAGATGCGGATCTGCCGTTCGACTTCCGTGAAGTACATAAAGCGTTACGACTTATGCATCAATACGAAGCAGACGTTGTCGCTGCATATCGATTTGATCGCACTGATGAAGGGTATGTGCGAGTGGTGTATTCGTTCCTGTACAACTTCTTGGTGCGCGCACTGTTCGGTTGTCGCTTTCGCGATGTGAACTTTGCTTTCAAATTGGTTCGCAGAAATGTGCTTGACACCGTTGAACTGACTAGCGAGGGTTCATTCATTGATGCTGAACTGATGGTCAGCGCACGCAAGCTAGGCATGAGCGTCGTGCAATTCGGTGTTGATTATTTCCCGCGCACTCGCGGTGTATCAACGTTGAGTTCGCCATCTGTCATCGTAAAAATCTTGAAAGAAGCATGGTCCTTGCGCGCGCATCTCAATGCACTCGCACCGAAGAAGTCATGAACGATAAATTCGACAACTTCTACGAAGGAGACTTCGAATACGACGAAGACTTCTTGGGCGAAGATGCACA
>Ga0208227_1000144_pt1 | contig 17876 bp, 17 predicted proteins | sample LakMenEpi13Jun11_FD_150692 | JGI IMG/M metagenome (GOLD analysis project Ga0208227, IMG submission 150692) | Freshwater microbial communities from Lake Mendota, WI - 13JUN2011 deep hole epilimnion (SPAdes) | ecosystem: Environmental > Aquatic > Freshwater > Lake > Epilimnion/Euphotic zone ...
TAGAAAGTGATTACCAATTGTCATCGTATGATGCTGCAGGCATTACGAGTGATAAACATGTCGCAGATTATTTCTTTGCGACATTAAAAGAAGGGGCTGAGCCTAAACAAATTGCCAATTGGATTTTAGGACAATTATTTTCTAAACTGAATGAACATAGTTTATCGATTGAACATTCACCGATTAAGCCTGAAGTATTGAGTTTACTTTTAAAACGTATTCAAGATGGCACCATTTCGAATAATGGCGCTAAACAACTTTTTGAAAAGTTATGGATGAGCCCTGATCTTCAAATTGATGTATTAATTGAGTCAGAAGGATTAAAACAAGTTTCAGACAGCGGTCTTATTGAAACGATGATCGATGAAGTTTTAAAAAATAATCAAGCCATGGTAGATGAATATCGATCAGGTAAAGAAAAAGCCTTTAACGCGCTTGTCGGGCAAATTATGAAAGCATCTAAAGGTAAGGCAAACCCAGGTCAGGTGAATGACTTGCTCAAGAAAAAATTAAGCTAAGCTTTGATGCCATATAATTTTTGATAATCGCGCATGGCGTTGATATGAGATGCGTAAGTTTCGTGATGCTCGATATAACGCATAAGTTCCTGTAAAGAAGTGAGATGGCAGATAGGCAAATGATGGGTCTCTTTTATTTCTTCAACCGCTGATAATAATCCAGTACCTTTTTCTTCTCGATCAATCGAAATCGCAATGCCTGAAGGTTTGGCACCCTCTTCTAAAATAAGATTCACTGATTCATTCACAGAAGTCCCTGCAGAGATCACGTCATCAACAATAAGAACGCGTCCTTTTAATGGAGTGCCAATAATAACGCCCCCTTCACCATGATCTTTTTTTTCTTTGCGGTTGAATGCAAAAGGGACATTGCGGCCTAGGCTTGCAAATGCAATGACAATGGACGACACCAATGGAATACCTTTATAAGCCGGACCATAGAGCATATCAAATGGAATCTTAGAGGCTTCAATCGATTTAGCATAAAACATACCGAGCTTCATTAAGCTTTCGCCATCATTAAAGAGACCTGTATTAAAAAAGTAAGGACTTAGACGACCGGCTTTAGTTTTGAACTGACCAAACTGTAAAACCTGTTTTTTTAGGGCAAATTCGATAAACTCTTGACTTGAATGATCCATAGATAAATCGGTAGAGATGAATTATGAGAATTATAACGCTAAACATGAATGGAATTCGATCCGCATCAAATAAAGGCGCTTTCGCTTGGCTTGATTCACAAGGAGCGGATTTCATTTGTGTGCAAGAAGTAAAGGCACATGAAAGTGATTTAAGCCATGACATGAAAAACTATCGTGATTACATGAGCTATTTTAGTTTTGCAGAGAAAAAAGGTTATAGCGGCGTAGGTATTTACGCAAAAAGAAAACCTAAGAAAATTATTCGAGAAATAGGCCTCCCACTTTTTGATAGCGAGGGTCGCTATCTCGAACTTATGTATGACAATTTAAGCGTCATTTCAATTTACTTACCTTCAGGTTCAAGCGGTGAAGAACGACAGACATTTAAATTTGAAGTCTTAGATTATTTACTTCCTTATTTAAAAAAACGTATGGAAGAAAATTTGCCGATGATTCTTTGTGGCGATATCAATATAGCGCATAAAGAAATTGATTTAAAAAATTACAAAGGTAATAAAAAAAATTCAGGCTTCTTACCCGAAGAGCGTCAATGGATGACTGATTTATTTGAAGGTGAAGGTTGGGTAGATAGTTATCGCAAGCTTCATCCTGATGCGACCGATGCTTCTTATACCTGGTGGAGCAATCGAGGGCAAGCGTATGCTAAAAATGTGGGATGGCGTCTTGATTACCAAATTGCTCATCCATCTATAAAAGATAAGATTGCTAAAGCTTCAATTTATAAGGCAGAAAAATTTAGTGATCATGCACCATTGATCATTGACTATTTGGTTTAATTTTTAATCGGTGCGATTTTATAAAGTAATGCCATGCCAGGAATGGCGAGTAGAAAACAAAGAATAAAGAAATTCTCCCAGCCAAAAAGACTTTGCAGGTAGCCGGTAGAGGCATTAACAAGTGTTCGAGGAACGGCTGCTAAGCTTGTGAAAAGTGCAAATTGTGTAGCGGTATAAAGTGGATGGGTGGTTTTTGCAATAAAAGCCACAAAAGCTGTGGTACCTAAACCTACCCCGAAAGCCTCGAATCCTACGACAATGGCTAACCATTCTGGGCTATAGCCAATGTGAGCTAACCATGCAAAACCTAAAATACTGATCATCTGCAGAAAACCAAAGATCCATAAGGCGCGGTTGATGCCTAATTTCATCATCCAAACACCCCCTAAGAGGCCACCTATGACACTTGGCCAAAGACCGGCATTTTTTGCAATTAAACCAATTTCAGTTTTACTAAATCCTAGATCCAAATAAAAAGGCGTAGCTAATGCAGTTGCCATGCTGTCACCTAATTTGTAAAAAAAGATAAAAAGAAGAATGGTTAAAGCACTTTTTAAACCATGTCGATGCATGAATTCTTGGAATGGAAGCAGCAGTGATGATGCTAAATCACGCTTTTTCATTTGAGGTACTTTAGGCTCTTTAATTACAAAAGTTAAAACAAGACCGGGCAGCATAAAAAGGCTTGTGACTATAAATACAGTTTGCCAATCAAAATGGTCGGCCAAGATAAGGGATAAAGAGCCTGGTATAAGACTCGCAATCTTATAAGCATTCACATGCACTGCATTACCTAAACCCAATTCTTTATCTAATAAAAGCTCTCGACGATAAGCATCAATCACAATATCCTGACTTGCACTTAAAAATGCAATCAGTGTGGCAATGACCACAATCATTGTGAGATCAGTCTGAGGGTTATAAAAACCCAATAGTGGAATGCTGATTAAAAGAAGCGCTTGAAAAAATAATAACCAGCCGCGACGTCGACCCATGGGCCATCTGAAGCGATCAAAGAAAGGAGCCCATAAAAATTTCCATGTATAGGGAAGCTGGATTAATGCAAAAAGACCAATCGCTTTGAGATCTAATTGATTAGATCTCAACCATGCAGGTAATAAGCTGATCAGAATAAAAAGAGGGAGCCCTGAAGTAAAGCCAGTAAAAATACATACCAACATTTTTTTGGAAAGGATGTCTTGCCAGAATCGATTCCGAATTTGCATCAAACGTTATTTGGAAACGAGGCGATACATCGCTAATGCACCCATGAGATTCGGCATCACGTGAATGGGCTTACCGTGCGTAAGAATTAGACGCTCTTTAATACCAATTTTATTTTTAGCACAAAAATCATCAAAGTCTTTGATAGTGCATAAGTGAATATTAGGTGTGTTATACCATTCGTAAGGCAATGATTTAGAGACAGGCATTTGACCTTGAATGAGCTGTATTCGATGACGCCAATAACCAAAATTGGGAAAGGTCACGATCACTTCTTTGCCTACGCGTAACATTTCATGCACAATTTTTTCTGTATTACGCATTGCTTGTAATGTTTGAGATAAGACAACCACATCAAATGATTGAGATTCAAAACCTGATAGTCCTGATTCCAAATCCATCTGAATGACATTGATACCTTGTTTTAAAGTGTTAAGCCAATGTGCATCATCTTTTTCAATACCATACCCTTTTACTTCTAAAGAACCTTCTAAGAATTTTAAAAGTGAACCGTCTTCACAACCTAAGTCGAGTACTTTGGCGCCGAATGGAATCCAATTGGCAATGACGGCAAAGTCTTGTCTAAATTGTGCGCTCATAATTGATTCGCAATCTTTTTGAAATAAGTAGAGAGTATGCCGTGATAATGAGGATCAGACATCAAAAACGCATCATGACCATGCCTTGCCGTGACTTCAGCATAACTCACAGTCAATTCATTATCCAAAAGCGCCTTCACAATTTCTTTAGAGCGCTGAGGAGAAAATCGCCAATCACTCGTAAATGAAACTACTAAAAATTCAGCCTCTACTTTTTTAAATGCTTTAGATAAATTACCTTGGTAATCTTTTGCAGGATCAAAATAATCTAATGCTCGCGTCATTCTTAAATAAGTATTCGCATCAAATTCTTCAGCGAATTTATCACCTTGATGATGTAAATAAGATTCCATTTCAAAATTCACATCAAAAGAATATTCAATATTTTTATTTTTGAGTTTGCGACCAAACTTCATACCCATCGCATCATCCGATAGATAAGTAATATGGCCTAACATTCTTGCAATACGGAGCCCGCGTTTGGGTTTCTTTTTAAAACGATAATAGTCTCCATTATAAAAATCAGGATCAGTAATAATCGCTTGTCTTGCAACTTCATTAAAAGCGACATTTTGTGCGGTTAAGTTTGGGGCTGCGGCAATCACAATCGCATGACGCACACGCTTTGGATATGAAAGCGTCCATTGAATGGCTTGCATACCACCCAAACTTCCGCCAATGACACCTGCCAAACTATCAATACCTAATTCATCTAAGAGGGCTGCTTGGGTATTTACCCAGTCTTCCACAGTCACAATCGGAAAATCAGAACCCCATCGTTTTTTTGTTTTAGGATTAATACTGATAGAACCACTTGATCCGTGGCAGCCACCTAAATTATTTACACCGATGACAAAGAAGCGATCAGTATCAAGAGGCCTTCCAGGGCCAATCAGGTTATCCCACCAGCCAGGATATTTATCGTCTTTTTTATAACGTCCTGCGACATGATGATTTCCTGAAAGTGCATGACATACAAGTACTGCATTATTTTTTTTAGCGTTTAATTTGCCGTACGTTTCATAGGCGAGTTCATAGCTCGGTAATTTTTTGCCGCTCGTTAACTTAAGTGGTGTTGTAATTTTTGCTAGCTTTGCTTTAACAAGACCCACTGAATTTTTTTCGCTCATGTTGAAGATTATACTATTGAATATTGCGCGAAAGTAACACGATGAATACCATGAATATCATTGGCATTTTCAATATGCTGATAGCCATTTTTTTCAAATAAATCTTTTAATATGATTGCTTGATTATAGCCATGCTCAATAAAAAGCCAGCCTGATGGTTTGATATGGTTTTTAGCGTTTTCAATAATATATTGTATAGCTTCTATTCCAGTTGGACCTGAAACGAGAGCATCGAGAGGCTCATCTTCTAAGCCTTGTGATAGGTGCGGATCATTATCTTCTAAATAAGGGGGGTTACTTAAAATGACATCAAATCTTGTTTGATCTAGAGCACTAAACCAATCACTTTTTTGAATCATGACATTAGTGACTTGATGAAGCGTTTGATTTTCTTTTGTATTTTGTATCGCATGTTCAGATTGATCAATGAGCGTCACATTTGAAAGTGGTCTTTCAAGTGCAATCGTGATGCCGATAATCCCGGTACCACATCCTAAATCTAAAATCTCATAAAGATCATGGGCGTTTATTTTTGAGAGCGCTTTTTCAATAAGGATTTCTGTGTCGGCTCTTGGAATCAGCACATGAGGATTCACTTTAAACGTTCTTCCATAAAAAGACCACTCACCTAGAAGATAAGGAAGTGGGGTGCCAGCTATTCTTTTTTTAGTGATGTATTCAATCTCAGTCTGATTATCCGTATCAATCTGAAGATCACTTTGTTGGATGATTTCTTTTTGAGTGATCTTTAAGACATGCTCTAGAATAAAACGGGCTTCAAGTTTTGCTTCATCTGATGAGAAGCCTATACCTTCATAAAGTTTACTTTGAATATTTTTTAATGTGTCGCGAATGGTCGCCACATTTTAATCCTCTGCAAAGCCTGCAAGAAGATCCGCCTGATGCTCATTCGATAATGCGTTAATAAGTTCTTCCATATCACCATCCGTAATGGCTTCTATTTTATAAAGCGTTAAATTAATACGATGATCGGTAATGCGACCTTGAGGGTAATTGTAGGTGCGAATACGTTCGCTTCTATCACCACTCCCAATCAGAGATCTTCGATCCGATGCTAATTTAGATTGTTGTTCACGAATTTGTGCATCACGAATACGCGCTGCTAAAACACTCATGGCTTGCGCTTTATTTCGATGCTGGGACCTGTCGTCTTGGCACTCCACCACAATTCCTGTAGGTAAGTGTGTAATACGAACAGCTGAATCAGTTTTATTAATATGTTGACCACCGGCACCTGATGCGCGATAGGTATCTAGTCTAATTTCGGCTGGATTAATGATGACATCACTAATTTCATCGGCTTCAGGTAATACGGCAACCGTACAAGCCGAGGTATGAATGCGACCTTGTGTTTCTGTATCAGGCACACGTTGCACACGATGACCGCCTGATTCAAATTTCAACTTTGAATAAGCTCCCTGCCCAATTATTTTCATGATAATTTCTTTGTAACCACCGACTTCAGATTCGCTCGATGACACAATTTCCATTTTCCAGCCTTGGCGTTCCGTATATCTTGAATACATCCTGAATAAATCGCCTGCGAATAAAGCCGATTCATCACCACCAGTACCCGCACGAATTTCTAAGAAAATATTTTTTTCATCACTTGGGTCTTTTGGCAGTAATAATTTTTGTAAGTTATCTTCAATCGTGACAAGTTTTAATTTGCATTGCTCAATTTCTTCTTGGGCAAATTCTTTCATCTCGGGGTCAGAAAGCATACTTTGTGCTTCATTTAAATTATCTTCATTTTTTTTGTAGGCATGATATTCATCCACTATAGGTGTGATATCTGAATGCTCTTTCGTGATTTTCCGATAATGATCCATGTCATTAGTAATCGTTTCAGAACTTAATAAGGTATTAAGCTCCTGAATACGATCACTTAATGCTGCTAATTTTTTTTGCATGGAAGGCTTCATGGCATTTAATCTTTAAGTGGGTAAATTTTCTTTAATGTTTTGGTGAGCAGCTCATGTTCCTCGCCTTTAGCTTGGTTCAGGGCCTGGCTTGGGTGATGAACAAACTTATTGGCTAAAGCCTTACTTAGCACGTCTAAAACTTCTTCCGGCTTCATACCTTGCTTTAGAAGTTTTTGTGCTTTTTTAAGTTCAGTGATGCGATAACTTTCAGCATGGTCGCGAAGCGCTTTAATTGTAGGGACGATAGTACGCGTTTTAAACCATTGCGTGAAATCTTTTACGTGATGATCAATCATTTTTTGAGCCTCAATGGCCGCAGACTGACGATTGGTTAAACCTTCTTCAATGAGGTGAGATAAATCATCGACGGTATAAAGATAAACATCACTGAGCTTTCCTACCTCAGGCTCAATATCTCGGGGTACCGCAAGATCAACCATAAATATAGGGCGATTTCGTCTTGTTTTGAGCGCGCGCTCCACCATACCTAAGCCCACAATAGGCAATTGGCTTGCAGTAGAGCTTAAAACAATATCGAACTCATGAAGACGATCATAGAGTTCTGAAATAAGGCAGGCATCACCCTTAATTTTTTTAGCTAAAGCCAAGCCTCGATCAAGAGAACGATTAGCGACCGTCATAGATTTAGGGCGTCTATTTTTAATATGTTCAGCGCAAAGTTCAATCATTTCACCTGCGCCAATCAGAAGTACTTTTGAAGCTTTTAAATCCCCAAAAATACTTTCTGCAAGCTTAATAGAAGCGGCTGCCATCGAAATTGAGCTCATACCAATATCTGTTTTGGTTCGGACTTCCTTGGCCACAGAGAATGTTTTTTGAAAAAGCTTATTGAGGAGAACGCCTAAGGAACCGGTATTTTCAGCGGTTTTAATGGCTTGCTTCATTTGGCCTAAAATTTGTGGCTCACCTAACACCATGCTATCTAAACCTGAAGCTACACGAAATGCATGTTGAATGGCTTCTTGGTTTTCATACACATAAAGATGGGATTCAATGGTTTTTAATTTGATGCCGTGATATTTACAAAGCCAATCGATGATGATTTTAGGGTCGCGAGCTTTGGCGTAGATTTCACTGCGGTTACAGGTAGATAAAATAGCTGCTTCGCTCACCTTATGCGTCATGAGGTCAAGTAAGGCTTGGCTTAAATGATCGGGATCAAAAGCGACTTTTTCGCGGATCGCAATGGAGGCTGTGGTGTGGTTAATACCTACGGTATAAAGCTGCATGTGAATATTCTTAATCCGACGCTTTAGCTTCACGCCATTTAAGAGTTAAAATAGCTATTTTACAATATCTCACTCAACTTTCATTTGGGATCACTAGAAATATGGATAAAACATTTAGAATTGCCCCCAGTATTCTTTCAGCGAATTTCGCGAAACTTGGCCAAGAAATTGCCGACGTCATTAAGTCAGGAACTGATATCGTTCACTTTGATGTGATGGACAATCATTACGTACCTAATTTAACGATTGGCCCTTTAGTTTGCGAAGCCATTCGTCCAGTCACGGACGCCATTATTGATGTGCATTTGATGGTAAAACCGGTAGACCGCATTATTCCTGACTTTGCAAAAGCAGGTGCCAATATTATTACTTTTCATCCTGAAGGTTCAGAGCATATTGATCGAAGTCTTTCATTGGTGCGTGACTCAGGATGTAAATCAGGCTTAGTGTTTAATCCAGCGACTCCGCTTGATTACCTTGATCACGTGATGGATAAAATCGATATGATACTTTTAATGTCTGTGAATCCAGGGTTCGGCGGTCAAAAATTTATTCCTGAAACACTTAATAAACTTAGAATCGCACGTCAAAAAATTGATGCCTATTATGAAAAAACAGGCCGTCAAATTTGGTTAGAAGTGGATGGAGGCGTGAACGCCAATAACATCGCAGAAATTGCAAAAGCCGGTGCTGATACTTTTGTTGCAGGCTCTGCTATTTTTGGTGCTGGTAAAGATACTGACCCTAATCGTTACGATACCGTGGTGAAATCATTACGCGCATCACTCGCAACTGTTTAATTTAAAAACGCACCAACAAATGTTCGTGCGTTTCTATCATGACCACCTTAATCACATCAGACAAATTTAATACCTACAAGGCTGAAGGTTTTAACTTCATTCCTTTAGTCAAATCTTTTGATGTGGGGCATGAAACACCTTTATCGATTTATCAAAAGTTAGCTAATCTTCCCTTTTCATATCTTTTGGAATCGGTTGAAGGTGGCGAACGCTTCGGTCGTTATTCAATTATTGGGCTCCCCTCTAAAAAAAGAATTGTCATTCGTGATGACGTGATTGAAGTGATTGATCAAAATCAAGTCATTGAAAAAGAAACCACGCAAAATCCACTCAATTTTATTCAAAATTATCTAAGCCAATTTAAAGTGCCTCACGATTTAGAGTTACCTCGATTTGCAGGGGGGTTAGCGGGTTATTTCGGATATGAGACGATTCAATATATTGAAGCTCGACTAAAACATAAAAAAACAAAAGACGCGATAGGTGTACCTGATATTTTATTGATGCTATCCGACGAACTGATTGTGGTCGACAATGTAGCAAAAAAGATTTTTATTGTGAGCTATGCAGATCCGTCTATTAAAGATGCTTATGCTCTAAGTGTTGCAAGATTAGATAAGCTTTATGATCAACTGCATCAGTCAATGAAGATAGAGCCGCTTCAAACATTAAATCTCACAGAAGCGAAATCAGAATTTGGTGAAGAAGCATTTAAAAAAGCCGTTGAAAAAGCAAAGTCTTATATTTTTGAAGGTGACATTATGCAAGTTGTTTTATCGCAAAGGATGTCGCAAAAATTTGAAGCTCCCCCATTAGCGCTTTACGAATCGCTTCGCACCCTAAATCCATCTCCTTATATGTTTTATTACCATATGGATGATCATCATGTGGTGGGTGCGTCCCCTGAAATTTTAGTGAGACTTGAAGATGAAACAGTGACGGTAAGACCCATTGCAGGCACGCGTCCTCGCGGCAAAACTGAAGAAGAAGATAAGAAACTAGAAAAAGAATTATTAGCTGACCCTAAAGAATGTGCAGAACATGTGCAACTCATGGACTTAGGTCGAAATGATATTGGACGTGTCTCGCAAAGTGGCTCTGTAAAAGTGACGGACAATATGACCATTGAACGTTATTCACATGTCATGCACATTGTGTCTAATGTAGAAGGCACATTAAAACCCAATATGCATGCCATGGATGTTTTGAAAGCCACTTTCCCAGCAGGTACAGTCAGTGGCGCACCTAAAGTGCGTGCGATGGAAATTATTCATGAACTAGAACCGAGTAAACGCGGTATTTATGCGGGCGCTGTAGGTTATTTAGGTTTTGATGGTGATATGGATGTGGCCATCGCCATTAGAACAGGCGTGATTAAAAATAAAATGCTTTATGTTCAAGCAGGTGCAGGTATTGTGGCGGATTCTATTCCACACAACGAATGGGTTGAAACACAAAACAAAGCGAAAGCCGTATTGCGTGCCGCTGAAATTGTGCAATCAGGAAAATAAATTATGTTACTCATGATTGATAACTACGATTCATTTACTTATAACCTTGTTCAGTATTTGGCTGAGCTCAAACAAGAGGTTGAAGTGTATCGTAATGATGAGATCACGATTGATGAAATCAAAAAAAAGAATCCTCAGTATATTGTGTTGTCTCCTGGCCCATGCACTCCCAACGAGGCAGGGGTTTCTTTAGAGGTGGTCAATACATTCAAAGGAGAGATTCCCATTCTGGGTGTTTGCTTAGGCCATCAAACCATTGGTCAAGCATTTGGGGGAAAAATTATTCATGCTAAAACATTGATGCATGGCAAAACTTCAAAAATTCATCATACAGATCAAGGGGTATTTAAAGACCTAAAAAATCCATTTACAGCGACACGTTATCATTCGTTGGTGATTGAGCGCGCAACATTACCTCATTGCTTAGAAGTGACGGCATGGACCGATGATGAAGAAATTATGGGTGTCCGTCATAAGACACTTCCGATCGAAGGCGTTCAATTCCATCCTGAATCAGTGCTCACTGAGCATGGACACGATCTATTAAATAATTTTTTAAAAGCATATGGCTAACATGGACTCAAAAGAATTATCTGTGAAAGACTTTATGCAGTCTTTAATGTCAGGCGTCCTCAGTGACGACATTATTGAATCTTATGTGTTAGCTTTGAATGAAAAAGGTGTGACTGCAGAAAATATTTTTGATGCAGCAACCGTGATGCGTCAATTTTCAAAGCAAGTGGTGATACATGACAAAACACATTTAGTGGATACCTGCGGCACAGGAGGGGACGGCATTCAAACATTTAATGTGTCAACTTTAAGTGCAATTGTTGCCGCAAGTGCCGGTGTGAAAGTGGCGAAACATGGCGGTCGCTCAGTATCATCTAAATGTGGCAGTGCTGATGTATTAGAAGTCCTAGGTGTGAATGTCAATTTAACAGCAGACAAAGTCGCATCGCTTGTGAATGAGATTGGCATTGCCTTTATGTTTGCACCTAACTTTCATCCAGCGATGCGATATGCAGCACCGGTTCGAAAAAAATTAGGCATCAGAACCATTTTTAATGTTTTAGGACCCCTAGCAAATCCAGCATTGGCAACGCGTCAAGTATTGGGTGTTTACGATAAGTCACTCACACAAACCATGGCAGAGGTTTTATCAAAACTAGGAAGCGAACATGTCATGGTGGTGCATGGTGAAGATGGTATGGATGAAATTTCTATCTCAAGCCCAACCACTGTGACAGAGTTAAAAAACAAAACAATTACAACCTATACTATAAAGCCTGCTGATTTTGGATTGGACATAGCAGATCTTAAAACGATTCAAGTGGAAAATGCGGAAGCATCGAAGGCTATGATGCTTGATGTGTTAAATGGCAGTCAAGGCCCTCATCGCAACATCACAATCCTTAACGCAGGGGCAGCCATCTATATCAGTGGTATTTCTTCAACCTTAAAAGAAGGTATTGAAAAAGCTGCATCAGTAATTGACCACGGTTTAGCATTAAAAAAATTAGAAGCACTCAAGGTGGCGTCCCATGGCTAATATTCTTGATACGATCATTGCCACTAAATTTGAAGAAATTAAAGAATCACAAAAAATTAAATCACTGAATCAACTTAAAGATGAAGTGAAAAATTCTCCTCAACCTAGAGGTTTTATAAAAGCCATTGAAACACAACTTTCAAAAAATAAAGCGGCTGTGATTGCTGAAATTAAAAAAGCGAGCCCATCTAAAGGTGTCATCCGAGAAAATTTTAATCCCAAAGAGATTGCGATCTCTTATGAAAAAGGCGGGGCGACTTGTCTATCAGTTCTCACTGACGAAAAATATTTTCAAGGGCATGCCAATTTTTTAAAAGAAGCAAAAGCTGCATGCAGCCTTCCCATACTGCGCAAAGATTTTATGGTAGATCCCTATCAAATTTATGAAGCGCGTGCGATGGGTGCTGATTGTATTTTACTTATTGTCGCAGCACTTCCTTTAGACTTAATGCAAGAGCTCGAAGAAATCGCGCACACTTTAGGCATGAATGTATTAGTTGAAGTACATAATCAAGAAGAGCTTGATCTGGCATTACAATTAAAGACAAGACTTCTAGGTATTAACAACCGTAATTTAAAAACGTTTGATGTTTCGCTTAACACCACTTTTGATTTATTAAAAAATATCAATGCTGACAAAATTATTGTGACTGAGTCAGGAATTTTTACATCAGATGATGTGAAGTTGATGCAAGATCATCATGTGAATACCTTTCTCATCGGTGAAGCTTTTATGCGAGAATCTGATCCAGGCCACTCTTTAAAAAATTTATTTCAATTTTAAATATTATGGAAAATTCAAATAGACCCAGACGAATGCGTAAAGATGAATTCTCGCGTCGATTGATGCGTGAACATCATTTGCGAACGGATGATTTGATTTACCCCGTATTTGTGATGGAGGGACACCAAAAAGAAGAAGCGATTCCATCCATGCCAGGCATTAAACGTCAAAGTGCTGATCTCATTATTGATACCGCAAAAGAATGTTTTAAATTAGGTATCCCTGCGATTGCATTATTTCCAGTGATTGATGTGAACTTAAAAACAGAAGATGCGAAAGAAGCTTTCAACCCAAAAGGCCTTATTCCAACAGTGGTAGCGCTATTAAAACAACATGTCCCTCAACTTGGGGTCATTACAGATGTCGCGCTCGATCCATATACAAGTCATGGTCAAGATGGTTTGATTGATGCGTCAGGTTATGTCCTGAACGATGAAACAGTGGAAGTTTTAATCAAACAGGCTTTAAGTCATGCTAAAGCTGGGGCTGATATTGTGGCACCGTCCGATATGATGGATGGCCGCATTGGCAAAATTCGCGAGGCTTTAGAAAAAGAAGGATTTATCCATACAAAAATTTTAGCGTACTCAGCAAAATATGCTTCTTCATTTTATGGCCCATTTAGAGATGCGGTAGGATCATCTCAAAATTTAGGTAAGGCTGACAAAAATAGTTATCAGATGGACCCAGCCAATACCGATGAAGCTTTAACTGAAGTTGAGCTTGATATCAATGAAGGTGCCGACATGGTCATGGTAAAACCAGGGCTGCCTTATCTTGATATTGTGTATCGTGTGAAAGCTACTTTTGGCGTGCCTACTTATGCTTATCAAGTGAGTGGTGAATATGCGATGCTTAAAGCTGTTTCACAAAACGGCTGGCTCGATGAAAAAGCGGTTGTGATGGAGTCTCTCTTGGCGTTTAAGCGCGCAGGGGCTGATGGTATTTTAAGTTACTACGCCATGGAAGTCGCACGCTGGCTTAAAGCTTAAGTAGCTTTTCAGTTTCTTCAATGGATGCTTTTAACTTGTTTATTTTTAAATCATCGATGTGATAAATAAGAAGTTCAATAGGTCCCATGGAGCCTTCAAGCTTTAATATCGGAGTAATTCTTTTGTCTTGCATCGGATCCTTGGTGCGAGATTTTCGATCGCGTGTTTCGTATGCGATGTTGTGATTGAGTAAAAAAAATTCCACTTCTTTCATGGAGTCAGCATAAAGTTGAATATGAAGTGTGGGATATCGACCCGCAGTGCCATCTAATGCACCGCCTGTTAAATGTGGATTGAAAGCGCTCAATTTTTTCATGAGACTTAATGCTTCAAGTCTTAATACTTTAAGTCGCTCCTCATGTTCTTCATCAAAAAAAATGGCTTGATGTTCTTTAATAGCATCATTAATTTCTTCATTCGAAGGTAAAGCGTCCCCATCATCAAGCCCAAAAAATTTAGCGGCTTTTCGTTTAGCAAATGCGTAGTCGCTGATACCTTCTTCAGCCATCATTTGTGCAGCTTTATGGGCCACCTGAAATCGAATGTGTTTACTTTGCCTTGCCATATGAAACACTTTTTTTAAAAATTAATTGAGGAGATGTATCTCATTATGTGGTGGAAATTCTGAATAGAAATATTCATTCACACCTTCTTCATTTTCATTAGCCGGTGTACCTGTATCTGATTTAATTTTGCGTATCATGACACCATCAGGCATCTCATAATTTTGTATAGGAACATCTCTGAGGGCGGTCTGCATATATTTAATCCATATAGGAAGTGCAGCCTGAGAGCCTGTTTCATCTTTACCTAGTGATTTAGGCTGGTCAAATCCAATCCATGCAATGGCGACCTGTGAAGGCGTATAACCTGCAAACCATGCATCGACTTGATTATTTGTGGTGCCTGTTTTGCCTGCAATATCTGATCGACCTAATGCCTTAGCTTTTTGAGCTGTTCCTTTATTGACTACGTCTTGTAAAAGCGTCGTCATGATAAATGCATTTCTAGGATCAATGACACGGGGTGTTTCTTCGTTTTGGAACATCGTATTTGTTTGATCGATGACTTGACCCTGACTATCAACCATCTTTTCAATAAGATAAGGTTTTTTAAGATAACCTCCATTTGCAAATACACCATATGCGGTCACCATTTCGATAAGTGTGGCAGAGCCGACGCCTAAACCCATGGATAAGTAAGCAGGATGATTTGAAGGGTCAAAACCAAAGCGTGACGCATAGTCTTGCGCATAAGGCGCGCCAATTGCTTTAAGTACTCGAATGGCAACTAAGTTTTTAGATTTTGCTAAACCATTACGAAGTCTGATATGTCCATCAAAATCATTATCATAATTTTGTGGATCCCAATCCATACCACTGCCTGTTTCAGCTGCTGAGAAATGAAGTGGCGCATCATTCACAATGGTGGCAGGTGTAATACCTTTTTCTAAGGCTGCAGAATAAATGAAGGGCTTGAAAGTTGAGCCAGGCTGGCGTTTTGCTTGAGTGACATGGTTATATTTATTCCGATTAAAATCAAAGCCGCCAACGAGCGCCGTAATAGCTCCCGTTTGAGGATCCATGGAGACTAATGACGCTTCTACTTTCGGAAGTTGTACCACCTCCCATTGTTTATTTTTTTGAATCACACGAATAATAGCGCCTGGTTTAATTTTTCTATTTTTAGGATCCTTGTCGCTCAAAGTTTTTTGAATGAGAGCCAATCCATCACTTTTAATATCAACCATGTCCCCTTTTTTAGTGAAAGCTTGAACATATTTAGATTCAGCTTTAATCACTACGGCTGGAATAAATCCGTTGTATTCTTCTATGCCATCGAGCGTGTCTGTAATCTTAGTTTTTTGATCTTCAAATTTTTTACCTTCCAAATCAATCGTTTTTTCTGGGCCTCGATATTCATGACGACGATCGTAATCTAGGATACCTCTTAATACCGCTTCATTAGCCGCCTCTTGGTTGGCTTTCTTGATGGTGGTGTAAACCTTAATACCACTTGTATAGATATCATCTTTATATTGATCAAAAAGAACTTGCCTTACCATTTCAGATGCATGGTCAGCCATTAAATCTCTAGATTGTCGTGACTCCTTGAAATGAAGCGTTTGATTCATCGCTTCTTCAAAAGCTTTTTGATCAATAAATTCATAACGCAACATATTTTTTAAGACTTCACGTTGGCGGTGAATGGCGCGTTTTGGATTGGTAAATGGGTTGTAATTAGAAGGCGCTTTCGGCAGGCCTGCTAAAAGTGCACATTCAGCCAAAGTGAGTTTTTCTAAAGGCTTGCCATAATAGACGAGAGCTGCTGCGCCAAAACCGTAGGCACGTTGACCCAAATAAATTTGATTAATATAAAGCTCTAAAATTTGATCTTTATTTAAATTTTTTTCAATTTTATAGGAAAGAAAAACTTCACTAATTTTTCGTCTTAAAGTTTTATCGGATGAAAGAAAAAAATTACGTGCGACTTGCATCGTAATCGTACTCGCTCCTTCATGTGAGGCACCTGCTAAATTTTTGACAATCGCACGTCCAACACCCACAGCATCCACCCCTTTGTGCTGATAGAAACGACGGTCTTCAATTGCCAAAATAGCATTCTTCATTTTTTTTGGCACATTACGAATTTTAATAAAGGCCCGACGTTCTTCACCAAATTCAGCCATCAGAAATCCATCTGAGCTATAGACTCTTAAAGGTAGTTTAGGACGGTATTCGGTGAGCGATTCGAGCGAAGGTAATGAGGGTATGACTAAAGCAATGGTGAGAGCAATTAAGGCTCCGATAGCTGCCAAGCTTATAAAAAACCACATCATGAGACGTTTTATGAAAGTAGGTTTTGCCATAAGTCTTTTTATTTGCGATTTTAAGAGGGGTTAATGAGTCTTATTATAAAAGGTGTTGAAGATTATTTGTAGGCAATTCGAACCAGAACTTCATTAATCCCTTAAAATAATCAGTATTCTTGAATATAAAGCTAGTTCGTCATGGCAACGATTAATGACAATATTTTTTTTGTAGGACTCATGGGCGCAGGCAAAACGACCATAGGTAAATTGTTAGCTAAAAAACTTAAAAAAACTTTTTACGATACCGATCATGAAATTGAAAAAAAGTTGGGCGTTAAGGTCTCGGTGATTTTTGAACTCGAAGGCGAAGAAGGTTTTCGCAAAAGAGAAACGCAAATGATTGATGAGTTATCGAGTAAAAAAGATATTATTTTAGCGACAGGTGGGGGCGCGGTATTAAGCGCAGAAAATCGAGCACTTTTAAAAGAAAGAGGTAAGGTTATTTATTTAAATGCCAAGCCTCAGCATTTAGCTAAACGTATGGCTTACGATAAAGATCGTCCACTTTTACAACAAGGCAATATGCTAGATACCTTAAATCAATTGTACAAAGATAGGCACCCTTTATATTTAAATGTGGCGTCATTCGTCGTTGATACTGGTCAACAAAAAACACAAACGATTATTCATAAAATTGAGTCATTATTAAGTTAGGCACATGCAAACACTTCATATTCAATTAGAGAATCGATCCTATCCTATCTATATTGGAGAGGGCTTGCTGTCTCAAACTAAACTTATTGAATCTCACTTAAAACAAAAGCATGTGGCGGTTGTCACCAATACAACGGTCGCACCTTTATATCTCGATCCATTGCTAACCCTTTTAAAACAGCATGGCATTAAAGCGTTTCCAATTATCTTGCCCGATGGTGAGTCTTATAAAAATCAAGAAACCTTAAATCTAATTTACGACGCACTTTTAAAAGAAAAATGTGAACGTACCGTCACACTTATTGCATTAGGAGGTGGCGTCATAGGGGACATGACAGGCTATGCCGCAGCCACTTATTTAAGAGGTGTACCTTTTATACAAATTCCGACCACACTTTTGTCTCAAGTGGATTCATCCGTCGGTGGTAAAACAGGGATTAATCATCCCATGGGTAAAAATATGATCGGTGCTTTTTATCAGCCCCAATGTGTGATTGCAGATATTGATACTTTAAAAACCTTACCTGAAAGAGAATTTTCAGCAGGCATGGCAGAAGTGATTAAGTATGGGCTCATTCGTGATGAGACATTTTTTAATTGGCTTGA
>Ga0208227_1000153_pt1 | contig 17327 bp, 19 predicted proteins | sample LakMenEpi13Jun11_FD_150692 | JGI IMG/M metagenome (GOLD analysis project Ga0208227, IMG submission 150692) | Freshwater microbial communities from Lake Mendota, WI - 13JUN2011 deep hole epilimnion (SPAdes) | ecosystem: Environmental > Aquatic > Freshwater > Lake > Epilimnion/Euphotic zone ...
AGTGGAGCTGAGGGGATTTGAACCCCTGACCCCTTGCATGCCATGCAAGTGCGCTACCAGCTGCGCCACAGCCCCGCTATTTGAAGTAAGGGCCAACCTTATCTAATTAACCGCATCATCTCCAAAGACAGGCTCAGGTAGTGAGCCAGCATTGTGTTCTGCTAAATACCAGCGAGATCCAGTGTGATGTTTTGTTAATTCCAATACCGACCAACATGCATTTGATAAGCCGCCAATTACACCCCATTGCTCAATTGGTAATTTAAGTATTGAACCTAAAACACTTCTTACCGTTCCGCCATGAGTAACAAAAACTATTGTGCCGGTGAAATTTGCTGTTTCTTTTTCAATTACTGAGACCGCTCGCTTTGCCACATCACTTCGCCGCTCACCAGTTACTCCTGCAGGTTCATCGCCACCTTCATACCAACTGGTAAAAAACTCCCCATGAGATGCTCGATTCTCACTTCCAGTCTTGCCCTCCCACAATCCACCATTTGTCTCTCTAAGTCCAGGATTAATCTCAACCTTTAAATTAGTTAATTTAGCAAGTGCTGCTGCAGTGGATTGGGCACGAATTAAATCACTAGAGATAATTCGATTTGGATTAAGTCCGGCTAAAACTTCAGCAGCTTGAGTAACTTGGTACTCACCAACCTTGTTAAGTGGGATATCAGAGTGGCCTTGAAAGCGATTTTCAACATTCCAATCAGTTTGGCCATGACGCCAGAGAACTACTTGAAGTGGTGATGATGAGTTACTCATTACCTATCTACCTTCACTAAACCTAAATCAATCTTTGGGCAATCATTCCAAAGTCGATCTAACATGTAGTAATTGCGAAGCTCTGTGCTTTGTATATGCACAACCAAATCTGTGTAATCAAGCAAAATCCAAGCACCGCTTCCCTCTTTTCGGGCGGGCTTTTCACCTGCCTCAGCAAGTTTCTTTTGCACCTCATCAGATAATGCCTGTAGCTGTGGCTCATTATTTCCAGTCACCAGTAAAAAAACCTGGTTTAAAACCAATTGCTCAGATAGATCAATTGCCACAATCTCACTACCTAACTTATCTGCAAGTGCATTAGCTGCGATTTTTGTTAACTCAATGGTGCGCTTACCGACTGCCATATAAACCATACTCTCTGATGTAGGTAACTACCTTTGCTGGTAATAATGCACTGACATTTTCTCGTTTAGCGATTGATTGCCTAACGATTGTCGATGATATATCTAAAGCTTTTATTGAAATCTCATCATAATCAGAGGGTTTAGCCCCTGGCCTTTTAACAACCAAAACCTTCACCTGCTCTAATAACTCCTTTGATCTGTGCCACTTATCTAACTTGCTAGCTGCATCAGAGCCTAAAACCATTGTGAAGTTGGTATTTGGATAAATCTTTTTTAACTCTTGAACTGTATCAATCGCGTAGCTATTGCCAGCTCTTCGCACCTCAATTGGTAGCACCTCAACTTTTTCACTTAACCCCATTGAGGTAACTGCTAGATCTGCCATTTGAAATCGTTGTTCAGCAGTTGCCACCGGTGGCTTTTCCTTAAGCCATGGCGTGCCAGATGGAATTACTAGTACTTTTTCAAATCTACTTGAGATCTCTTTGATCAGATGAAGGTGTCCAAGGTGAATTGGATCAAAGGTTCCGCCAACAATCCCAAATTCTTTACTTACAGCGACAATAATTAATCCCGGTCGATACGAAGTGTTAAATAAAGCAGTAATGAAAGAATTCCAAAGGTAACCAGGCCGAAGGCAACTGGTGGCATTGGAAGTTCTCGTAACTCTTCACTAAGGAAAATCATGTGGTTAGTTTATCCCCTTCTCTAGTAATTTTTTAAATCCCGCCTCATCAAGGATGGTAATTCCTAGCTCTTGTGCTTTATCTAACTTAGATCCAGCAGCATCTCCGGCAACTAAAAAGTCTGTCTTTGAAGATACTGAGGATGATGCCTTTCCACCACGAGATGTGATCGCCTCAGCAGCGCCATCTCTGGTGAAATCAACTAATGAGCCGGTGACTACAAGGGTTAACCCTGCAAGAGTTTGTTTGATTTTTTCTTTCGGTGCATCAACTAATGCAACTTGCGCCTTCTCCCACTTTTTTACTATTTGTTTATGCCAATCGATGCTAAACCACTCAACAATGGCCTCTGCCATAACCTGCCCAACACCATCGATATCTGCTAACTCTTGCGCACTTGCTTTTTGGATATTTGCAATTGAGCCAAATTTGTTTGCAAGTGCTTGTGCGCTAGTTGGTCCAACATGTCTAATTGATAGCGCAACTAATATTCGCCAAAGCGGCCTAGTTTTTGCCAGCTCAAGGCCTGCTATAAATCGATCTGCAATAACACTTAAGGAGCCATCTTTCTTCTTAAAAAACTCTGATCTTGCTAAATCCTTAAGAGTTAATCCAAATAAATCACCCTCATCAATTACTAACTTATCTGCCAGCAGTGCAGCAGCTGCCTCATAACCTAAGACATCAATATCTAATGCAGAGCGAGAGCCGATATAGAAAAGCCGCTCCACAACTTGCGCAGGACATGATTGAGAGTTCGGACAGCGAATATCAACATCGCCTTCACTCATTGCCCGCAATTTACTTGCGCAATCTGGACACTTACTTGGCATAACAAAGGCTCTTTCACTGCCATCTCGTTTTTCAAGAACTGGTGCAAGAACTTCTGGGATTACATCCCCTGCTTTTCGAATCAATACTGTGTCGCCAATTAAAATGCCTTTGCGGACAATCTCTTGTGCGTTATGAAGAGTTGCATTAGTAACTGTGGAACCAGCAACCTTTACCGGCTCCATAAATGCAAAGGGTGTTACTCGCCCAGTTCTGCCAACACTTACCTTTATATCTAATAACTTAGTTACTACCTCCTCTGGCGGGTACTTGTAAGCAATCGCCCACTTTGGGGCCCGGGAGGTAAATCCGAGTAAATCTTGCGCAGATATCTCATTAACCTTAATAACCACGCCATCTATCTCATGCTCAACATTGTGGCGATCTTTCTCATAATCCTTAATGAAAGCTAAAACCTCATTACGAGTTGAAACAACTTTATATCTCTTACTTGTTGGCAATCCCCAACCATTTAATAACTCATAAGCAGTTGATTGTTTTTCAAAACTAACTCCAGTTGCAGCGCCTATGCCATGAACTACAACATCAAGGGGGCGAGAGGCGGTGATTTTTGGATCTTTCTGTCTTAAGGAGCCGGCGGCAGCATTTCTTGGATTAGCAAATCTTGGCTTACCTGCCTCCTCCAAAGAATCATTTAACTCATCAAATGATTGGAGTGGGAAAAATACCTCACCTCGAACCTCAAGTGTGGCTGGTAAGTTCTTTCCAGAAAGCTCTGTTGGTACAGATTTAATTGTTTTAATATTTAAAGTTACATCCTCACCAGTTGTGCCATTTCCACGGGTTAATGCTCTAGTTAATCTGCCATCTTCATAAAGTAAATTAATAGCCAATCCATCAACTTTTACCTCACACAACCAGCTGTTTTTAACCCCTGACTTTTCAATTCGATCAAACCAAGTCGCTAACTCTGATTCATCAAAGACATTATCTAAGCTCATCATCTTCTCGATGTGATCAAACTGGGCAAAAGAGGTGGAAAAACCACCGCCAACCTGCAAAGTAGGTGAGCTCTCTAAGCGATATTGCGGATGCTTTTTCTCTAATTCAACTAACTCTTTCCATAACTTATCAAAGGCTGCATCTGAGATAGATGGAGCATCTAATACGTAGTACTTAAACTGATGATCGGCAATCTCCTCGCACAGCTCTTGAATTTTGTGGCGGATTTCAGCGCTCATGTTAAATAGTTTCGCAGATAGTGCCAGAACCAACTACACGATCGTTATCATAAATAACCAATGCTTGACCGGTTGCTAATCCAAATACTGGCTCATCTAAATTTGCAATCAGATTTGTGCCATCAAACTTATAGTCACAAGCAAGTGCTGCTCCATGTGCTCGAACCTGAGCAAATCCTCGTAAAGTTTTATTTAGCTCTGGGATTGGACCACACCAGGTAGGCGGGGTTGCACTGATAGTTGAAACAGCAAGTGCGTCATGGCTACCAACCACCACCGTGTTACTTTTTGGTTCAATCTTTAATACATACCTTGGCTCACCAGTTGGATCTGGCACAGTCAAAGCTAAACCACGCCGCTGGCCAATTGTGTAGGTGTAGGCACCTTTGTGTTCACCAAGTTTCTTTCCAGATTGATCAACAATATCGCCAGTTTCAGAACCTAATCTCTCTCGCAGCCAACCAGCATTATCGCCAGATGGTACAAAACAAATGTCATGACTATCTGGTTTATTTGCGACAAATAGCCCGCGCTCTTTTGCCTCTTTACGAGTATCAGTCTTAACCGTATCTCCTAGTGGAAATATTGCACCCTCTATTTGATCAGTTCTTAAAACAGCTAGTACATATGATTGATCCTTATCAATATCAGCTGCGCGGTGAAGTGTTTTTCCAGTCGGTGACTCTTTAGTAATTGCGTAATGGCCAGTAACTACCCCATCAAAACCAAGTGCCTTTGCTCGATCTAATACCGCTTCAAATTTAATCTTCTCATTACACCGCAGACATGGATTGGGGGTGCGGCCAGATTGATACTCAGATAAGAAGTTCTCAACTACTCCCTTGTGAAACTCCTCTGCCATATCCCAAATATAAAAAGGTATTCCAATTACATCAGCAGCACGTCTGGCATCATGGGAATCTTCAATTGTGCAACAACCTCTTGCCCCAGATCGATATTTTTGCGGATTACTTGATAAGGCTAAGTGAACGCCAACCACTTCATAACCTGCATCAACTGCGCGGGCAGCAGCAACGGCGGAGTCCACGCCACCACTCATAGCTGCAATTACCTTTAATTTTTTCATTTTTTCCCTGATGCTGCCCTTGATCGCTCTACCACCGATGCAATTACTGCACCGAGTTTTTCAATCTCTGCAATTGTATTTGAGTGGCTAAGTGAAAACCTTAATGTTGAAGTAGTTTCATCCTCTGACAATCCCATTGCAAGCAAAACATGGCTTGGCCGTTGCACACCAGCGCTGCAGGCTGAACCAGTTGAACAGGCTATTCCCTCACTATCTAGCAGAAGTAGTAATCCTTCTGAATCACTCCTTGGAAAGGTGATTGAAACTATTCCAGGCAAGGAGTTGGCTTGATCACCATTAACCCAAGCATCTGAAACATTTTTCTTAACTACTTCAATTAAAGCTTGCTTTAACTTACGAACTACAACTGATCGCTCTTTAAATTCTGATGCACTCTCGGTTGCAGCAGCTGCAAAAGCTAAGATGCTGGGTGCGTTAAATGTGCCGCTTCTAATATCTCGCTCTTGGCCGCCGCCATGCAAAATGGGTTCAATATCTAACCCTCGCTTTAAAATTAAAGCTGCTACCCCTAATGGTCCACCAATTTTATGAGCACTTATAGTTGCAGCGGTTAAACCTAACTCTTTAAAGGATAACTCAACCTTGCCAAAACTTTGGACACAATCTGAATGAACTGGAATATCACCAGCTATCTTTACTATCTGCGCAATATCTTGCAGAGTTCCAACCTCATTATTTGAATGCATAATTGAGATAAATGAAATCTTGCCTTTGTTATCAATTACTACTTGCTTTAACTTATCAAGATCAACCATCCCATTTTTATCAACATCAATCTCAATTATTTTTGCACCTTCATGCTCTGCTAGCCATAAAATCGGATCCATAACCGCATGGTGTTCAAAGGTTGAGGTAATGATTAGATTCTTACCCTCTTTGATCGCTTTCCAGTACAAACCTTTAACTGCTAAGTTATTTGCTTCAGTGCCAGTGGCGGTGAAGATCACCTCACTTGGCGCACAATCAATTGCCTTTGCTATCTCCTCCCGAGCAGCCTCTAAATCTTTTCGAACAGATCTGCCAGCAGAGTGTAAGGATGAGGCATTGCCTAATTTCTTTGCTTGATTTGTTAATGCAGTAAGTGCTGAATCTGAGATAGGAGTAGTTGCAGCATGATCAAAATAGATACTCACTTGCTAAGTCTAAAGGGGGCTACCGATAGCGGAGTAATTACCCCTTGCGAGCAATAATTTGAGCAGTAGCTTGTGGCAAAACATTAAATAAATCACCAACCACCGCAAAATCTGCGATTTCTAGGATTGGCGCCTCTGGATCTTTATTGATCGCCACAATTGTTTTACTAGTTTGCATACCAGCACGGTGTTGAATTGCACCTGAGATACCTGCTGCGACATAGAGTTGTGGTGAAACAGTTTTACCAGTTTGACCAACCTGATTTGAGTGTGGATACCAACCAGCATCAGTTGCAGCACGGGAGGCACCAACTGCTGCCCCTAACGCATCAGCTAACGCCTCAACTGGTTTGAAATCTCCATTAGTTCCACGTCCACCTGAAACCACAATTGATGCTTCAGTTAAATCTGGTCTGCCACCTTTTACTACTGGAGTTGATGAGGTAATTGGCGCAAGTTTTGCCGCCTCTGAAATTGTGGCAGCAAAGGTTTCTACTGCAGCAGATGATGTGGCACCTGTTGCCTCAATTGAGTTTGCTCGTAAAGTAATAATTGGAACACCTTTAGTAACTGTTGCATGCACAGTTGTTGAGCCACCAAATACAGATTGAGTAGTTATTAAATCCTTATCAACATTTACTGCATCGGTGATAATTCCACTGCCGGTAATTACCGAAGCTCTAGCAGCAATCTCTTTGCCATTGGCAGTTGAGGTGATTAATACCGCTGCAGGTTTTCTGTCGGTAAGAAGTTGGGCAAGACCATCGGCAATTGCTGCTGGGCCATACTTATCAAACTCACCAGCGATAGTAATTACCTTATCTACCGGAAAAGCATTTAACTGATCAACAATTGGTTGGGCATTATCTGCAAAAACCACCGCAACTGAGTCACCAATTGATTTGGCATAGGTGGCAAGCTCACCAGCTGCCTTAGTAATTTTGCCAGCAGAGTGATCTACTAAAAATAAAACCTCACTCATGCCAATCTCTTCTCTACTAGGAATTCAACTAACTTTTCCCCGCCATTACCTTCATCAGTTAACTTCACGCCAGCACCTCGTGGTGGCCGAGGAAGTGCCTCTTTTACATTACTCCATGCAGCAGCAGAGCCAACATCGGAGGATCCAACACCAGTATCTGCTAATGACATATTTGTAATTGGCTTTTTCTTAGCCGCCATAATTCCTTTAAATGATGGGTAGCGTGGTTCATTTATCTTTTCAACTACGGAGAGTACTGCCGGAAACTTTGCGCTCATTACTTGATTACCAAACTCAGTTACTCGCTCAATCTCAACAGTATTTGCAGCTGGATTAACCGCTACCTTGCCAGCAAAGGTTAATTGCGCCCAACCAAGACGTTGGGAGATCATCGCTGGAATTACACTCATTCGAGCATCGGTGCTCTCGGTGCCACATAAAACTAAATCGTAATTACCTTTTTTTATTACCTCAGATAAAACCAAGGAGGTAGCCAGCGCATCAGAGCCAGCAAGAGATGGATCAGTTACCAAAATTGCATCATCTGCGCCCATAGAGAGTGCTTTTCTTATCGCCTCAGTTGCTCGCTCAGGTCCCATTGAAATTAAGGTGATGGTGTGGCCGCTTCCTTCACCAGCCTCTTTAGTTGGAGAGTTTGCCTCCACAATTCGCAGCGCCTCTTCAACTGCATACTCATCTAAATCATTTAAAACTGCATCAACACCGGCGCGATCTAATACCCCGCCAGCCATTTTTTTCTCAGCCCAAGAGTCTGGAACTTGTTTGATACAGATTGCGATTTTCATACTGGGATGTTACTGGAAGGTAATATCTTTTACCAACCTTTAAATTGAATTAGTTGGTTTTAAAACTGGCAGAGAGTGTGACATTGACCGTCTTTTCGATGGTGGAGAGATCATAAACACCACCTGCTGCACGATCTAGTGAGTTCTTAGTAGTTACCTGTGTTGGTCCGGTAGAAACTGAAAGTAATGCGCCAACCTGCCCACCAACAGCTTCGGTAATCGCCTCCGCCCTCGCCTTGGCATCTTGCATGGCAGCAGCTAATAACTTTGGACGCATATCATCTAATGTTGAAAGGTAGTAAGAAGGTCCATAGTTTCCAACATTTACACCAGTTGCAAGAAGTGTTCCAATGTTATTACTCAACTGTGCTACCAGCTGAACATCCTTAGTTCTAACAGTTACAGTGCGATAAGCCTGATAAGCAATGATGCGACCAGTTGGATTGCCATTTATGTACTCAGGCACGGCATTGGAGTTAATCGGTCCAAGCTCAATCTGCTCACTGCTGATGCCACCAGTTAACAAATACTTCTTAAGGCCTTCAGCTGAGGAGTCAATTTTTTTAACGGAAGCTGCAAGTGTTGGTTGTGATTCATTTAAATTTAAACTCCACACCGCATTATCTGCAGTTGCATTCTCAGAGGCGGTTCCAGTTACCGTAATTGAATTACCAGCACGGGCAGCAAGTCCTGAGCCAACTTGGAAAAGACCAAGGGTTAAGCCAGAGGATAAAATTGCCGCAGCTAAAATACCGGTAGCAAATTTGATTCGATCACTGGCTTCAAATTTCATACCTTTATCTTAGCCACTTTTACTAACAATATCTTTCAGCCCGGACGCAAGTGCCAATCGATACGGCTCAAGCTCTGCCTCCCATTGATTACCCAGTGCGTTCTCAAGGTTGTTTATTAATCGATCATGAGTCATAGAGTTTTTTAAGATGGTATTAACCTGATTTTCATTTAGTACTACATCCCCATTTGAGGCAAGAGATGCTTGATGCAAACCTAAATCTGGGCTCACCCGATACAAGGTTGCATCATTGGTATTTTTATTTATCTCAGTGATTTCAAATCGAATGTAACACCAGCCCTTAAGGGCGGTTGCAATTTGTGCTGCCACAGGGTGTTGATGTTTGTACTCAAACTCCATCGCCAGGCTGGATGGATTTAAGGGTTGGTTTACCCAGGTGAGAGTTACCACCTGGCCCAGCTTTTGATTTATCGCCCACTCAATATGTTGAGTAAGAGCAGCCGGGGTTGAATAAATAAGTATTCGCCCAGCGTAAGGAAGAGATTTACTCACTAGTACCTGCCTTTGGGATCACTCGGTGTGACCTTCCCCAGCCCACCAGTGCCTTATGCAGTAAGAGATTTATACATCTCTTTTCGCAATTAGCCAATAGCAGGTTAGACTTTCTACTAGTCCGACGCTTGGCAGTACCCGCTCTACGGTTTGTTGATTGGGTCTAGCTGTATAAGAAGAAAGACCGGCGCTTGTTAAATTTACTAGCGTCCAACATAACCAAAGGAAAAAAGCTAAATGGCAACAGGTACAGTTAAGTGGTTCAACTCTGAAAAGGGTTTCGGTTTCATTGCAGTTGATGGTGGCGGACAAGATGTTTTCGTTCACTACTCAGCAATCCAAGGAAACGGTTACAAGTCCCTTGAAGAGGGTCAGGCAGTTACATTCGAAGTAGTCCAAGGTCCAAAAGGTCCTCAGGCTGACGCTGTAAACCCTGCATAAATAACCATTAACCTTCTTAAGTTTTAATACTTAAGATAAAAAATTTAAGGCCTACTAGAAATAGTAGGTCTTATTTTTTTGGCTCCGGTGGCAATACCGCAGGAACAACAACTCTTGGTTTTAAATCCTTGCCAGCCTGCCATGCTTGTAGATATTTAAATGGTGGTGTCTTTCCTTTACTTTCTAAACCAACTCCACGCCTGATCCACCAAATACCCTTTTCAGTTGGGTATGAGATACCAAAATGTAAATGTGCTTTAGTTCCCCTGGCACTGCCAGTAGATCCAATCTCACCTAACTTTTCCCCAGTTGTAACTCGATAGCCAGGCACAATCTTGCTTTCAATTTTAGAAAGGTGGCTGCCGTAGTAACGAAGACCATCATCGCCAATAACTGATACTGATAATCCCCCGCGATCTGCTCCGATATTTGTTTTTCCTCGCCAGCGATCAACTGTATTTACCTCATCAACTACACCGGCAATTGGGGAAACAAATGCACAACCTTTTTTCCCAAAGATATCAGCGGCTGGATAATCATGGTGATACCTTGAGTAGGTAACGGTGCAACCTGCAACTGGGAAGGTATAAATCGGGGCGGCCTGTGCTGCATGAGTAGAAATAAATAGAAGTGTGGCAACAGCGAGTGCAATTTTGGACTTCACGCTTTTTATTATCCTGTGTGAGCATGTGAATACACCCAATTAATACTTAGTGTTGCCTTCGATGTAAGGTATGACACTCACCTCTTTATTAGGGGCGGTAGCTCAGTTGGTTAGAGCCCCGGACTCATAATCCGGTCGTCGTAGGTTCGAGCCCTACCCGCCCCACGTGATCAAATTAGATGGTGGCCTCTCCACCGCATTAGAAAGCAATGGAAACAAATTAACAACCTCACTTTGGAGTGGTGAGTTAATTAGATCAAAGCCGGCTGAAATTACCAAAGCACATTTAGATTTTATAAATGCAGGGGCGCAGATAGTTATCACCTCCTCCTACCAACTCTCCTATTCAGGTTGTGCTAATCGTGGTTGGAGCGATGCTGAAACTGATCAAGCCTTGATCTCTTCAACCCAATTAGCAAAGGATGCGATTACACAAAGTGGTAAGAGTGTGAAGGTGGCAGCATCTGTTGGTCCATATGGTGCCTCCCTTGCCGATGGCTCTGAGTACAAGGGAAATTACGGAGTCAGTAAATCTGCTCTTAAAGATTTTCACGCAAGACGGCTGGAAATCTTAATTTCAACCTCACCAGATTACTTAGCCCTTGAAACTATGCCCGATACCTTTGAGGTTGAGCTCTTGCTAGAACTACTTACTGATTGCCCAATTCCATTTTGGCTCTCCTACTCTTGCAAAGAGGGTAATCAAACAAATGCTGGGCAGAGTTTTCAAAGCGCAGTTGATCTAGCAAGTAATGCCATGGCAGTTGGCATCAATTGCACCAAGCCAGAGTTAATTACAGAGCTATTACGCTCTGCCAAATCAGGTAAGCCCTTTATTGTCTATCCCAATTCTGGAAGGGTTTGGGATGCAAAAAATAAGGTTTGGACGGGAAGTGCAGCAGCAGGATTTAGTAATAAGTTGGTAAATGAGTGGATTGAAGCTGGCGCGCAAATTATTGGTGGTTGCTGCGGTATTGGGGCAGCGCAGATTAGCGAAATGAGTTTGAGCAACTAACTCACTTTTACTCTAGTACTGCAGATGGTTTAGAAGTATTATTCAGAAATGAATTTTCGCCTCTCTGCTTCCTTACTCATTGCAGCACTGGCCCTAACTGGCTGTGGAAATAGCGGTGGTGGCTCATCTAAATATGATGAGGTTGAATTAATTGAATATGAAAGCTGTCTATCTTCTGAAAGTGAGCAATGGAATCTTGCTTTGACTGAAGGAAATATTCAAAGAGATCTTAGACCTGGTGGAAAATTTTGGATTGAAAGTGAAAATAGGGCTTATCAAGTTGAAGAGTTTGCGTTAAGTATGTGTGAGAAATACCGACCAAAACCGATTAAATAGTTAAATTACAGCGGGCGAATCCTTGCGCCAATTTTTTGAACTTCAGCAATGTTTCTGGCACCTGTTAATGCCATGGTATTAACAAAATCTCGTTTCATAATCTCAACAACTCTTTGAACCCCTCGCTCTCCCCCAGCCATAATTCCGTAAAGGTAGGCACGGCCGATAAATACAGCTTTGGCTCCCATAGCAACTGCTGCATATGCATCTTGGCCAGAGAGCACTGCGCCATCGATATAGATATCTACTTTCTTACCAACCGCCTTAACTACCTCAGGCAGTAACTCAAGTGGTATGGGTCCTTTTTCTAACTGCCGGCCACCATGATTAGAAAGAATAATTCCATCAACTCCCATTTTTGCTAATCGCTTGGCATCCTCTAAATTCTGTACACCCTTTACGATAATCGGGCCACTCCAAACAGATTGCAACCACTTAACATCTTCAAATCTAGTTGCCGGATCAAAAATTGCTGCAGCTAATTCAACTAAAGATTTATTCCAACCTCTAAAGGCAGCAAACTCAAGCTTTTTGGTGGTAAACAAATTAAGCCACCAAATAGGTTTTCGAGCAATTGCAAATACGGTGCTTAATCTAATTCGCGGTGGAATGGTTAGACCATTTTTAATATCTCGAATCCGTAAACCGCTCACTGGGGTGTCAACGGTAAGAATCAATGCCTCAAAGCCAGAGTCTTTTGCCTGCTTAATAACCGACAAACTGTCCTTGCGATTTTGCATCACATAAAGTTGAAACCATCGCCGTACCTGTGGAACTTGATCAGCTAGCTCCTTAGGTGAGGTTGTCCCCATGGTAGATAAGGAATAAATCAAGTTATTTTGTGCTGCAACATTTGCAACCGCCGGTTCACCGACGTGATACATAAATCTGGTGTAACCGGTGGGTGAGAAAAGAATTGGTAGATCAACTTTTTTCCCAAAAATTTCAATCGATGGATCTACCTTTGACACATCTCTTAAGGTGTGGGCAGTGAACTCAACTCGATCAAATGCTGCTTTAGATCTTCCGTAACTAACCTCATCTAAGGCTGATCCTTCTACATAATCAAAAACAACTTTAGGTACTTTCTTTTTGGCAATTTTGGCTAAATCAGTAATGGATAGCGCTCTAGCGAGTTTGGTTCTGGTTCTAAATATTGAAGGCAGCTTCCACTCAATAAGTGAGGCAAAGTGAGGCAGGTCTGGAAATTGCCGTTTGGATCTAATCATTTTTAACTTGCTTGAATACTATTCATGATAGATCTAGACATATTTTGATAATCCTTTGAATTATCTAGGTCACCAACTAATTCATACCTTCTCATAACTAAAATTCGATCAGCAATTGCCACCATTTCTGCCAAATCACTTGAGATTAAAATGATTGATAATCCTTCATCTGCTAATTGAGTAATTAGCTCATGAAAAGAGGCCTTAGTTCGAACATCTACACCAACAGTTGGTTCATCAATTACCAAAATTTTAGTCTCAGCTGCCAGCCATTTAGATACTGATACTTTCTGCTGATTTCCACCAGAAAGGGTAAGTGCAAGCTGATTATTATCAACAACCTTTATTCCCAAGCGGTCAACATACTTGCTGGCTACATCATCCTCTTTTTTAGGATTAATAATCGATAACTTCTGCAGTATCTTGGACAAAATTGTCACCGAAATATTTTTTCTAACTGGAAAATCTAAAAATAGACCCTCTTCTTTTCGATTTTCAGTCACATAACCAATCCTAAATTTATGTAGTGCATCTCTAAAATTCTTTATTTTTATCTCATTGCCATTCAAAATGATCTGACCTGCTGTAACTGAATGAAGCCCAAGAATTGACCGTGCTAATTCGCTTCTACCAGCACCTACCAAGCCATACATGCCAAGAACTTCACCTGGATAAAGTTTTAAATTAACATTCTTATGTCCTAGCGCTGTAGACAGGTTCTTTAACTCAATTACTGGAGTCTGTGTTCGATCGATTTTTCGAATCAGATTTTTGCGCTCTGCTAAATGCCGGCCAACCATCAAATCCACGATTTCACCCTGTTTGAAATCAGATAATGATTTTGACTCTAGAACACTTACGCCATCGCGTAGCACAGTAACGGTGTCACAGATTTCATAAACCTCTTCTAATTTATGACTTACAAAGAGAACTGCAGTGCCTTGAGCCTTTAGTTTTCTGATCACATCAAAGAGTTTTGTGGTTTCACTGCCAGTAATTGAGGCGGTTGGCTCATCTAGCAAAATGATCTTTGCATTGGTAACTAAGGCTTTGGCGATTTCAACCAACTGCATCTGGGCCACTGACAAATTCTTAACCCGCTCATTTAGATCGATTTCAAAACCTAGGGTTTGCAGCGCTTGTTTTGCCAACCGGGTCCGCTCTGCTCGATCGATAACGCCAAATTTAAGTGGTGGATTGTGCAAGGTTATGTTCTCCTCCACAGAAAACTCTGGAATTAAATTTCTCTCCTGATGAACTACTGCAATACCAGCTTCCGTAGATTCAATTGGGTTGTTAAAACTTTTCTCCTCACCATTTACCTTCATTGATCCAGTATCTGCAACATAAACCCCGGTAATAATTTTAATCAAGGTTGATTTACCTGCACCATTTTCGCCAAGGAGTGCGTGCACAGTTCCACCAGTTAGCGTTAAATTCACCTCATTTAATGCAAGTACGCCAGGAAACTCTTTTGAGACCTTTCGGATTAAAAGTTCAGAACTCATTGAACACCTTTTATACCTTCATTTGCCCGCTCAGTTCGACGGCGGCGCCATTCACTTAATGCCACAGTTGAAAGAGTTACAACACCAACACTTAATGAAACGATACTTGGATCTAGAGAGTATTGAGCTCTGGCAATATCAACTAGGCGAACTACACCTGCTGCAATTACGGTGCCATAGATTGCAATGGTGCCACCTGACATTAAGACACCACCAATAATTGGGGCAGCAAAGGAGGCTAACAACCAATCACCACCAATTGAGCGATTAATACCAGGCAGTGATGCGATAGTAATTACCGCAGCTACTCCAATTAGTAGACCAGAAAGAGTGTGGGCAAGAAATACCGATCTATTGTTTGAAACACCAGATAAACGTGCAGCTAATGGATTTCCCCCAGTTGCCAGAATTCTTCTTCCCATGATGGTTCTACTAAAAAATAGTGAAAGCAGAATTGCTGTCATGATGGCAATTACCAATATGTAAGGGAAGCCAAGAAATGCCTTTTTACCAAACTCGGGAAGTGAGGATGGGTATTTATCTATGGTGAAGGTTTTAACCAATCGATATTGGAAGCCAAGCAAAATTGTGTAGGTACCAAGAGTAATAATGAAACCATTTAATTGAGTTAAGACAACTAGCGCGCCATTAATTGCGCCCATTAAAGTTGCAGAAAGTAACCCAATAGGTATTGCCAACCAGATCGGAACATTATGGTCTGCCATTAATACCGCCATGATGGCGCAGGTAACGCCACCCATAGTTCCAACCGCTAAGTTCATTTGACCAATACTTAAGACCACCATTTGGGCTAACCCAATGGTGATTGGAACTGCCAGGTAGGTAAGAAAGCCTTGTAATGAGGCTCGACTTAGGAAAACACCATTTGAGGTAACCACCAGTGCAAGAAAGCCGAGCACAAAAATTACAGTTAGTGAAACCTCGGTCATTCGGTTTCTAAAAAATGATGGCAGCTTCATTTTTTCACCCGCGATTTAAAGGAGGTAAACATCTTTTGAATCTGTCCAACAGATAAAGCAGCCAATAAGACTAGGCCTAATGCAATATTTAAGGTCTCTAAACCAATTCCTTGCACAGATAGTCCTTGGCGAATTACCAACGTCATCATAGTTCCAATAAATGTTCCAAGAACTGCAACTGCGCCACCTGCCAAAAGTGTGCCACCGAGTACTGGTCCAAGAAATGATGGCAACATAACTTGGCTGCCAATTGCTGCAGTAAATGAACCATTTGTATAGGCCAACATCAAGCCACCAATACCAGCCAAAGTTCCAGAGAAGATGTGTGCGGTCATAATTCTATTTTCAGTTGGAATACCTGATAATTTTGCAGCCCTTAAATTTGATCCAGTTGAAAGCAACTCTCTGCCTAATCTAGTTTTGGAGTACATAAAGCCAACCAGAATTAAGCAAACGATTGCTGGGACTAACATCATTGGAAGTGCACTAGGACCACATATTGGGCCAAGGCAAATATCACCAAATGACTTACTGCGCCAAAAATCCATTCCCTCTGGCTTTGTAGTAAATGCAGCGGTTGCTCCAGTGAAGGTTACATAAATGAAGGTAACAAATCCAAGGAGTGCAAAATCCATAGCCAAAGTAACAATAAAAGCATTTACTTGCGACTTAACAATTATCCAACCAGTTATTGCACCTAACAATGCTCCAGCTAATACACCAAGAATTGCACCTTGCACCAAACTTAAACCCCAGTATTGGTAGGCGGCTCCTGCAACTAATGCTGAAACTGCAGCCATTCTTCCGACTGCTAAATTCAAGTGACCAATTGAAAGCACACAAAGTTGGGCCAAACCAATTACCGTTAAGGTCGCGCCATCTCTAAGTAATGGGTAAATAACAAAATCTACATTGAAAAATGCTGGGTTCTGGAGGCCAAAAAATATAAATAGAGCAACGGTAAGTAATGTAAGTACAACTCTTTGATCATTTAAAATTGACTTGATCTTCAAATCTTCACCCGCTTGTTCTCTATTGCATCAAAGTTCCAGTCGATGCCTAATCCTACGGAGGTTGGTGCCAACGCCATACCATTTTCAATCTTTATCTCACTATTTGTAATTCCCCTCAACTGTGGGATGTGCTCAACATACAAACCATTTGGAATAGCAGCAGCCAAGCTGACATGAATCTCCATCAAAAAGTGCGGACAGACCTTCACATTAAAGCTCTCCGCCATATGGGCGACCTTAAGCCATGGAGTTATTCCACCAACTCTTGCCACATCAACTTGCACAATACCAACCGCATTTTGATGTAGGTACTGTTGAAATTGCATCGCAGAGTACATAGTTTCACCAACAGCGATAGGAATACTTGTAGCAGCAGCTAATCGGGCATGCCCAGTTACATCATCAGCTGGCAGAGGTTCTTCTAGCCAAAACAAATCAATTGGTTCAAAGGCTTTTGCACGCTTAATAGCCTCAGCAACAGTGAATGAGGTGTTGGCATCAACCATGATGTGCATTTCTTTTCCAACAGCATCTCGTACCGACATTAATCTTTCAACATCCTCATGGGCTTTTGGTTTTCCAACTTTAAGCTTTACTCCTGGCCAACCCTTTTTCTTAGAGGCAATCGCACCTGCTACTAACTCTTCAGTTGTTAGATGCAACCAACCACCCTCTGTGTCATAAAGAGGAACGCGATCTTTAAAACCACCGGCTGCCACCGCCAGGCTTTGACCCTCACGCTTGCACTTTAAATCCCAAATGGCTGTATCAATTGCAGCTACTGCCAGTGATGTAATAGCGCCAGTTTCAGTTGCTCTGGTTGAATAATAAATTTCATGCCAAACTTTTTCAATACGGGAGCTATCCATTCCCTTTAACTTAGGTACTAGGTAATCACGCAACATGGCAAGAACTGCTGTGCCACCTGTTCCAATTGTGTAGCTATAGCCAACACCG
>Ga0208227_1000158_pt1 | contig 16938 bp, 11 predicted proteins | sample LakMenEpi13Jun11_FD_150692 | JGI IMG/M metagenome (GOLD analysis project Ga0208227, IMG submission 150692) | Freshwater microbial communities from Lake Mendota, WI - 13JUN2011 deep hole epilimnion (SPAdes) | ecosystem: Environmental > Aquatic > Freshwater > Lake > Epilimnion/Euphotic zone ...
CTAACAAAAGAAGTACAACTATTTAGTCCCCGGCGGGGTAGCTCAGGTGGTTAGAGCACACGACTCATAATCGTGGGGTCGCGGGTTCGAGTCCCGCCTCCGCTACCAAATCAATCAACGGGTTATTCCCGAAGGACCTAGATACAGTTAACAAATGGTCAATCCAGCTATCGAAGGCAAAATTTACCCAAGGACTTCTAGTTACCTTGTCGGCCGCGAAAAAATCCGCGAATTTGCCAAAGCTGTTTTCTCTAACGACCCAGCCAACCTAGATCTAGAGGCCGCCAAAAAGCAGGGCTATAAAGACCTAATCGCCCCACCAACTTTTGCCGTTGTGATCCAAGAGCGCTCGCTAACACAGGTTATTTCCGACAAAGAAGCCGCCCTTGATTTCTCCCGCGTTGTCCACGGCGACCAGCGCTTTATTCACGTGAGACCCATCGTCGCCGGCGATGAGCTAACTAGCGAACTAAAGGTTGCCAGCGTCAAACAGCTGGCAGGAAATTCCATGGTCAGCTTTGAAACCCAAATCTTTGACGCGAATCAAATTCTTGTCTGCACAGCAATCTCAACTCTTGTGGTGCGAGGTGAAGCATGAGCCTCCAAGTAGGTCAACTCCTTCCCGCTAGGGAGTTTCACTTCACCCGGGACAGCCTGGTCCGCTACGCCGGAGCCTCAGGGGATTTCAACGCAATTCACTACCGCGATGATGTTGCCAAGGCAGTTGGCTTACCAGGGGTATTGGCGCACGGCATGCTCACCATGGGAGCCGCCGTGCAGAGCGTGGTTGATTTCCTAGGGGACAGCGGAAAAGTAATTGACTACCAGGTTCGGTTCACAAAGCCTGTTTTGGTTGACGCAGCCAAGGGTGCAACTCTGGTTGTGAACGCAACGGTAGTTGAAATAGACGAGATAGCAAAGGTTGCCCGAATTGACCTATCGGCCTCCTGCGATGGAGTTGTGGTTCTAGGAAAAGCTCAAGTTCGAGTGAGTATCTAATGAGCAAGCTTTCTGAGCTAACATCGATTCGCGTTGGCGGAGAACCAGCAGAGCTGAAAGTTTGCGAAACCCGTGAGCAGCTAATCGAAACCACCAAGAAGGTTTGGGCATCCGGGGAAGACTGGTTACTTATTGGCGGCGGAACCAACATGGTGGTTTCCGAAAGCATTGAAGATTTATCTGTTATTCAAATCAAAACCAAGGGCATCGAGAAAACTACTGTCGGCGACAAGCAGATCTGGCGAGTGCAAGCCGGCGAAGATTGGGATGAGCTTGTGGCCAAAACTGTCAGTGAAGGACTCGCTGGCATTGAAGCCATGAGCGGTATTCCAGGAAGCGTTGGAGCATCACCGGTACAAAACATCGGTGCTTACGGCCAAGAACTCAGCGATGTGTTTATGAAAGCAGAGTTTTTAGATTACGAATCAGGTGAGCTAGTAATTCTTGAGCCAAAGGACATGAAATTTGGCTACCGCGACAGTGCTATCAAAAAAGGCAAGCTCGGAGTTATTACCTGGATTGAAATTGAGCTTCTAGATCTAGCCGGCAAAGCCAGACCGCTTTACTCAGGTCAAATTGCAAAAGATCTCAATTCCGAAATGGGAGCTCAGCCAAGCTTGGTTCAGGTTCGGGATTCTGTTTTGAAACTTCGCGCTTCAAAATCAATGGTGCTAGATCCAAAGGATCCAAACAGTGTGAGCTGTGGCAGCTTCTTTACTAACCCAATCGTGAGCGACACTTTCGCTAGAACACTTCCTGCCGATGCCCCATCGTGGGAAACACCAGAAGATGATGGACTAACAGTCAAACTAAGCGCCGCTTGGTTGATCGAGCAATCGGGAATAGATAAAGGCTTTAGCTTGCCAGGATCAAAAGCTGCAGTTTCTCAAAAGCACGCTTTGGCAATAACCAATCGCGGTGGTGCAACGGCAGACGAGATCGTCGAGCTCGCAAGATACATTCAAGAACGAGTTGCCGCGAAGTTTGGAATCAACTTGGTTCCAGAACCAAACCTGATTGGGTTTTAGCTAAAGAGTTTTTGTAGGCGCTTGATGCCTTCAACAATTGGTTCATCACCAAGTGCGTAGCTCATCCGAACATAACCCGAAGGCCCAAACGCCTCACCAGGAACTAGAGCAACCTCAGCTTTTTCCAAGATGAGATCACAAAGCTCCAAAGAAGTGTTTATCTGCTTTCCAGCCCAGCTCTTTCCAAGAAGACCTCGCACGTCCGAGTAAACATAGAAGGCACCTTGTGGCATCGGAGCCAACCAGTTCTCAATCTTGCCAAGCTCGGAAACAGCAAGCTTTCTTCTGCGGTCAAAAGCTTTGAGCATGTTCTGAACTTCGTCTTGTGGTCCAGTTAGGGCAGCAAGCGCAGCTTTTTGCGCAATGTTGTTCACATTCGATGTCAGGTGCGACTGTAAGTTAGCAGCCGCTTTCATGGCGTCCGCTGGTCCTGCCATCCAACCAAGACGCCATCCGGTCATCGCATAGCTCTTGGCAACACCGTTGACCATGATGGTCTTGTCGATCAGCTCTGGCACAACTTCAGTAATTGAATAAGCCTTACCGCCGTCATAAACCAAGTTCTGGTAGATCTCATCGGTGATTACCCACAGGTCGTTCTGGTGGGCCCAGTTACCAATAGCCGCTATTTCTTCTTTCGAATAAACCGCACCGGTTGGGTTAGAAGGTGAACACATCAGTAGCACCTTGGTGCGGGCAGTCTTTGCTTTGTCTAGTTGCTCAACGGTGACTTTGTAGCCCTGCTCGCTTCCTGCAAAAACATTTACAGTCTTTCCGCCAGCTAGTGCGATTGCTTCTGGATAAGTAGTCCAGTACGGAGTAGGCAATAAAACCTCATCGCCAGCATCGAGCAGCACCGCAAAGGCTTGATAAACGGCTTGCTTGCCACCGTTAGTAACTACCACCTGGTTAGCAGAAATTTGCGTTCCGGAGTCTCTAAGGGTCTTTTGGGCGATGGCTTCGCGAAGATCCGGAAGACCAACCGCTGGGGTATAGCGGTGGTTCTTGGGGTCTAGAACAGCTTTTGCAGCTGCTTCAACAATGTGAGCGGGGGTTGGAAAGTCAGGTTCTCCAGCTGCGTAGCTGATTACAGCTCGACCCTCAGCTTGCAATGCTTTGGCCTTGGCATCGACTTTCAGGGTCGCAGACTCAGCTATGGCAGCTATTCGCTTGGAGATTCGGGAGGCATTCACGTCTCTAAGCCTATCGGGGAGCCTTCGAGGGAAGATCGACCCTTTGCAATCTGGGGGCGGGCAGATTAGAGTAGGACTCAGTAGTTGACAGCTGCGGGAAGCCTAATCTGGCAAATTATCCATATTTAGATTCAATCTAGAAGTGTGTCATTTGCCGCTTTGGTCAACGAAGCTGTTTAGCCCCTAAAGGGCGGTGGCTCAATTGGTAGAGCAGCGGTCTCCAACACCGCAGGTTGCAGGTTCGAGTCCTGTCCGCCCTGCAGACAACGATAGATCGGAAAGTAGTAGAAATGCCAGATGAGCTTCAGCCAGCAGAGGACTTGGTAGTAAAAGCCAAGTCTGATCGCGCTGCAACTCGCAACATCTTCGGAAGAATCATTTTGTTCTTCAAGCAGGTTCTAGCCGAGCTTCGTAAGGTTACAAGACCAACCTACAAAGAGCTGGTTAGCTTCACCGGAGTAGTTCTAGCCTTCGTGGTAGTTGTGATGGCAATTCTTTCCGGCATGGACTTCGTTTTCTACAACCTCGTAACATTCACTTTCACACCAACAAACTAGTTTCAGACAAGGAAACCTCAATTGAGCGAGATCGAACAGACAGAACTCGAGACCGAGACCACTGCTGCACCCGCAGCAGCTTTCTCTGCGGTTGAAGAAGTGACCGCGGTCGCTACCCCGGAAGCTCCTGTCGAGACCCCTACTTTTGGTAACACTCCATACCAAGCCCCTGAGGGGACTCCCGAGGCTCCAGTCTCAGAAGAGTTCTTTGTTGAGGACGCTGCTGTTGTAGCGGAAACCGATTCGGTTTCCGAAGAAAGCGCTTCTGCCGAAGTTTCTGAAGAGCCAGCTAAGGACGAGGACCCATACCGCGTATTCAAGGCCGAGCTGCGCTCGCAACCTGGAAAGTGGTTCGTTGTTCACTCCTACGCAGGATATGAAAAGCGTGTGAAGCAGAACATCGAGAACAGACAGCTTGCAATCGATGGCGGAGACAAGATCTTCCAGATCGAGGTTCCAATGGAAGACACCATTGAAATCAAGAACGGTCAGCGCAAGCTAGTTTCCAAAGTCCGCATTCCAGGATATGTTCTAGTTCGCATGGAAATGACCGAAGAGTCTTGGTCACTTGTTCGTCACACTCCAGCAGTAACAGGATTTGTTGGTAACTCTCAGAACCCGACTCCGCTAAGACCAGACGAAGCATTCGAAATGCTAAAGACCCTTTACGTTCTTCCTGAAGAGGCAACAGCTAAGGCTGCGGCTAAGGGAACTCAGATGGTCAAGGGTAAGGCAAGAGCAGTTCCAATCAAGATCGATTTCAAGGTTGGCGAGTCCATCATGATCAAGGACGGATCCTTCGCAGGTCTTCCTGGAACAATTTCCGAAATCAAGCCAGAGTCTGGAAAGCTCACCGTCTTGGTTTCCCTATTCGAGCGCGAGACTCCTGTGGAGCTTGGCTTCGAACAAGTCGGACCACTGAACTAAAGATTTATCTAAACCACTAAAAAAGGAAAACAAGCAAATGGCACCCAAGAAAAAAGTCACTGGAATGATCAAGCTTCAGATCCAGGCAGGCGCTGCTAACCCAGCTCCACCGATCGGTCCTGCTCTAGGTCAGCACGGAGTGAACATCATGGAGTTCTGCACCGCGTATAACAACGCAACCGCAGACCAAAAAGGAAACGTCGTACCGGTAGAAATCACCGTTTACGAAGACCGTTCCTTCACCTTCATTCTGAAGACTCCTCCTGCAGCCGAGCTAATCAAGAAAGCCGCAGGGGTACCAAAGGGTTCCGCAACCCCTCACACTGACAAGGTGGCGCACCTTTCCAAGGAGCAGCTACTAAAGATTGCCGAGACCAAGATGGCTGACCTAAACGCCAACGACGTTGAAGCAGCCGCAAAGATCATCGCCGGAACTGCCCGCTCCATGGGTATCACCGTCGACGCCTAGAACCTTAGGCAAAAGCAACGCCCGCAACAAAAGCAACAAAAAAACTAAAGAAGTAGTGGGAGAACCAGATCGGTTCGCTAACCACAACTGTGACCAGAAAAGGAATAACAGCACATGCCAAAAAGATCAAAGGCTTATCTAGAAGCCGCAAGCAAAATCACCGAGGGTAAGTTCTATACCCCAGCCGAGGCAATTGCCTTGGTTCGCGAGACCGGATCAAAGAAGTTTGACTCAACTGTTGAAGTTGCCGTCAAGCTAGGTGTTGACCCTCGCAAAGCAGACCAGATGATTCGTGGAACTGTATCGCTTCCTCACGGAACCGGTAAGACTGCCCGCGTAATCGTATTCGCAACCGGTCCAGCAGCGGAAGCTGCTATCAAGGCCGGAGCCGACGAAGTCGGTGGCGACGAACTGATTGAAAAGGTAGCTGCCGGATGGGTCGACTTCGACTCCGCAGTTTCCACCCCAGAGCTAATGGGTAAGGTGGGCCGCCTTGGAAAAGTTCTTGGTCCTCGTAACCTAATGCCAAACCCAAAGACTGGAACTGTTACCCCAGATGTTGCAAAAGCAGTAACTGACATCAAGGGCGGAAAGATCGAGTTCCGTATCGACAAGCAGTCAAACCTTCACTTCATTATTGGTAAGGCTTCCTTCTCAGCTAGCCAGCTAGTTGAAAACCTTGCTACCGCTATGGACGAGATTCAGCGTCTAAAGCCAGCAAGCTCAAAGGGTAAGTACATTATCAAGACAGCTCTTTCCACTACCTTTGGTCCAGGCATCTTGCTGGACACCACAGTAGCCAAGGCCTAACTACAAGCCAAAGAGCCGAAGACCATCGGTCTTCGGCTCTGGCTTTAGGTCTATAAGTAGACTTGAACCAGAAAGCCCAAATCACCAAGGCTTAAAAAGCCTGTAAGGACGAGTGCCAGATGTTCTCCGCTGGAGATGAAAAGCGCGTATTAGATCTTGTTCCACGGGGCATTTTTGTTAACGGCTCTTGGAAAGACTCAGCCGACAAGAAAACTCTCAATGTAATCGACCCAGCTACCGGCAAGGTACTTGTGTCTATTGCCGACGCTGCCCCTGAAGATGGCATGGCCGCGATCGAGGCTGCCCATAACGCCCAGGCTGCCTGGGCCAAAACTGCTCCAAGAGAGCGCGCAGAGATCTTGCGCGCAGCCTTTGAAAAAGTAACCGCGATGGCCGACGAGTTTGCGCTTGTTATGTCCCTAGAGATGGGTAAACCATTTGCCGAGGCCAAGGGCGAAGTCGCCTACGGAGCAGAGTTTTTGCGCTGGTTCTCCGAAGAAGCCCCAAGAATTACTGGCCGCTACGGCACAGCACCTGATGGCAAGAACCGAATCATGGTTCTAAAAAAGCCTGTTGGCCCATCGCTATTTATTACTCCCTGGAACTTCCCACTGGCAATGGCTACAAGAAAGATGGCGCCAGCTATCGCAGCTGGTTGCACCATGATCCTAAAACCTGCTGCCCTGACACCTTTGACTTCAATGTTGTTCGTAAAGGTCTTGGAAGACATCGGGCTACCAAAGGGAGTCATCAACGTCGTCCAGACCACAAGACCAGGTTTAGTTACCGGGCCAATCATTAAAGATGAAAGACTTCGCAAGCTTTCTTTCACTGGATCAACTGGTGTTGGAAGAGCACTTATTGCTGACTCAGCTGATCGAGTGCTAAAGGTATCGATGGAACTTGGTGGCAATGCACCGTTCATTGTTTTCGAAGATGCCGATCTAGATAAGGCAGTAGAGGGCGCGATGCTAGCTAAGCTTCGCAACATGGGAGAAGCCTGCACCGCAGCCAACCGAATGATTGTTCACGAATCTGTAGCAGCAGAGTTTTCCAAGCGCCTTGCAGACAAGATGTCGAAATTGAAAGTTTCCAGAGGAACCGAAGACGGAGCAAACATCGGACCTCTTATCGATGAAAAGAGTAGAAACGCTGTTCATGCACTGGTTGCTGATGCAGTTTCTAAGGGAGCCAAGGTTCTAACCGGTGGAGCAATTCCAGAAGGTGAGGGATACTTCTACCCACCGACAGTTTTGGTTGATGTGCCAGTAAATGCAGAAATTCTCAAAGAGGAAATCTTTGGTCCTGTGGCACCGGTTGTTACCTTCAAGACCGAAGACGAAGCAGTCAAGATTGCAAACTCCACCGAGTATGGATTAATTGCTTACGCATTCACTGAGAACCTAAATCGTGGGCTAAGACTCGCGGAAAAGCTTGAAGTGGGCATGTTTGGACTAAACGCTGGGGTGATTTCAAACCCAGCTGCGCCATTTGGAGGAGTAAAATCGTCAGGGTTAGGCCGTGAAGGCGGTTTTGAAGGAATCGAAGAGTATCTAGAAACTGTCTATGTTGGCATCGCTGATCCGATGAACGACTAAGAACAAAGGAAAAGGGAAATAGCCGGAATGAGAAAATCTACTTTGAAGATCACAAAAACAGTTTCCATTCTGGCTGTTGCCGGGCTAGTTCTTGCAGGATGTGCCGAGCCTCGGGTTGAAGAACCAGAAGCGTTTGTTTACCCGATTGCTCCACTCACCGGTGTTGCTTACATGAGTGAATCTGAGATCCCAGACACCAATGCCCTTCCTGCTGTTTCTTGCAAAGTAGACAACGCTCCTGCTGGTCGACCTCAATTCAACCTAAACAAGACAGACATCGTTCACGTTCAGATGGTGGAAGGTGGTCTGACCAGGTTGGTTGCCACCTGGCACTCACAGCCAGTAGACAAAGTTGGTCCAGTTAGATCTGTTCGTCCAATGGACGCTGACATTGCAGCCGCCTTTGGCGGCATCTTCTGCTACTCCGGAGGAGTAGACATGTTTATTGCTTTGCTTCAGGACACTTCTTTGTACCTAGCTGATGAGAACACTCAGCAGTCGGTCAAGCCAAACAGCTTCTCTAGAACCCCAGAAAGATTTGCTCCACACAACATGGTTGTTGACATGGGTCTCCTTCAATCCCAGCATGAAGACCTTGCCGCTCCACAGTCAATCTTCAACTACGCGGCATTCTTGGACGAAACCCAAGACTACGAACCAGCAAGTGCTAGCTCTGGTAAGGCAAATACGGATCTAACAATTGAATACCCGGATGCAACTAGCTACTGGGCAGGAGATGGCTCCGGTAATCTTCTTCGCACCCAGGACGGTGAGCCTCACATGGATGGCGTATCGGAAGAGCAAGTACGAGCTAAAAACGTTGTTGTTCTAGAGGTTCAGATCGATAGCAGCATCCGAGATGTTCGCTACGGAGTTATTCCTAAAACCATCATGGTTGGTTCTGGAAAAGTTTGGGTGTTTGTTGATGGCAAGCACATCGAGGGAACCTGGACTAAAGCCTCTCAGACCTCACCTATTGAACTTCTAGATTCAACCGGTGTTGTCATCAAGCTTGCCCCTGGAAACACCTGGGTTGAGCTGAAGCCAGACACCGCAACTTTGACAATCACCCCCTAAGACTAAATAGCCTAAATACCGCTAATTTACTGGGTTCTAGGGCGATTACTAGTCCTCGAAGGGCTCCCGACCGGCAGCTAGCTCCCAAGGGGTCGCATTGATGGACTCCTTGGAGACCAGGGGAGATGGACCATTAGCGAAATCGTCATAGACGATTTCAATTATCCGACTAGCTGACTCTCCGGGGTGAGGAGAGCTTGCCTCAACTAGTTTTTGAATCTCATTTTCTCTACTTGGTAAAGAATAATTCTTTCCCTTTTCAATCATTTCTGTTAGCTCTGCAAAAGTTTTCACTCTGATTGAACTTGCTGCAGCAATTTCACCCGTGGAACTGAACTTCCAATGATCAGCATTTTCGAAAAAGATTGCAGGCTTGCCTGTAACAAGTGGGTACTCACCTAAAAATGAAATTCCATCGGTTACTAAAACATCAGTAGCTAAAAACAAGCCAGCGTAAGATCCTTCTTCATCAACCGAAGTGTTTGGCAATTCACTCCAAGATTTTCTCCAAGAAGACAGCTCTATTTCTGTTAGAACTTTTCTATCGGTTAGTGTGCTCCAAAGAAAGGGATGCGGACGCAAAACAATTTGGATGTCTGAATTTGCTTTAGCAAATTCCAAAATCTGCACATATATCTTTGAAAAAACCCCAAAGTTAAACCAGTGCGGCGAATAAGAGTGATGCGGAGCCCAAACTATCTTGAATTTTCCATCTTCAAGTGGCCAAGAAGACTTACCTAATTCCGCTTCACGCGCTAAGTTGTCAATTTTTGGTGAACCAGTGAAGTGAACATAAGAATTTCCGCGCTCAGTTAACGCATATGCATCAACAACATCTTTTTCTTGAGTGAAAACTAGCGATGCAAGTTGATGAAGACGCTGTGTAAACAGATGAGTTGCGACCGGTGCATCACCTTGACCCCCACCTGGCTCGTCATCAGGCTCGTCAACCATCACAAGTGAGAAATATGGGACATAGACGAGCCTGGTGAACTCCACCAAGTGATCAAACCTGACTGCCGGTTGGTAGTTTCGTTGCCAGGGGTAGTTCACAAAGACATAATCAGGGGCTAAATCCTTCAAAATAGCCAAACCATCAAGGCTTTGGCTCCCCGAACCCCCGGAATTTAGCCGAATATGGGGGATTGCCTTGCCTTCGAAGAAGGCATGCGCCTTCTCCTCCTGGGCATAGGCCAATTGGCCAGTTAGCTTCCTGGGCATGGACACCACAATTGGCTGAAAACGAGGGTCTTTAGCCATTTTTTGGTAGATCTCGTCAAGGGCATCCCAAGCCTCGAAATAGAGACCTAAAAACACGACTTTGATGGGTTCCATCCCCCAAACCTAGCAAAGTCCTAGGAAATAGCCTTTTGGACCAATTTTGATGAATTTTTCGGACATGACACGATTTTGGGCCTAAAAACAGGTGACTACCATCCTGTTTCCAGAGGGCGCATATAAGGGTCTAGTTAGCATGGAAAAGTCCCCAAAAATCTAGGAAATCAAAGGGATTTCGCGACACTTGTGAGGCGTGGCTAGAGATGGCGATTCGGGTATTCGGAAGGCTGCTGTTTAGTGGCTTTGCCCTGCCCAAAATAGACCCCAAAGGCCCCAAGTCTGGGGGTAAACATGCCGCCAAACCCTTGTTTGCAGCCCTCCGATCCAAGAGGGTGCTTAGGTGGATGGTTCCAGGTCTTGCCTTTATGGTGCTTTTGGCGTCAACACAGACTTCGAACGCGGCAAGTCTTTCCTCGGATTCAAACCAATGCCAAGTAGAAGTTGGCAGCCTTACCGGAGTATCCATTGCTCTTTATTCCAACAAGTGCGTAATTACTTTTTCTGGCACTGGTTCGCACACTTGGACTGCACCAACAGGTGTCACCACTTTCGACACTCTCGTAGTAGCTGGTGGTGGAGGTGGTGGAGCCGACGGTGGTAGCGGTGGTGGATCTGGTTCACTTTATGAGGCAACAGTTAACCTCAACGGAAACACGGGAAGACAATTCAACATTTTAGTTGGAGTTGGCGGTACACGAATAACTCACACAGCAGTAAACGGCGAAGCGTATAGCGCTAACGGTTCAGCAGGTGGAAACTCATCTATAACTCAAACCGGTCTTGGATTCTCAATCACTGCCTATGGTGGAAACCCGGGTTTTTGGCCAGATTACAGCGTCGCTAGGGCTGGTGGAGTTGGTGGATCACAACCAGTAGCAAGTGCGGGATCTACTTCACTTAGCAACGTCGGTTCTCATGCTGGTCGGAATGGCGCTGCCGTCGCCCCATATTGGGGAGCTAGTAGCGGCTACGACGGCAATGGTGGAGTAACCTCGAGCCTCTTTAGTGGACAGTTTATTGGTAGCGGTGGAAGTGGTGCTCACCTAGATGGGAATCTAAGGCCTGGAGGAAATGGTGGCGCTGGTGGTGGAGGTCGTGGTGGAGGCGGTAACGCCAGCGACGGTTGGGCTGACTACTTTGCCGGACACGGTGGAACTAATACCGGTGGTGGTGGAGGTGGTGGTTCTAGAAACGGAAACGTGGAGCAGTACACTATCGACGGCAGGAGTGACAAGTCAAGAAACGGTGGCACTGGTGGTTCTGGTGTCGTAAAGATCGCCTACATAGCGCCCGCTCTATCCCTGACCACAAGCGCAAACGGCGCGCGGGTGGGTGCGGACACACTAGTCCAGCCTGTTATTCAGCTAAAAAACAGCGCTAATGGCAACTTTTCCTCGAGCGGTGTAGTTGTTACCGCCGCAGTAACCTCGGGCACAGGGGTCTTGTCTGGGTCGACTGCAACAACGAACAGTTCTGGAGTGGCTCAGTTTACAAACCTAAGGTTTACCTCGGGAACGCTTGGCACACTCACGTTGACCTATAGTGCCCCCGGGTTCGTCAACACCACTCAAACCATTAAGTTACAGACTTTTTCGACAGCCATAACAATTTCAGGTTCGAGTAGCTCCAATGGAAATTTTGTGGAGGGTGTTTGGTTAGCAGATTCGGCTGGAGCTTCCAACATTCTCAACACAGCTCTTCAAACGGAGCTCACGTCGCGCAATCTTCAACTAGATAGCACCGGAGCAATTACGGTTTCTGCGGCCGTGAGCAATGCAACCGCTGGTCGTTCCTTGACTTTGAATTGTGGTGGGTCTGGAAGATTCACTAACTCCGGAGGCGCGATTAGCATCGCTGGCGACCTGACAGTTACCTGTGCCGGAGTTGACACAGAAGCTAACCTGACTGCCGTTGGAAGTATTCGATTGACGGGTACGTCATCCTCCGATTTGATCGAAATCTACTCAACCTTGACCACAACAGGTGGTTCGAGTAGCGAGATTCGATTGAAGACTGTAAGCCGATTCCTTCTAGACACCAGCGACAAATTGGTTACTGCTGGTGGAGATGTTGTTGTTTGGACTGGTTACGACAAAGTTGCTGGAACAAACAAGTCATCAACCACGATTTACCTAAATACCAGCTCTTCAATTGAAACCAACGGCGGCAAAATCTGGCTTGCTGGTGGACTCGATGACGGAGGAGCTGACGCTTCTATAACCACTTCTCGAGGTAAGTGGAGCAGCGTTGTAGCAAGTGATGGATTGCCGGATGGTTACGCCGTTGGAATGAGCGTTAACAATGCATGGGATGTGGGAGTTTTTATCGAGGGTGGAACTCTCTTGAACTCAAAAGGAGGCGATATCTTTATTGCCGGAGCTCAGTCAACAAGCAGTTTGAGCGGCTACGCACATATAGCCCTAAAGAATGGTGCACGCGTAGATTCCGGCACCGGTCGAATCGCGATGTGGGGACGAGCCCTAGCAGGCACAAGCAACTGGAGCCAAGGCATCATCCTAAACTGGGAGGACAACACGACCCCAGTTGTGGTTTCGTCTAATGCCACAACCTCTGACGCAATCACCGTTTATTCAGACTCACAGGCTGGAGCAGCTTGTTCCAGAGGAATTACCGGATGGTGGCACGGTGTTTGGAGCGCCACCCGAGGATATCAGGGCTCTCAGATTCTCGCGACTGGACTTGGCGGAGGAATTACTTTAACAGGCTTGGGAAGCACTTCGACTTCTTGTTCAGGAGGGGATGGCTGGGGCGTAAACATTGAGTTTGCAGACGTCCTAGCAAAAAGTGGACCAATCACCGTTAATGCCATTGGAAACAGCAATGGCACAACTCCAGGTCTAGCCACCGGCTGGAGAGGAAACAATGCAAGTCTTTTTAGAATTGGGGCTTGGGCAGCCTCTGGCGGCGGGGAAGTCGGCGGTTCATCAATTACAACTCCGGGCGGAGTCACTGCGGATTTATCCAGCTCGTCCTCAAATGTTGTTATAAATACAAACAGCGTCTACTCGTGGGAAGCTGGCTATGGAACGGTAATTAACACTTCAGGTAGCGTAACCATACAGCCTGCAACAGTCACTAGCGGTGTTGTTTCATCAGCAACAGATTTCACCAGAGCTCAAACTGCCGGCAACTGGAGGTTCGGTCGATTCTCAACTCCTACCCGCTTGGCTAGCTTCACACTTGGGCGATCTGGAACTACTTCGGATTTGACTTACATGGGAACTAGCACTTTCGGCTCCAGTCCAATTCAAACCGTCGGCAATGTGTCTATTGACGGTGGAAGCTTGCTTCTAAGTTCAAACATTGACTCGACCAGCGGCAACGTAACTCTTACCTCTACTGGAGCCTCAAAATCTTTTTCCAAGACCACCGAGACTATTACTGCTGGTCAGAATGTCACAATCTCTAGTGCAGCTTCAACCGTTTCAACAGGAAGTGGCACAATTACGGCAGGTGGTAACATCGATATTGACGCTGGCTCTACTGTTACTACCGCTGGAACAATTTCTACCTCGGGCGGTGCTCTCACTATCGATGGGGCATCGGTGGGGATTAACTCCGGCTCTAGTCTTCTTGGTACGTCTGGATCAACAATTCGCGTTAAAGCGACTGGCATAGTCACCTTTACTTCGGCGACAGTGCAGACCAATGGGCCGGGGGCCGCGGGCACAGGTGCTATTTCAATCTGGAGCGACTCAGATGGTAATGATGTTGGACACATCCATTCAGCTGGGACGCTTTGTGTCAACACCATCGGGTCCTGCGTTACTGCAACAGCCACTGGTGGATCAGATATTTACTTCGGTGGAGGATATACCTCTGACTCATCCGCATTCTTCCCGCCGGCAGGGTCTCCTTCTAATGGAGCTAATGACGGAATTCGTTTTTCAGACACTGTTGGTGCGAACAGAACAAAAGTATGGTCCGGTGGCGGTGACATCTCGATTGCTTCCAAAACCGCTTCAACTACCCAGCTCACCAAAGGTCAGTACTGGTATGGAGGCACAAACGTAAACTCGGGAAACGGTCAAATTCGAATCACAAACTTTGCAGGTTCCGTAACATCCAACTACACCTACGGGCTGTTTATCTCCGCGACTACCAACGCCACCACGATAACTTCTTCCAAGTCTTCCGGTGACGCGATTCGAATTGTTAGCTCCTTAGCCAACACTGGGAATTACTCGAACCCAGTGCTTTTTTATGACGGCACAGCTAGCGTAAGAAACACGGTTTCCGCCACTGGCGGCGGTGACATCTACTTTGAAGGAAATGCTTCGGGAACAGGGGCAAATACCTACTCATTTGATTTAAGTAACGTGGACATTACGGCTACAACTGGAGATATCTACTTCAACGGAAACCGAGGCGCCTGGTTTAACCGTGTCAATAGCGGCGGAACGAATATCGGGGCAACTTCAGGATCTGCCACTGGCGATGTTCTCTTTGTTGGGAACCGCTTCACAAGCTACAGCACCTCCTGGGCTCTCACGATGAAGACCTCCGGTAAATTAACCATCCGTCCAATCAGTGGAGAAAGTTTTGCCGAAACTATTTTGTTTCCTAGGTCTGAAGTTTACTTGGTAGGACTTTCAGGTCTTACAGTAGGCGGTGCTGGAAACACTGCTGACATTACCGCTGCAACACCAGCAGCTTCATCGAATTCGATAGCCGGACATGTGAGTTTTATAGGAGGTTCGGTAACTGTAAATTATCCTGTGACAACCACTGAATCTGGAGACATCGCCGTCACATCCTCTTCGACATCAACCATCGGTGCCATTCTCACTGCCGCAGGGGCTGTAGACATTACTGGCGAATCAGTTACTACCGCCAGTGCAATAAGTGCAACTGGATCAATTACCATCACATCTACTGGAGCATCAAGTAATTTGACAGCTGGAGCTAATTTAACTTCCACAGGTGTAGGAAACGCAATAGTCCTGAAATCGAAGAGCAACATTCTTACGTCGGCGAACATCACCCTTCAATCTAACGCTGGCCCAATCACTTTGTGGTCAGACTCCGACAGCGTCAACGAAGGTGGAATCCTAATTGCAAGTGGCGTATCCATAAACTCCAGTGGAGGAAACGTAACTCTTGGTGGAGGTGATGGCTCTAGCGTTCCGACTGGATACGCAAAAGCTACCGCCAGTATTAATTCATCTGCCAACGGGGCTTACTCAGGAATCAGGCTAATAGGTTCAATTTCTTCTGGAGCAGGAAATGTAGTTCTCCGAGGTCAAGACTCAGCTCGGGTTGGAATAACTTCCCACAACACTGGAATCGAAATTGAAAAACCGGCCAAGGTTACCTCAACAACCGGTTCTATTGAAATAGAAGGCTCATTAGTATCTGGCACAATGACCGGAACTGGCAATCACATTGGATTACTAATTGGGTGGGGAGGAACAGCGTCAACTGGAACAAACAAAATTTCTAGCACATCGGGAGACATCACGATTAGGGGACTGGCAGCTCCCTTTAGCAACTCCAAAGCGTACGGGCTCTGGCTAACTACCAACACAATTGAAAGTGTTGATGGTGACATAAGTCTTGTTTCCAGTGCTGGGTCAACGGTAGCGACCGAGCTACTTTACTCACAGGCAAGCGTTACCAGTACGAATGGTTCCATATCTGTGACAACTGGGACTAGCTCCGGAAATGCGACTTTCCAGACCTCTGCAGTCATGACTGCTGGAGGGACAATAACCCTTGGAGTCCATAACCCAACTTTCACTTCTCTGTCCCTACAAGGTACAGGCGGCAAGATCATTGAACCTGCTCCAGGAGCAGATAGCTTCGGGGCCTCGATTTCGAACGCCAACGTAACAGTATCGACGAATAGCTCTTCACTCCGTATTGGAAAAGTTGGCAGCACAAGTGCCATCACGGTGAGTCGAGCTAACTCCATCGCCGGGAATATAAAGTTCTATGGGGCAGCTATCTCGGTAAGTGGTAATCAAACCGCAACCGCGGATGGCGACATTGAAATTTACGGTAGCTCGATTTCTAATTCTGGAACGGTTACTTCTAACTCAGGAGATGTTTTACTCAAAGCAGACTCAATGGCACTAAGTGCAAATATCTCCGCAAGCTCTGGTGTAGTAACAATTAGCCCAGCGACAGACAACCTTCAGATCGATCTCGGAACAGAGACCAGCGGAAAACTCTCTTTGGTAGCAGCGGAGATAAATCGTTTTAGTACTAATGTCTTGAGAATTGGCGCGATTGACGGAACTAACTCTGGGGCTATTAGCATCACATCCGCACTGGCCCCAACTGGAACTGACACCATGGCTCTCCGAACCAGTGGTTCTGTAATTGGAACATCAGGCTCAATTTCTATTGCTAACCTTGCGATCGATGCTACCGAGATAAACCTTCCTGGAAATAATGGCGTTACTGGTGGTCTAGCACTTAGTGCTTCTGGTGCCACCTTGACCTATAACCAAACCTCTGGAACCTTTACCCCAAGCACAGTCGACTTAATCGACCCGGTCTATGGAGTTCCAAGCAAAGTTGTTTTGAGTCAAGTACCGACCAATGCGACTGTAGACAAGTTCATGGCGGTTGCTTTCAACCCGCCACCTGTTGTCACATTGCAAGACAGATACTCCAATTCACTTACTTCTTCAAACGAATCCTCTAACGATTACACAGTTACTGCTACCAAAGCTTCAGGCCCTGGCAACCTAAGTGGAACTACTTCTGTAACGACATCGACTACCGGTGTTGCTACTTTCAGCAACTTGAGCATTTCGGATAACACCGGATCTCACACCATAACTTTCACAGTTTCAGTGGTCTTGCCCAGCACAGCTGAGCTAACGGGCTCCCCAAGTGCTACAACCGGTACTTACAATATCCAGTCTGATCAGACCGTTAGCTTTACCTCAACAGCACCTACTAATCCTCGAG
>Ga0208227_1000160_pt1 | contig 16786 bp, 10 predicted proteins | sample LakMenEpi13Jun11_FD_150692 | JGI IMG/M metagenome (GOLD analysis project Ga0208227, IMG submission 150692) | Freshwater microbial communities from Lake Mendota, WI - 13JUN2011 deep hole epilimnion (SPAdes) | ecosystem: Environmental > Aquatic > Freshwater > Lake > Epilimnion/Euphotic zone ...
ACACCAACGTGCAAATGCCCTGGCCACTTCGCCCACCCGAAACTCCCACTGAAAACACAGCGGGTGTGTATCGACGGACATTCACCGTTCCGAAGAATTGGAAATCGCGTCGGACGATTATTCACATCGGTGCAGCCGAAAGTGTTCATGCAGTATTCGTGAACGGAGCATTCGCGGGCTATGGCACGGACAGTCGTCTACCAAGTGAATACGACATCACCGATTTCCTTCAAGCGGGCAAAAACACATTGGCAATTTTCATCCCGCGTTATAGCGCGCAGTCATATGTTGAAGATCAAGACCAATGGTGGATGGCCGGGTTGCATCGTGAAGTCTTTCTCGAGTCGCGCGCCAATGTTCATATTGCGCAACTTCATACTCATGCCGATTGGGATGCCGATCTTGGCGCCGCGACAATGAATGTTTCGGCATTCATTGGTGTTACCGATACCGATTCACAAAGTCCGCTTGACCGTGGTTGGACAACTCGTTCGTGGGTTGAAACGAATGACGGAAAACGTCTTGGGAAAGTACATGTCGCCAAAGTTCCGTATCGACATATTCAGCCGTATGCATTCTCTGGGCACATAGCGACAACGACTTTCGAAGTTCCAAAAGTGCAACCATGGTCGGCTGAAGTTCCGCAGCGCTATCGACTGCTTTGCGAATTAGTCAGACCCGATGGTGAAGTTGCTGAAGTTGTTGGACAGATCGTTGGATTTCGTCGCGTTGAAATCAAAGACGGTTTAGTGAGCGTCAATGGTCGAGCAATCACCATTATGGGTGTCAATCGGCACGATCACCATCCCGATAAAGGTAAAGCAGTTTCTGTTGATGACATGCGCCAAGACATCATCACAATGAAGCGTGCGAATATCAATGCGGTGCGTACTGCGCACTACCCGAACGATCATCGTTTCTACGACCTCTGCGATGAATACGGCTTGTATGTTGTCGACGAGGCCAACATTGAGTGCCATGGGTTTAATACAAGTCTGTGCCATGACCCGCGTTACGCTGCAACTTGGATGGCCCGAGTAGTTCGAATGGTTGAACGCGACCGGAATCATCCGAGCATCATCATGTGGAGCCTTGGAAACGAGTCGGGTTACGGAGAACACCACGACGCGTGTGCGGCACACATTCGCCGTGTTGACCCATCACGTTTGCTGCACTATGAAGGTGCGGTTTTTCATGCTGGATGGAGCGAGGGCGGGAAAAATGTCACCGATGTGGTGTGCCCGATGTACGCGCCACCTTCAGCTTTAGATCTCTATGTCACCGCAAAAATTGGTGACCGCCCATTGATCTTGTGTGAGTACAGCCATGCAATGGGTAACTCAAATGGTGGCCTTGCCGACTACTGGAAAGTGATTGATCAGCATCGATTACTGCAAGGTGGATTTGTTTGGGAATGGAAAGATCACGGATTACGTCAAACGCTGAAAGACGGTCGTGAACGTTTTGCTTACGGTGGCCAATTCGGTGACCAGCCCAATGACGGAAACTTCGTTGCCGATGGTTTGGTGTCACCCGAATGTGAACCTCACCCGGCAATTCAAGAGTTGATGTGGGTTCATCGTCCAATCTCTGTTGAACAAACCGGCTGGAAGTTGCGCGTCACTAACCGACAGTCATTTCGAGACGCCTCATGGTTAAGCGGTCGATGGGAATTGACGCTTGATGGTGACGTGATCAAATCAGGAACCTGGTCACCAGTCGTTGAAGCAGGACAGTCAACGCTGATTGATGCGCCAACGAATCTCTTGGACGCCAAGAAACTGAATGGCGAAGTTCTCTTGACCTTTCGCTGGTTCACGAAGAAGGAAACTCCGTGGAGTGAAGCTGGTCATCTAGTGGCATGGGATCAGATAGTTGTTCGCGCTGCCGCTAAACAGCGATTACCCAAACGTGCGTCCGATGAAGACCGCGCCGAAATTGATGTATTGCTTGGTGGCAATCCGCGATTGAACTTGTGGCGGGCCGCCACCGACAATGACGGTTTTAAGTTGATGCCTCAGTTGGCATCGCAACTTGGTGTCGGTGGCAGTGCTCTCTGGAATTGGCTAGCTGCCGGAGTTGACACCAAGCCAGCAAACTCCTTGGTCAATCACCAGTGCGATTCGTATGTTGACGTTGATGGCGCTGTGGTGTTTGATCACACGGTTGTTGTGCCAGAGGCATTGGCAGACTTGCCGCGAATTGGTGTTGTCTTCGAAATTCCCGCGGGCTTTGATGAATTGAGTTGGTACGGGCGTGGACCACTAGAAAACATGCCCGATCGAAACTCTGGAGCAGTACTTGGAGTTTGGAGCGATGAACCAGATGAGCTGCCCTACATCGTTCCTCAAGAATTTGGATTACGAACCGACTGTCGTTGGATGGAAATCTTCCGAAGTCGAGATGGTGTGCGATTACGCATTGAAGCACTGAATCCTGTGGGTCTACACATGTCGGCTGTTCATCATCGTGATGACGATCTCTTTGTGGCCCCTGATGTCACCGAACTGATCTGGCGAGAAGCGTTGACAGTGCACATCGATGTCGCTCATCGTGGAGTAGGAACTGCAAGTTGTGGGCCTGACATTGATCCACGGCATTCAATTGCCGCTGGTACTTATCGCTTTGCCTATCGGCTTCGATTACTTGGCGCGGCGGACGCGTAACTTACGATCTTGTGCAGTGAGGCACTCGCCGGTCTCAAGATCAAATTTCCAACCGTGCAAGGTGCACACCAGTTCGGTCCCAGTGCATTCACCAAAGACCGAAAGATCGGCTTGGCGATGGGGGCAATATCGCTCGACGATGTAGTCACCAATAGTGATCTCATCACTTGGTGCAACAGGTGCGAACTTCTTCACTGCCTCGGCTTCGGTGCGCTGCATACGTTCAACGCTGAGTGATTTGAAGAAGTTGTAGATGTACTCGTTATACGAACCCGAACGCCAGGCCGAGAAACGCAATGACAAGAACAACTTGTCGCTCCAGTCGACAGCATTTTGTGCAACAACCGTCTCAACTAAGCGGCGATCAATCTCGAAGCGGAAACCGTAAGGCTCGCCGTTGAAGGCGCGCACTTCGCCACTCGGGAAATCAATGAGGATGTCTAGATCGCCAGCTCGTAACAAACATGCTGCGCCTACTCCTTGACGAAGCGCAGGCGCCATTGCCAGTAATGGCTCCCACCAGGCTTTCACTGTGTTCAACAAATCATTGGTTGGAGGTGCCCAGTTGGCTTTCATGTTGTCGAGCCAGCCGAGGTAGTCAGATTGGTACTCGCGAAGGTAGGTCAACTTGTCACTGAAGATCTTTTGTACATCTGAAGTTGGTATCGGATGCTGCACGTTGAGAGAGTCACCAACAGTGATGCAAGTTCCAGGAATATTCATGATGCCGTGACGCGACACCGATTGAAGCCGCGATAAAAACTGAGTCTGATCGGGGAAGATTGAAAGTTCATCACCATTGACGACATTGAACTGAAAGAGATCGGGGTCAAGGAAGCAAGGGGGACCAGCCGATGGAACCACGGCACGTGCGTCGAGTGCTTCGACGTAGCGCATGGCTCGGGCGAATTGACTATCGACTTTGAGGTCAATGAGTTCACGCATGCGTTCAGGAGATTCTTGGTAGACCATCGGGTACCAGATTGCGCCAGAGAACTGCAACCAATGCAAGTCAATTGGTCCGTGAGCACGAAGAGCATTCAGGTCGCTGGTACGACAATCGTTTTGATTAACCAGTCGATGAACGCCATCGCTGACGACCATTGCCGAATCGCCGGCTGGACCATCGGTGATTGACGTCTCAACGTGAATTGCAACAGTGAGGCCATCGCCCAATTCATGCTCGACTCCGTTGACGGTGTGAATGAATTCGTTGAAACCAAGTTTGCGAAGCCGACGTTCGAGTTCGGGAGTTGGGAAGCCCGGTAACAAAATCGGTGTTGCGCGATCAATGTTGTTTGATAACCAGTCTTCGTCAAGATGGTCGCCGTGAAGGTGCGAGATATACAGATATGAAGGCTTGCGTAGCGCGTCATAAAATTCTGCGGGTAATTGATCGTTACGGGGAAAGACAAACCATGACCCGAAGAATGCTGGGTTGAACCACGGATCGCACAGAATTGATCCTTGTCGAGTCTCAATAAAGATGCCGGCGTGTCCAACGGACGTAGCGCGCATCAGAGAAGTTGTCACAGAACCAAACTAGTCAAAAGTTTTGGGACTTGGTCGTACGACCAATAGTCCTTTGGTCACTTAGTGGGGGGATCTTTATACATCACGCCGGCACGTGAGACATTTTCGGTCCACTTTGAACCGTCCCAGTAGCGAAACTCGTAGCGACCTGCGGGGTCTTTGTACCAGTCGGCAGGAACGCTTGGTACGACCGATGGTGTTGGCGTCGAAGTCGAGCTTGACGCTGGAGTTGGTGAGATGAATGAGCCGGGGTTTGATGGCGAATCGGTTGTTGCTGCCCAACCAACGGGGTCAGACACTGGAGTTGGTTGAACCGGGGCGGCGCCTGTTGCTGTGACGCTGACGGGACGTGACAAGTACGCCACGATTTCGCCAGTCGAAACAATACTGACAACTTGCCAACCCTGCGCAGACATTGAAGTGAGTTGAGTCGCGAGGTCGGCGGAGTCGTTTGCTGAAACTTTGAGTGATGTGAACTCGAGCATGTTGCCGAGTGTAGTGCTGGTTTTTCAGTCTTGGGTAGCGGTGCCTTCGACGGCAACTAGTCCACGGGCTTCGGCCTGCGAGGATTCACCATCGAATACCAAAGAGCCATCTCGTAAGGCAATAGTGCGAGCGGTGCGCGAGACAAAGCTCAGTTCATGGGTGGCAACGACCAGCGCCGCGCCTTCGGCGGACGCTTGATCGAAAAGATCTAGAAGTGCTTCTTTGCCGTCGGCATCGAGCCCAACAAAGGGTTCGTCAACGAGCATCAATTCGAATGGTCGAATAAATGCAATCGCAATAGCGGCCTTTTGTTTGAGCCCACGACTAAAGCGAGTGGGCAGATCATCGGCGCGATCGTAGATACCAAGTTGTCCCAATAGATCTGCAGCCTTTTGTTCCCACGTACCCATGTTGTGTAAACGGGCGGTGTACTCGAGGTGCTCCCAAACCGAGAGGTCGTCGTAAAAGGTCGGAGTGTCAGCGAGATAACTCAGTTTGCTGCGTGCGTCCATAGAACCTGGTTCTTGTCCAAAGACTGTGATCGAACCAGATGCTGGCTCGAGCAATCCAGTTGCCATGCGCAAGAAGGTTGTTTTACCCGAGCCATTGTGGCCAATCAACGCGACCTTTTCGTGTTCTTCAATACGTAATGACAATGGATACAAGGCTGGTCCATCGCCGTAATCTTTGGCGACGTTGTGAGCAATGAGAGCAGCAGGAAGAACCGATTCGGTTTTGTGCATCGCTGCTGATTCAGCTTTTTGTGCACTGGGTGGTTTGGGGTGGCGGCTCATGAGTTTCCTCCGGTACGAGTTTTCTGTCCGCGACTTTCGGCAGCGGCGTTATTCAAAGACTTTTTGATGTCATCACGGAACCGAATCCATCCAGCAAGGATGAACGTCAGGAGTGCGATCGCGATGGCGATTCGTACAGCGGGTGCCTCTGGAGGATTGCCATCAGCAATCGCCATGCGAGCTCCGACCATCGGCAGACTTCCGACAACAGCAAGAAGTACCGGCCAAATTGCCTTGATGAGGCTGACGGTGCCGGCAACTTCTGGTGGCATCATGTTGGCCTGTGCCGTTGATGAAACTTGATCTGGGGCTCCTGACACAATGTTGATCGCTGCCCCTGCGATTGCGCCAATCACCGACGGGATTGCACAAATCGCCGCAACTGACCACATGTTCGGTTCAACAAGACCCATTGTCACAATCATGATTGCCGCAATGGGAATCATGATGACAGCCGTTGAACTGAGAAGAGCGATGTACATCACTCCGCGTACTTTGGGATAAGCGTCAGTGCGCTCACCTTGATCAATTTCTTGCGCAAAGGGTTCGCAAATTTCAAGTCCCAAAATAAACAGGGCAAGTCCACTACCAATAGCGGCAGGTGTCGTGCCGTTGTACATCGCTACTTGGCATAACCCAGCAATGATTGCGAGCGTTCCTATGCGTGCGATACGACTGAGCGGGAAACGCAACAGTCCGTGCCAGCCGCGAATCCATTCAGCCGAAAAACGTCCTCGAGAATTCTTCCGCTTGATTTTGATCCACGGTCGATTGCGGCTGCGTTCTTGACTGAGTTGGCGTCGTAACAATGTGACCGTACGAAGGTCTTGCAAGGTGACAGCAAATCGCAATTGTGTAACAAGTGCCGAACGACGAGACAAGGCTTCGAGTGATTGGCGCCCTAGAAGTATTAACCCAATACTGATCAAGACCACAGCAATAGCAGAGGGGATTAACTCATTGAATCGTGTGCGCTCTCCCCAAAGTGCAAGCCCGCCCTGGAGATCTCCGGGACCCGTGAGTTGTGAACTTGGAAGAGCTGTCGCAATTTGCCAAGCAATCAATGCACCACCAATTGAACTGGCCATCCAGCCGCGAAGTTTGAGCGAGTGCGCACACAGTGCTGCACCAACAAAGAGCGCACCGGCAGTTGCGCCCCACAGCGCACCAGACATCGCCCACGACATTCCACTTCCAGGTAGACGGCGACCAGCTAACTGGCCGGCAACTGCACCGGCAGCACCGGTTGCGAACATCGCCGATCGAAGTCGCTGAACTGCGGGCCGAAGTAATACCCGCCGACGACTTACCGGTGCTAAAAGAACGTGTCGAACATCGGCTTCTTCAATGGCTAATGGTCCGCCACGACTGCCTGATCGCAGTCCCATCGCGAAAGCCAAGATGCCGGCGAGTCCGAGCCATGCGGGACCAAACTTCGTAACATCAGCGGCCATTGAATTGGCGACGGGCGTATCAGGAACGAGTCCCGAGATGAACAGAATTCCTCCACCAAAAATGAACGCAGCTAAGTACACGCGGTACAACGCTTCAAACCACTCAACTTCTGCGAGACGATTCTTTTGGCGGGCCCGACGAAGGGCACGTACTGCATTCGAACTGATGGCGGTTACTTGCGTGGCAAACGACTCGCGGTCGGGTGTAACAGTTCCAACGTCAACCGGTGTTTCGGAATCGGATGACCAACCTGACCACGAGGCAACAAACAATCGTGGAGTTGGATAGCCAGCATGTTCGAGAGCCACGATGTTGGCGCATGCCGAGATACCGCTGCCACAATAAGCAATGACTTCATCTGCAATGTCAACGCAAAGAGATTCGTAATGTCGCTGCAGTTCATCAACGGATTTAAGTGATGTTGTCTCTGCGTCAATGACTGCGTTCCATGGAGCGCTGAATGCTCCAGGAATATGACCAGGTCGGGGATCGAGTTTTGCGGTGGCTTCGGTGACGATGCCCTGAAATCGTTCGGCCGATCGAGCATCAAGAATGACACGGCGAGAATTGATCGCGCCGTCTTTGACGATTGATTCAAGATCGTGTTTGGTCACGAGTTGATCGGTGGGCCACTCAACAGTTGCAAACGACGCAGATTTTACCGTTGTCGGTTTGCCCGTTGCGAGAGGTTGTTCAGAGTTGCGTTGCCAGGCCGCAATGCCGCCATCAAGTACCGACGCCTTGCATCCAAGCATGCGCAACATGACGACGAGCCGCGAAGCTGTCATACCGCCGGTGTCGTCGTAGGCAACAACGTACGAGTCGCTGCCAATACCAAGTCGTGACATCGCTCCGGCGAAAGCCGAAGCAGTAGGAAAGGGATGCCGGCCTTGCGTGGCATCTGATCGATCTGATGACGCAAGGTCGCGATCGAGGTCAACAAAAATTGCGCCCGGGATATGCCCATCGGTGTAGGCCTTACGAGCATCGCGTCCGTCGAGATACCAACGCACATCAGCAATGACGACATCGGTACGGTCAAGAGCCTGTAGATCTTGGACTGAGATGACGATGGGGACTTTGGGCTCTAACTCGTTCAAGGCTTCCATTCTTGCCTACGGGACAGGCATACTGACAAGGATGGATGTAAGAACCGTTGAACTTTTTACGTCTTTGCTGGCACTCGTCGCACTGATTGGGGGACTGTCCTACGCGTTCGTGTCAGGAGTTGTTTCGCCTCAAGCATCAATCGTTGCCGAAATTCGCCGTTTGTCGCTGTGGTTGGCGTGGTTCGTTGCCGCTGGTGCGACCGCAGGAAGTCTGTATTTCAGCGAAATCGCCGATTATGTGCCGTGTCGTTTGTGCTGGTTCCAACGCATCTGCATGTTCCCGTTGGCCGGCATTTTGCTCGTTGCAGCGATTCGCAAAGACCGAAACGTACGTTGGTACGCACTGCCGCTGTTGATCGCTGGTATCTGTTTGTCGACCTACCACTACCTCATTGAATGGAAGCCTTCGCTTGGTGAAGGCGCATGCGGGATTGGGCCATCGTGTACCGATGTCTGGTTCCGTCGAATGGGATTTGTCACGCTGTCGTTCATGGCCCTGAGTGGTTTCATCGCGATCGCTGCACTACTTTTTGTACAGCCGAAGAAATCAGACAACCAGTTATCGGAGAAGTGACCAGAAAATGGCCAAGCAACCAATCAAGAAGTCGAACAACAGCAAGATGATTATTGGCGGAGTTGTATTGGCGATAGTTATTGCATTTGTGATCGCGATTGTTGCTGGGGGCTCAAAGGATTCGGGCTCTTCAGATACAACAAAAGCGCCAAGTAGCGACGGATCGGTATCAGCTGGTGAAAATCAGCCAGTAGAAGTTGTTGGTGAAGCACTTGAGGCCTTGCCCGAATCAGGCGGCGACTCAACGATTGGGTTAACTGCACCAACCTTGAATGGCTATGCCTTTGACGGATCAAATCTTTCGGTGACACCTGGTGATGGCAATCCGTACATGCTTGTTTTTCTTGCGCATTGGTGTGCCCATTGCAATCGTGAAATTCCTCGCTTGATTGAATGGCAAGCAACTGGTGCGATCCCTGCTGATTTGCAGATCATTGGCGTGAGTACCGGCGTTGCAAATGACCGTCCCAACTATCCGCCATCACAGTGGGTCGTTGAAAAGGGTTGGCCGTGGCCAGTGATGGCTGACTCTGAAGCAATGGATGCAGCGCGAGCATACGGAATTTCGGGTTACCCATTCTTCGCGATTGTTGGCGCAGACGGAAAAGTGAAAGTTCGCGGTTCGGGCGAACTTGAAATTGATCAACTCAATCAGATTGTGGACTTTGCACTCTCTAGTTGAGTAATCGTGCGGTTTGCTCGGCCAAAGCCAGTACTTCACGTAACGGCAGCGACAGTGCCCGTGCTGCCAAGACAGCATCATCGTTTTCAATCTTGATTCGGCCACTGCCGATCTTGATGCGAATGTTGTGACCGTGAACAGTGACCGTCTTTTCTTCACGTGTTTGTGGCCAACGTTGTATGACCGAACCGCGCAAGCCAAGAGTGCCCGTTTCAGAAACCAAAACAGCAGAGACCTTTTCAGTAAGTGCAAGATCGCACAAAGCATGAACGGTAAACGCTGGTCGACCTTTCTTCATGACAATGGGGGTAGCCCATGCATCATGTGCGCCAGCATTCAGCAATTCGGCAATCGTGTGTGCGATTACTTCGCCAGTCACATCGTCAACGTTGGCTTCAAGAAGTTGAACATCTTGCCCGGCACCCGAAAGAACTGTTGTTTCTAACGTTTCACCGATGACAACTTTGACGACGTTGGCGCGTCCGGGAATGTCATTGGTTCCGGCTCCGTAGCCGACGCTGCTGACAGTAAGCGGTGGCATTGCGCCAAACGAATCAGCTAACGCGACCATCAAAGCGACTCCAGTTGGAGTTGCGAGTTCTCGATGGTCATCAAGCCCAACCAAGGTGACTCCACGTAGCGCGGCTAAGGCCGTGACTGCAGGTGCGGGGTTAGGCAAAGTTCCATGGGCCGACTTGATGTGCCCATGACCGACAGCGATATTGCTACAAAAGATGCGATCAACCTTGAGTACCTCAAGCGCCGCGCATGTACCAACAATGTCGACGATTGCATCAACGCTGCCGACTTCGTGGAACTCAATATCGTTCACGGCGACTCCGTGGATATGTGCTTCAACCTCTGCGAGTACTCCGAATACCTTGAGCGCTCGTTCACGAACACGGGCGGGAAGTTCAGAATCGATCAAGAGTTGTTTGATGTCGCGCCAAGATCGATGATGATCATGTTCGTGATCATCATGATGATGGACGCCAACAATGGCCCGAGTTGCTCCAACTCCGGCACGTTGAGTGCGTTCAAACATCAATGCGTAGTCATCAAGTGCAAGTCCACCAAGTATTTCGATGACTTGTAATGAATCGGCACCAGCATCAATAAGCGATGCCAAAGTCATGTCGCCGGCAGTGCCAGCACCACAATGAAACCAAGCAGCGGTGCTCATGCTTGCTTCACCTGTGTTTGATCGGGGCGTAGTGATCGAACAATCCGTGCTACTGCGCACGCGGCACCGTAACCATTGTCAATTCCAACAACAGTGACGCCATTGGCGCATGTCGCGTGCATTGCTAAAAGTGCAGTCACGCCTTCAAGGCCCGAGCCGTATCCAACATTGGTGGGCACTGCGATGACGGGCTTGCCACTCAATCCACCAATCACACTGGCGAGTGCACCTTCCATACCCGCGACGACAACAATCACATCAGCAGACATCACATCATCAAGTCGATTTAAGAGTCGATGTAAACCAGCTACTCCAACATCGGTGATGCGGTTTGCTGCAATGCCATGCGCACGTAAAGCCAAAATGCATTCGTCAACAACCGGAACATCTGCAGTGCCCGCCGAGATCACTAAAGCGTTACCTGAGTACCAAGTTTGGGGCGCTCGCCACAGCATTGATCCGTTGGCTGTCTCCGCTGCTCCAAAGGCTGCCTCAAGAGCTTGTTGTTGATCAACGGTGGTGCGAGTCACGAGAACTGGCCCGGTGCCGTGGTCAAGAAGTTCACGCACGATCAAGACGCACTGTTCGGAACTTTTGCCTGGACCATAGACAGCCTCGGGCGCCCCTTGGCGTAGGTGACGGTGATGATCGACCAGCGTGTCGCCAACATCGCTATATGGGAGGCGCTTCAAACGCTCAACGGCATCGTCGGGCGCGATGGATCCTGAAGAAACGCCCTCAATCAATTGGCGCAGGGTCTCGACATCCACATAATCATCCTGCCACTTGGCGCTCATGCCTCTAGCCTTGGCGACTGTGAACACTTCCACTAATTCTCAGCAACCAACTGCCCGCTCTATGCGGGTGGGGTTTTTGGGACCTTTCGGAACCTTCACCGAACAAGCCGTGCGTTCACAACCCGATCTCGACGCTGGCGAACTAGTGGCCTTTCGTTCGGTGCCCGACGTACTAGATGCTGTCGCCTCTGGCGATGTTGATTACGGCGTTGTGCCAATTGAAAACTCGATCGAAGGCACGGTCAACTTCACTCAAGATGCACTGTCATTCGATTACAACTTGTTGATTCAGCGCGAAGTCGTTCTTGATATTGAGCATTGCCTCATGGCGATGCCAGGAACTTCGCTCGCTGATGTCACGACAGTGCTATCGATCCCGGTTGCGACTGCACAGTGCCATCGTTACTTGCGCGAAAACGTTGGTCATGCCGAAGTTCACGCGGCAAATAGCACGGCAGATGCCGCCAAGACTGTTGCCAGTAATGGTGAGGCTGGTGTCGCAGCAATTGCCCCGCGAAATGCAGCGACGTTGTATGGACTGAATATTTTGGCGACCGACATTGCCGATCATGCTGGTAACCAAACACGTTTCGTTGTTGTCGGTAAGTCTGGACTTCCGGCGCCGACCGGAAACGACATTACGGGAATCGTGGTTTTTCAACGTGCCGACGAACCTGGCAGTTTGATTTCGATTTTGCAAGAGTTCGCAGCGCGGCGCGTCAACATCACCAACTTGTTGTCACGTCCAACAAAAGATGGCGGCCTTGGCGACTATTGCTTCGTGATGTACCTCGAAGGCCACATCGCTGATGAACTGGTCGCCGATGCTTTGCGGGCGCTTCACGCCAAACAAGGGGGAGTGAAGTTCTTGGGTTCGTATCCAGCCCATTCGTCCCATGTGCATACCGCTCGAGAACACGCTGATTCGCGTTGGCAGCAAGCCGATGATTGGGTCGACCAACTTCGGTCCACCATCGGTCAATAACTGTCCTCACGATTCTCGTTTGCGACCGATTGCTCTCGGGCTTTTTGTCGCTAGCCTCACAGGCGGAACGGTGGCAGAGCGGACAAATGCATCCGCCTTGAAAGCGGAAGGCTCACAAGGCCCGGGGGTTCGAATCCCTCCCGTTCCGCTCAAGTGTTGCGAGAGAAGTTGATCAGGGCCACCTGTAGGCTTCACCCGCTACACCTTGGAGAGGTGCCAGAGCACGGTTGAATGGGACGTCCTGCTAAGACGTTGACTCCCGAAACGGGGTCCGTGGGTTCAAATCCCACCCTCTCCGCCATTTTGTTGGCGTTTGGCGCGATCTTTTCTCATCTGTGGAAAAGAAAGCGCCATTGCCTTTTTCGTGGGCTTATTGTCCCGGACCCTGTGGAAAACCCCATTGATCGGGCTTGGGACACAGGGGCTCTGTTGCGATCGTGTGACGAAACGACCACACTGACCGAGGCGGTTTCAATGTTTTGGCCGCCTCAACATCATGAGCACCTACCAACAATCCTCGGTGACTGATCAGTTCTGGTCGAACGGGTCGGGACGCCAGCGTCGTCCACGTTCAGGTGGCGGATTTCCTCGCGGACCCCAAGACCCTTTCCGTCGTCGTTTGGCAGCTCTTTTGGTGGCGGGTCTCTGTATCGCTCCGATTGCTTGGGCCTTGCGGGGTGACGGCAATGCAGTCGACATCACTGAGACCGGTGGGGCCGCGGCCATCGTGCAGTTCGACACGATCGGCGACACAACGACGACATTTGTTGCACCTGCGACCGTGCCCGCAACCATGCCAATGACGACTGCTCCTCAAGTCATCGTGACCGCTCCCGAAACCGTGCCATCAACGCCGGCCCCGACGGCTGCGCCGACAACTGAAGCCCCGAAGCGAGTCTGTGCATCGAAGTACATCGTGCAAGCTGGTGATTCATGGTTTGGAATTGCTGATCGTGCCGGTGTGAAAGCCAGTTTGATTGCGGGTTCGAATAACAAAACGATTCGGTCGCCACTCATGGTGGGTCAAGAGATTTGTTTGCCACCAGGGGCAGTTGTGCCAGCAGCAGTGGAGCCCGATGTTGTCACAACTACGACAGTCGCCAAGATTGTATGTGTCGGTAAGTACACAGTGAAAACAGGTGATTCGTGGAGTGGAATTGCCACAAAAGTTGGCGTCAAGATTTCTGAACTCACTGCGGCCAATGGCAAGACATCACGTTCGACGTTGTTGCCCGGTCAAGAGTTGTGTTTACCTAAGGGTGCGGTGACGACGTCAGCTGCTGCACCGTCGACTCAAGCGCCAACAACAACGCAGCCACCGAAGTATGTGCCAACGAAAACTTTTACCCGAGCCGAACTTGAAAAGTTTGTGCGCGACGCGTGGCCAGACAACCTTGAAGAGAATGCCTTCTATGTGGTCCAACGAGAAAGCAGATGGAATCCGCTCAGCCGCAATTCGTGCTGTATTGGTTTGTTTCAGTTGAACTGGAACGCGCATAAGTCGTGGATGAAGAACTACGGCATCACCGATGCGTCAGAATTGTTGAACCCTGAAATCAATGCCAAGTTGGCCTACGCGACGTGGCAGCGATCGGGCTCGTGGCGACCCTGGTGCACCACGAATTGGTGCCCGGCACCCTGACATCTCGGTGATTCTGAGGTTTCTACCTACGGATTAGCCCTCTAGGCTGATTGCCGTTGCACTGGTAGCTCAATGGATAGAGCATCTGACTACGGATCAGAAGGTTCGGGGTTCGAGTCCCTGCCAGTGCGCCATTTCTTTTCGTGGGAGCTAATTGCCTGCGAATTGCGTTCGTAGCTCAATGGATAGAGCATCTGACTTCGGATCAGACGGTTGGGAGTTCGAGTCTCTCCGGGCGCACTTAGTTGTTTTCGGGTAAAGGCGCCAAGCCGAACCTATTGTTCCTCGCTTGACCAAAGAGTAAATCTCAGCATTCCTGTCACAAATTTTTCTCACCTCCGTTAAGGCATATGTCAATGAGTTTTCTCAGGAGGAAAAATGGCGGGACGTAAAACTGGTGAGGCCAAAATTTGGTTGGCACTCGGATTATTTGTGACGGGCTTGGCAATTGCTACGCCCACATCAACAATGGCTGCAGTCGACAAACCTTTGACGACTCATATCGAACGACCAATGGGCGATGGCCCAGTTAAGACTGCTGCTGACGTAGGAGCACAATCAGCTGATGTCATTCCCGTGGCCAAGCGAATATCGCCCATTGGCAAGACTCTTGCTGACTTGCGTGGAGCAATGCCTCACTACCTTGGTTCAAACACCAGTGGCGAAATGTTTTGGTATTCAATTTCAGGTGGAATCGTCGTGAAATCCACGGCGACGGGCCCGATCTCTTTAGGAAACTATGACCTTGAGGCTTTGTCCGACATCAGCGCTAGTAATGGTTTCATCGACCAATCAGGCACGCTGTACAGCCAACAGTGGGACTCTTGCCAAATCGTCAAACTTGTGCCAGGTTCTGCCGTCCCGGTTGATGTGACTAGACCTCGCGAGACCGCCGACTATGACTGCGGAAACGTGTCGCCCACTGATGGGGTGGCCTCAGGAAAAGAACTACTCGAGTCTTATAACGACCTTGCCTTTGATGCGAGTGGGAATATCTACTTTCGTGAAGGGTCATACTTTTCCGGTACAAAAATTAGAAAGATAAATACCTCGACTGGCTTATTGAGCACGGTCGGAGGCACCGGTACGCAAGGATCAACGGGAGTCGATGGATCCTTGGCTACTTCGGCAAACATTGATGTCTCGGGTGAAATAGATGTTGACGCAAGCGGAAATATCTATTTCATTCAAAAAACTGGGGGGGTTAATTCAAAAATTCGACGTATTAAGCCCAATGGAAACATTGAAACGTTTCGCACAGCGGGAACCAATCGTGAGTTTCAGCAGGTTCTCGCTGCTCCAGATGGTTCGGTGTACTTCACCGAACGGGATATTGAAAATGAATCGAACAACCCGGTGTACAAGATCACGAAGGTAAATGCCGACAGCTCGGTTGTCTACATCGGGAACGGTACAGAAGGCAATTCTGGCGATGGGGCAAGTGCTACATTGGCGAAAATCGGTTCACCAGTTTTGATCGATGTTCTCTCGGATAACTCTCTTGTTTTCAGTTACTTCAAATCGACGAACGTTCTTGCTACTGATCCCTTTGAGTATCAGTGGAATATCGTTCGTCAGGTTTCTTCAGCTGGAGTGATCTCGACAATCAGCGGCTTAGGCGATGTGCTTGTCGATTACTATTTGATCAATTTCGGAATTGCCGGAGATGACTCACTCGTAACCGACATTTCAGTGGAGCTTGAACAAAACGCGACAGAAACACTTTTGAATGTTGGCTGGGCCAACACTGTCGTCACGAGGAGCGGTTCTGGCGACGGTGTTGAAATGTACGGTAATTACGGGACGGGCGTGGATTACGTTCACGCTCGACGCACCGTGTCATCGACGGGCACCATTACAGACGAATTGAATTCGCAGGTTCCCTTTGATCCCGAGTCGGTAGGTTACGACGCGAGGGGTAACGCTTATTACATTCCAAACGGTGAGTGCCGAGTGATGAAGCGCACGCCTGCTGGCGTCACCACCACACTTTCTGGAACTGCCAATTGTTCAACTGATACAGGGTTAGTGAAGGGTGACGGTGCGCTGGCAGTTGGCCACGACGGCACGGTGTACTGGGCGCCTAGGGGCTACTGGTGCGTTTACAATGACTCGTGCAAAATTGTGAAAATTTCGGGCCAAAGTGGAAATCAGGAAATCATTGCGGAGACAGTCGCGGGATGCAGTGAATACCCCGATAATGCTCCAACAAATAGTGGTGGTGCAAAATCCATCTGTTTTTCGGTCAGCGGCATGACAGTTGATCGAGGTGGAAACCTTTACATATCTGATTATTACGATGGAAATATTCTCAAGTTGAGTTTTGACGGCCAGTTCTCGCCGATGACAGTTAACGGTGATTATTACTATGTTGGTCATATGGCCTTTTCTACGGATGGGTCACTGTATTTTTCTGGCTCTGACTGGATTAAGAAGATTGTTGGAGTAGCGGCGACTGATCCCGACGATTTTGCTCCACCTTCTGCAGCGGTGTTGGATGCTTTACCTGAGACTCTTCAAGTTCCAGATGACACTCCCGAGCCTGGACAGACCTTTACGTTGACTGCCTCAGGTTTTGACCCACTTGAATGGGTGGTCATCACTTTGCAGTCAACGCCTCAGGTGTTGAACACGGTGCAGGCAAATGCACAAGGCGCCATTTCCATTCCGGTGACGATTCCGACAAATGTCACGAGTGGATCTCATTCCATTTCGGCCCTGGGAACAACATCGGGAAGCGGCTATCGCGCTTCTTTGACGATTGAACCGGCCTTCAGCATCATTGCACTTGATTCGCCGAAGCGTTTGGTGGATACGCGTGTGTCGGGTGGTCGTTTTGGTTCGTCGTCGACGTCGGGTGTGTCGGTGTTGCGTGTGAAG
>Ga0208227_1000164_pt1 | contig 16645 bp, 6 predicted proteins | sample LakMenEpi13Jun11_FD_150692 | JGI IMG/M metagenome (GOLD analysis project Ga0208227, IMG submission 150692) | Freshwater microbial communities from Lake Mendota, WI - 13JUN2011 deep hole epilimnion (SPAdes) | ecosystem: Environmental > Aquatic > Freshwater > Lake > Epilimnion/Euphotic zone ...
CGTGGGCGAGCTGCTGGGGAGCATGCCCCAGCCGCTGCCCCAGGCGGCCTCCGCGGGGAGTCTGGCCAGCCTCGCCAGCCTCGGCGTCTTCCTCCTTGGCAGGGTGAGTCTTATAAGAGGGTGACACTTTGGAAATTTTTAAGGAAGCGTTTCTTTGTGAAATAATTTTCCTCCAGTACTTTAACGACTTATAACTGGTATGTGTCGGTTTTTGTTCGGAATAACTAAATTTTTATGAGGAACCCTTCCTTATTTTCCGTGTGACCCGCTTATTTAACTCATAATTGCGACGCAGATCATATTTCTTTGCAATTTTCTCTTTGCGCTTTCGCCTTCTCCTACTAAGTATTGATCTGATCACCGCAAAAAGAGACAAGCTACATGAGGTTACCGCAACTGGAAGGACTAATACCTGAATGATAAATGACAAATATTTGAAAATATTATTCCAGTCCATTCCCTTAAATGCGGCCATAAGTGCCTTCTCATGCATTAATGCTATTACCGTTGCATTAAATAATGATGTCTCAGTTGACATTCCACTTTCAAGTGATCCAGCTTTAAATTTTAATTTAATTTTATCCAAAGTTGTGGTAAGGGTTGAAGATGCTCCAAAAGATATGGCCATAGGTGACAAATTATTTAAATCTTTTGCTCCTGTGTCACCTGTTTTCATGGATATTTTTATTCTTTTATCCATAATTAAAACTGATCCATCATGAATTTGGATCGGCAGAGGAGGCTCTGCCAGAGTAAAATTAAATTCTGCAATAAATTTTTCCGGACCTGGTCCTAAAATTTTGTCAGAAAATTCCCAAGGAATTAATGTGCAATCATTAATTAACGTTGATTCTTCCTCTTCACACGTTAGTAAGCCATATTTTTCATCTTCAGCCCTTGCCAATACCTGATTTTCTGGCAATAAAATTTGCACACCATCATAATTTACTGGAATGTAGGTTAAATAAATTTCACTCTTTGAGTAGACTTCAATGTCTAAATAACATAGTAAACCCTCAGTGGTTTTAGTACAGTGTTTTAAAGTAATCTTATCTAGTTCACTCTCTACCACACAAACTGACATTTGTACTGATGCATAAATAGAAGGTGATATCTGACCTGAGGTTAAAGATTCTAATTTGTCAAGAAAATCTGAGGTTTTATCTTCAAGGTTACGTAGGTGGACATATGCATCTTGAAGTAGGTTGACTAAATTTATATATGCATTATTACCTGGAGTAAGGTCAGATACTGTATGTTCAAGACCAAAAGCTTTAACACTTTCTGTAATCATATTTTCAGCAGCAAATAAAAGGAGATCAATGTTGTTAGAGATCTCTGCCCTGCAGTGATCCGTAGCATTTATGATCTCAGTTCCTGAATATTTAGAAATAGTTCTTAATTTTTGAATTAAGGCGTCAGCTGTAACGACTGATTGGCGTACATTTCTTATGGTAGACTCGCTGACATTAGCTTGATCTTTTACACCAGGAATACTTTCTAAACTTGTCAGCTGTGTTTTTATATTGGACAATAGAGTGATTTGAAAGTCAACATCTGTAAATATAAGCATTCTGACTGTCATAGGGAACTCTGTTTTGTCTAAGCTTACTTGCCTGTGTTTGTGGGGATGTACAAACCCTATGCTCTCTGAGCATTGAATATTTCTTACCAAGAAGGAAAGTATGAGTACCATAAGCATACTTTTTGTGTTCTGCATCTCTTTTCTCAATGTTCCTGGACAAAAATTGGTCTAATAATTGATCTCCATGCAAATGACAAATGGCAAATGGCAATAGCAAATGAAAAATGAAACGTGGCATTGTTCCAGTATATTTTTCAAACAATAGTGTGTAGATATCTGTATCGTGGATGCAAAGTTTTCAACTAAATTTTTACTTTATTACATCATTAGTAATTAGCATACACATTCATTGCCGCGCTGTAAAATAGGGTGTCTACTGTCAAAATAGATCTGAGCATGTTAGTATGATAAAATATTTACCTTACATACTAAAGTTTCCGTCAGGCAGTGTCAAAGTCCTTATTTCTCGCCGCTATAGGTGGCATTTAGCATGGTCATTTTACCAGGGATTGCATTTTATGGTGTTCAACTGCTCATCTCATGGCAAAAGTAAGAAGATGGTCCAGAGATACGTTTTATCATGTGAAAGTGAATTATAAATATCAAGAAGGTTTTGGGGGTAACTAAAAAGAAATGAACGGAATGTCTGCAAAATGTCTCCTTAATTTTGCAACATTCAGATCATGTAAAATAATAGATATATACATATTTACAAAAGGTCTCCCGGTCTACATTCATTATAGATGGATGGCATTTGTCTCATTTTCCCCTTGAATAGATGTTTATATTCAATTGGAAACTGAAGTCCCTTTCAACAAAACAAAAATCTGTGATTGGTTCCTTTTTACATAAATTCAAACAGGAAAAAATATTACCAAGTCTTCCGATTTTTCCAATTCAGGCACAGAATGGCATTGTTGAAAACAAACCCCTGCAGATGTTGATTTGTGAGCGCTGGATCATTCTCAAGAACCCCATAAAGGCTGCTTGTTGCCTTGGAAAAATGACTAAATCAACAATAGAGTGGCTTTTGACACTGTTACTGGATTTAGCTTAAAAAAATTACTTTAAGTTGACACTAAATTAAATAAGTGCTGTTCTGTCAGAAAACTAGTTATGTGGCATTTTTTTATACTTTATAGACTGCATACTATATTGTACTTTAAATGTGCTCAGATTTAATTGACAGTATGACTAAATATGGTTTATGTTTTTGGTATTTTAGTGTAGGTCTCAGGATGTCTTCTGTCGGTCAGGGCCTTGAGTGACCTGACGCTCCAGTATCAGGACATCCCCTAAATAATAATAAATGCCATTAATAATCATGGTGATCAATGCCAAATTTTATCCTGAACAAAATCTGATTAGATTTTTTTTATTTTCTGACTATTTTCTAAAATTTTCTCTATGCAGAATAAGGTGGTAGAAACTATTCTCTTAGCTAATATATTAAATTATTAATGAGAAGAGTGCATAATTACCTGATCTACTTTTCGGCGGCACTTGTTTTTGAGTGAATCACACAGGATGAGTTGATTGTGGTGGCAACACCTTAGGGATGACAGATGAGGAACTTTTCTCTGTTGTTGAGGTTCCTGCATTTATTGATGAGGGGAGGTGGGGACTTTCCTCTTGCTGTAGCTGACAGTCTCCCAGTTCTCTTCCTCTATGGATTCGACTATGATTTCATCTTCTGCAGGTGACTTTGCCCCACTTTGTGACTTGTGCAAAGCTGGGTCCTGACCACCCATTTTTGGATTCAGGGGGAGGTCCGGGCATCCGCAGAATTGGTGGTGCATGACCTCGAGGGCCCTGATTGGCCTTTGCGATGATGTTGCCCTTTCTTGTGTGAGCACTTCTCTGATAATCTTTCGCAGATTCATTTGCTGGAATGGCGAATTTTTGCATTCGCTGCCATTCAAAATATAGACCTTCACCTCCTCGTCCGCCACCTCTTCCGTCACCTCCTGCGGCTTCCTAAATATAAAAATAAACTATAAATTTGGCTACTACTAAATTTTACTACGGAAGACTGATTTTTCTACTTTCTAAATCATTTGATAACGCCTCATGCGTCTAAGATCAGCTTTTATTCCTTTGAAAGCTCGGGCACATGCTTCTGAAGTCGGCTCACCCTCCTTGTTGAATAGGGGGTGAGGTCGAAAATCTCCTGTGCAAATATAGCCTACTACCCCTGGGTAGGCTGAATGATATGTGGGAATACTTGCGATGATGGGATTTGTGACGAAGATATCATGAAGGTAGCCGAGGACACTAAGTGTCTCGGCTACCTTCCTTGTTGCTTTCTTTCCTATTTTATAGGCTTCTAATGTTGTTCCCCTGGTATAGTAAGGGGGGGGCCCGATACAAATTAATTTGCCGGCATACCCCTTTTGAATTTCGGAAAGAGTTTTCATAAAATTTATACATTCTTGAATAAAAGCTTCGAAAGAGGGGGCCCATCCGTACTGAGGGCTATAAAATTCAATAAGGATTGGCAACTTTTGCGACTGGTTGCCCATCTGACCTACGACCTCTCGTAGATACATAAACAGCTTGTTGCTTTCATCCAACTTTTCATTATAGGACAGGAAAAAAGGTGGGGATAAGTTTAAAAACTCCGAACCCTGATACCTCTGCTTGCTGATATATAGTTGCCTATAAATGGGGGTTGCCCCAATAATTACTCCTTTTTTCCATTCTAACAGTATTTCTGGTATCAGATTTTGACTAAAGGTGAGGACACTGGGTCCCTCCTTTAGCCTTTCATTTTCCAATTTGAAAGATTCAGTTTCTCTAAATGTGCAAAATTCTTCTAATTCCTGGAAACTATTGTCTTCCATTACCACATATGACTCTTCTAACTGTGTGGTTTGATCAGTAATGGTTTGATTAAATAGTAGTTTTACCAAATTTTTATTAAAAAATTCCTGAGTACCCTTGGGTAAATGATTATTCTTTCCTCTCTTTTCATGAATTTCGCTTGTGAGAGTGATGGGAGCGGATGGAAATGAAGTGATGAGCTTTCCTAAATTTTGATAGTCTAAGGCGTCATCTTTATGTTCGGTAAGAGCCTTGATGGCTTGATTGAATAATTCCCTCTTGTCTGGGCACTCTAAATTTGTTGTATATTGATCGATTGGCAACTTGATTGATGGCTCTGCCATGTAATGAGGTGGGCAGGATGGTTGAATTAATTCTAATGGAACATGATCATTGTATTCTTCACTTGACAGCGCATGTAATTGTCTATTGACCTTATCAACTGCTCTCATTACCTCTGCTTCAACCTTATAAGCCTTCTGCTTACTAATGAGCGCTCTTACCTGCTCGTCTAAACTTACGCCTGGAATTATTTCTTGCTCAAATGCGCCTAATATGGCCAAGTTCTTCGCCATTCTGGCTCCAAAGACCTGATCATCTTCATCATCACCTTCATACCTTCGTAAGTCCGCTTCGATTTCTTCTATGGTCATCGGCCTATCTGACTCGTCTTCTCCTGTAGGCGTGTTGGGTCTTTGCTGACCATCTCCTTCTTCCCTGCTCTTCTTAGCCTCCTGCTCTTTGCACTCTTCCACCTCGGAAGATAAATGAATACGTTTAGCATTTGTTTTTGCACGCATTTCTAAAATATTACGCATTTCTTGATAATAATCTCTGTTATAATGATATCTGGAATTTGGTGGCAAATGAGACTCAGTAATTTTGGCTACTTCCTTACTGACTTGTATAACACTAATACTTTCCTGACAAGCGAATAATGTTTCCTTCCCTGATATCATGAGATGATTTATAAATAACGGTAGAACTTCTTCATGAGTGATAACATTCATGGGAGCGTCGCAATGATTTACAAGAGCATGAGGAACAACTCGAAATCTTTCATGTGGAGTTGGTTTTAATAGCGACCATATATGCTCAATTGTTTCGCTTACCGTTCTTGCTCGTGGTTCTTCTTCACGTGACGCCAAGCTCAGGGCATGACACATCTTGGCTTGTTCCGTCATGACAGCTGGGCTGGCTGGTCTGTTCCCTGCGCATAAATTAATTTATTAGAATAAATTGAATTAATAAAATTTTCTGTTTTTCAGAAGTAAGAGCTGGCTGAGGAGGGAGAGTGGTGACAGGAGCTCTCTGATCTGCCTGTCTTCCAGTCTGCCTGCATTTCTGTTGCATGCGGCAGATTTTTGCGGACTTTTCCCGCATATTTTCAGCGGCATTGGCCGCCAGGTCAAGAAAATATTGTAGACACTAATGTCTGTCTTCTGCACATTATTTTGTAATTAAAAAATAATGTAGGCCATTCTGGCCACTGTTTTTCTACATAAAGTATCTTTTCCCGCTTTTCTTTCTTTTCTTGTTGTCTTTTAAATATAACATTTTCGCTGTTTTGTTTTATTTACCTAATGTGGACTGAAAAGGTAAGTTTGTGTGACTAACAAACTGTTTTTCTGCATGAATTCTAACTTTTTCTGATGCATGCTTCTAACACTATACTAACATTTTCCCCAATATTTTTGTTAGCATGAATTTTCAGAGATTTTAATTTTAAAATTTTCAGCGGTATTTTCAGCGAAAATGTAACTTTTTGAATTTTCTGAATCCACATTTTCTCTGAGATCTCGAGATATATTTTTATGAATGAATTTTCTGGACAATTTCTCATCTAAGAAATTTTAGATCTCTTAAAATTGGCTGTTGGCAATTTTTTTACAATGACTGATGAAAAAAAATTATATACCTGACTGTTCAGCACTCTGATTCCTGGCTGAGGCCATATTGTTCAACTACTTGAGATTCGTGAGTAGTAGATCTCTCCGTATCCTTTGAGATACTGTGGCCAGGTTCCTTAGTTTCCCTCTAAAGAAAACTTTTGTCTGCCCTTTAGAGGATTTGAGTTTGTTGTGTCTACCTGGAACCGGTTTTCAGCCCTCTTTTGTTTAGTGAGGTGATGGGCTATATAGCAAGATATTCTTTCTTCTGCTTCTCTCAGGCAGGATTGCAGAACAGGACAGGAGGAGTCCTTTCTGAAATTTAAAAATCCAGTGTTCAAGATTTCTTTTGTTCAGTGAGATATATAGAAATCATCTATTTTTTGAATTTTGTCTAACAGGACTGCAGAACAGGACGGGAGGTTTCCTTTCTGAAACTGGAAAATCTATTTTCCAGGCTATTTTCATGATTTTCAGTCATTATTTTATGGAAAATTCGTGGAATTCTGTAATTTATTTGACAGGACTGCAGGACAGGACGGGAGGTTTTCTCCCTGCATTGTAGAACCTGTTTTAAACCTGTTTCAAACCTGTTTTTGCCCCCTTTCTTTTGTGGGAGGGGCCTGCTTCTGGGCCTGCTTTCTCCTGTGTGGGCCTGTGCTGGGCCGGCTTTCTCTTCTGAGAACCTGTTTCAAACCTGTTTTGTGTGGGGGGGAGGCCTGCTTCTAGGCCTGCTTTCTCCTGTGTGGGCCTGTAGTGGGCCGGCTTTCTCTTCTGAGAACCTGTTTCAAACCTGTTTTGGGCCACTATTCCCTATGAGGGATTATTCTGCTTAAAAAATAGGATAGCAGAACAGTATAGGAGGGAGGGGTGCCTTATGAAGTCAGTGAGAGGGGGGGGAGAGGCTATTTTTGAAGCAGTTGCTGACTATGTCTCAAGTGAAATGCTTGAGATATTGGCACCCTACCGTTGCTCCTGAGCAGAAATTAATGCTCGCATTAATTTGATATTAAATTGATACTTTCCCTGTGACGTACTGATAAGGGAAATTTTCCTTGTGACGTATAATTGGTGAGAAGATTTGATTTGGTGACGTACCTTTTGTACCGTATATATTTGGTTGTACGGTAATACATACTTACTTTCTGCGTGGTCTGGAGTATGTTTCTGGTTGAAAACGAACAGTTTTATTTCTTGGTCTCAATTTTCTTCCTGCTGTTTCGTCTGGCAAACTTTCGTCACTTGAAAGGTCGTCTTCTTCTCTTCGTGGAACCTCATCCGGATCCAGTTGGCCGTCCTCTTCTGGAGGCGCTTCAGCATTGTCTTGCAATGCTCGGAGATCTTCTTCAATTAGAGATCTTGCTGGTAAGTCTAGCTTTGTATGCAGAATTTGTGTATTGTCTATGCCTTCTGGCATTTCTGGCGAGAATTCATCTGTAATCTCTTCAATTACAGTATTTTCTGGGGAGATTTCATTTTCACTGACATTTTCGATCTGATTTTCAATTTTCTCGGATATTTGTTCATCCTGGGGATCGAATAGCTGGATTCCATTTGGAATGTCAAATCTATCAAATTTTGTAATTATTGTAAAATCTTCTGATAGAAAATCCTTGAAATCATGTAGCAATACTCGTGTAATTTCTACCGGTAGCGTTGCAAAAATTGGGTCTGCTCCATCATACCGTTTTATATGGTCGTTACTATATAAAGCAAGAAAATTGTCAGATAATCTTCTTAGTAAACTTGTAGTAAATAAGCATTTTACGACCAAGTAAGGGGACGGGTTGAATTTCAATTTAAGGGGCCTAGAATTTCCGGGGACCTGAAGTCTATCAAGAACGAACACGATGTCGTTCTCTTTCCATTTTTTCTGTATTCTATTCTTGTTGAGCCTTTCATTTGTTGCTATTTTCATCTGAGTCCATTTTTCTGTTGCATATTCAACCATATCTTTTAATTCTTTGTTTAATTGCTCCAATCTCACTTTATTATTTTTGACTGAGTAATGTGGCGGGGCCATGTCTTCTCCTCTGAGAAAACTTGGACCTGTATTGTCACTTCCAAAAATCATTTCAGCAGGTGTTAAGCCTGTGTTAGGATCTTTGGAATAATTCATAACTTTATTAACTGCATATGTAATCATATCCCAGTAGAGTGTGCCTGAGCTTGCAGTGGCTAAATATTTTTTAATCATCAATTTTACAAGTCCCACTGTTCTTTCAACAAAACCTCTGGCTTCTGGATTGATTGCAGATGTGTTAATTATAGTTACTCCAAATAAACTCATTAATTCCATCCAGTCGTGCGCTCTAAATGCTTTGGCATTGTCTTGATGGACTCTTTGGACATTAAATGGAATGAGAACTGCATTTAAAAACATCCGCGACACTTCTTTTGCTGATTTTGTCTCTAATGGGTGAATTAGCGTAAATCCAGTCAATGCACATTTGGTAATCATTAAATGTGAAAATCCATTAACTTTGTTAAGGCATTCTGCTAAATCAACTGCAACTTCTTCCATTCCCCTCGTGGGGATTGGATAGACTCCAATCTTTGATTTTCTACTGGATTTATGGCTCAGAAAACATGCATAACATGACCGTATAAAACTTTTTGTAATGCTATATTTTGTTTCAAAATAGTAGGACTCTAAATCTGCCATCATTCTGGACATTCCTTTATGTCCCAATAAATGTGTAAAACTTAAAAGTAGGCCAATCATGGAAGGTGGAACCAAAATTTTATAAAAATTTGCATAAATCATTAGCAAATCTGACACCAATTTATATTTAAACTTCTTTGGTCCATGCTCATCTATAAATTCAAAATTTTCACCTGCAAGGCATGCAGTGTATATGTCAGCAAATTCTTTTTTCTGATGCTTTATTATTTCAGCTCTTGAGAGTCTTTCCTTTAAAATATCTAATGGTGTTACAATATCGCGTATATTTTCAATTCCTTGTCTTATGGACATGACTAAATTTTTGACGGTGACTTCCTCATTTTTAACTTTTTTGTTGACTAATGATTTTTGTTTGATCTCTTTTCTGTTGATGGTAAGAAACTCTGGGTGGTCTTGACAGTATTGAGCCCATTCTGCTAATGTAAATTCTTCTTTTGGAAGGTGATCAAAGAAATCAAGCACATGTGCTGACTTGAGGTCATATTTTTCTAAATCTCCTCTTGGTAAACCTTCGCGTGTTAAAAAATCTGCTAGGTTTTCTGCTGATTTGACAAATCGAACCTTTACATTATTATGGTCAGTATACAGCTTTACACACCAACGTGTTGTTTTTGCACATGACATTTGTACTTTTCCATTAAAAAGATAGTACAGGCACTTTGAATCTGTTAGCAAGGTCACATCTGCTGAAGATAAAAATCTGTTTAGTGATTTTAGTGCAAACAATATTGCCACTAGCTCTTGTGTCAAAATTCCAGAATAAAGCATTGTTTCGGGTATTGTTTTTGAACAATACGCGATGATTTCAATTTTATGATATAAATCTGACAAAATAAAGCTGACATTTTTGTTCAAAAAGAATGGCATGAAATATACTTTGCCTTCAGCTTTGTATACAGCAAAAATCAGTGGAGGCTTTGTTGACTCCATGTTGAATTTGACTATGGGATTTTCTCTGTGCTGTGGCAATGTTGACACTAAAATAATTGGCCTGTACAGTGCTAAAGCTGTTGCTTCAATCAGAAAGAAATTATCATCAATACTTGTTTTACCTCTTTTGAAGTCCTCCAGATATTCTTTATATAAATTGTAATTGTTGTTAAACTGGAAATCTCTTAATTTTAAACCGAGTACACCCTTTTTTATTTCTTTTACTGCCAGCTCCCGTAGATCTGTCGTTTTTTGTATTGGTTTACAATTGTGTACGGCAAGAATAGAAGCTACACTTAAGAAAAATGAGTCATGTACATTTTCATCAGTAAAATCATGAAATTTTCCCTTTTCTGAAATATCTGGTGGATTTGTAGTTACTTCTGTTGGCTTTGGTAAAACAATTGGTAAAGTGTCATATACTTTGACCGGCTCATAAGTTAAATTTTTGTCAAAAATTATTCTGTGTGCAGGATCATCAAGATCCAGGCATGGAGGGACGACTTTGACGTCTGGCACTCCTTGCTTCTTTTGGGCCAGCACTGCACCAACGACTCCAGATCCTGTGGATGCATCAACCCACAGGTATTTAGGTGCTTTCTCATCAACTAGATTGTTAAAGAGGGGTTGTGAGATCAAGGCTTCTTTTACTTTCTCAAATATATCACGATGTTCTTGAGTAGGCTTGTAAGGTTTTGTGCTACTTGTCAAGGGTGTCAAAATATGCGCATCTTCAAGTATTTTCAAATGGATAACCCTTCTCAGTGAATTGACTAATCCAAGAAAACTTCTCATTGCTTTCTTACTTTCTGGAAATATAAACTTTTTTATTTTATCTATTCTGCGTGGGTCAGCAATAACAAAGTTATTGCTGACATACCACCCCAAAAATAATATTTTTGATTTGGCAAAATCACTCTTCCCTATCGAAATTTTACTTCCATGAAATGCAAGTCTTTTAATTAGCTGCTCTAAAATTTCAAAATGCAAATTTAAAGTTTCATGAAAAGTTTCTCTTAATGGAGATGTAGTTAAAATATCATCAAAGTAATGTTTTACATAGGGAAGGGGGCTTTTCTTCATTTTTACTACTCGTTCACATTCATAGATGGGTTGTCCATTTTCATCGAGCACTGGCTCTGAATGTATCATTTTCTCACTTGCATCTGCCCAATAGGCTGGAGAATTCGCCATACCAGTAGGTACAGATGTCCATCTGTAGCTACCTGTAGGTGTAAGGAAAGTTGATAAAACTCTGCTTGGCTCATCTACTTTTAAGCTTAAATAGGCTTGTTTTAAATCCAAACTTGTATATAAGGCTTTTCCCGATAGAAATTGTAGAGTATTGTTTATGTCAGGAATTATGTTGGGGGGACTTTGAATTAGGCTGTTGATTGGGGAGTAATCAACGACTAGGCGTCCTAAAGTTCCAGGTTTCGCTCTGGTGACTAGGTAGGAGGCCATCCCGTAGAGATGTGTTCCGTCGGCTGACATTGGCGTTTTTATTAAGTATCCAAATTTTATCAGTAGATCGCAGATGTCTGATAAGTGTCTTGTATCAGTAGGAGACATGTGGAAGATTCTCTTGCATCTGGGTAGGACTTCTCCGGGGCGAAGTCTAATTTGTGTCAAACCTAGGGTTAAGCTTAGGTCTCCTGCGTCTATGGCATGTAGGGCCACAACTTCTGGATACTTGTCAATAAATATTTTCTTGATATAAGGACGGATCTCTTCATTGTAATTCTCTAAGTTGATTGCTTCTGCTGCATTTGCAAAGACTTGGGTAGGCAACTCTATGCCTTTAGGATCAATTAAATCTTCTGTGATCTCTACTTCTCCCGTGTAATCGGGCTCACCTCGCATAATTGTATTTTGAGGGTCAAAATCGATTATTTTCTCATCTTCAGTTTCATTTATTCGATTTTGTTTAAAGCTGACTTTGCTGATTGTGAGAAGAGGTAAATTAATGTCTTCTTTGATACTTGTACAAAGTACTTCTCTTCCAAAAGGATGCTCTTTTAATATTCTTTTTAGCTTACCTTTTTCGTCAGCTGATATGGGAATACTTGTCTTCCCTGTCACGATTTCAAAATGTCCCCAAACGTGACCTTTCACATGTCCTGAAGTCAAATTTGAGATAAGTGCCTCAGCAGTATAACAGTCCTTTTTGTGATCAAAATCTATTTCCACTCTTGTAGGCAAAATATTCACCTTTTTTAGAGTTGGACTTGTGATCAAAATCACGTCAGTTCTGACAACTGGGGCAGCTTGATTAAGCTCAAATTCTATCACTTTTGTTTCATATGGTTTGAGATTATAAAATCCAAGACATGTCTCCTGTTCTGTCGGAGAATAATGATATACCGTATGCTCTACATAGTTGGGCAGCTCAAATGTTAGCTCTGGCTTATTATCTTTTCCTGATGTTTTGATAACTGCCTTCCCGGCTGCTAGGGAATTCATGCCAAAAATGAAGTCTGGCGTATTGGGTATATGGGGAATTATACATATTGTTGTAGAGATAGGTTGAGAATGTGGAGAGAGATAAATGTCCACATCTAAGTTTCCGAGTGCTGTCATTGTGTCCCCTGATGCACTCACCAGTTCTAGAGGTTGCTCGAATTTCCATTTATGTTTTGGCAGTATTTTCCGCAATAATGATTCTTGCATGCATGACATATCAGCACCTGAGTCTACCAGACCTATGACTCTAAAGCGATTTATATAAAATGGCGCGAATTGTTTTCTGTCGCTTATGGTGGCTGAGTATATGCTGTTTGGAGGAAATTCATTTTTTAGCTGTAGCTGACTGTTAAATAAACTTATAGTAAATGTGGTGGCTGTGGCAGATATTCCCATTCCTGCCATCTCCATGAGTCGCGCATTGATATCTGTGACTGATTTTTCTGATTTTTCTGATTTTTCTGGAGAATTGTTTTTGCACACCTTTGTTGTTTTATTTAAATCCGATCGGTCAGCAGCATTATCTCATTTTCCCTGAAGGCAACCATTGGTTTTGAACGGGCATAAAGATTGGGGGTGATGTAAGGTGTTTTTTCTACTTCCTGGACAAAGCCCACAGGTACTTTGGACGGGATGAACTTGTATAATTTTCCCGCTGGATGTTCGCATGTTCATACACGAATGTGTGTTATGAGATTTTTGGCCGCAAAGCGAACAACCATTAGTTTGAATTTGTCGTCTAGGGCTGCCTATTATTTTACCCCTCCTAGATCCTCTTGTCGGTCTAGGGTTATTGGAAGGTGGGAAAAACCTTCTTTGTCCAGTAGAAGATTGGCTCGTCCTCCTCACGGGTTGTGCAAAATTCCTCGTGGGCGCAGTAGGAGGCGAGAGCGGTAGAGCCGCTGTATTTATACCATAGCTAGAATAAGAGTTTATTTTGCGTCTAGGTTGTGGCCTGGTGGAATATCCCTGTCTTCCACGAGACTCTGCAGCTCCATGTGCACGTAAGTCGGCATCTATTGAATGACGAAAATTGTGTAACGCGCGTGATAAATCTGTTGCAGAACATGGTCTTCCCAATTCAGTACATAATTCTCCATGTACTTTTCTTACCATTTCTGATGAAGCTGGGGGTAAACATCTGATTAATGTATCACAACTTTCTAAATCTCTGGCTTGTTTTCTTGCCTCACCTGGCTGGTATATTGTACTAGCCCGGTGAGCTAAAGACATTATATGGCTTTCTACTTGTGCTAAAGTTTTATCTCGGGGAGCTTTATAATTGAAAAGTTCTTTCTTGGCTTGTTCTGCTGTCATTCTGTTATCAAATCTTAAAGCCAGTTGGTGATACGTACTTGCCATGTCTTCGTCATTATCTTCCATCCAATCGATTAAAAATTGATGGGCAGGCCCCGTTGTACAGGCCAAGAGCATAGATCTGAATTCTTTTTCAGTTAATTGTGCCTGCTCTTGCGCGGCATTTAATGAAGTTATAAATTCCAGAAGGCTCAAGCTGTCTTTGGGATTGCCCGAAAATTTGTTATTTCGATGGGGAAATAATTTTAAAATATCAGATGTTTTCCCAATAGAAGTTAATGCTGGGGTCTTTGCAAAAACTGGGGGGCGGAAGGCTTGATTTATTAAGTGGCTGCTTAATTTTTTCTTGATTAAACGCTCTTCCATTTCATTTTGCGTGCGCGCGCTGTGACGCTGTCTTTGTAACTCTCCTAATTCCATGAATTTTTCAAAATTGTCACATAATTCATGAATGTTCACGTTCATGTTTTCTAATTTGCACTTTTTAAATAGCATGGTTTGGTCGTGGGCAAGGTCTAAAAGAATTTTTCCGATGGGATCATTTTTTGTTTGCTCATAGTTTTGTGGGAATATTGAATCATCTGAGCCTGGGGTTGAATAATTATCGTCATAATTATCAATTTCTCCCAAATTAATTGTAGGATCCTTTGGAGTATAGCCATGGCGGGATTGTGTACCTTCTGATTTTGCTGATTCCCTGCTTTGGCTGCGGCGCATTGCGGATTGAATTAACTCCATTTTTTGTTTAAAGACGACTTTTGATAATGAAATCCCGAATTTCTTTTAGACTTAGTAAAACTGTTTTTAATATTCTGAGTTTGAGTAATGTTAAATAGAATTTTCTTTGATTCTCAGGTGGCTGTCCCTGGATGAGACGAAAATATAAGATGAACAACAGTACTTCACAGAAGGACTGGAGTACACCCTCTCGACACTCACCACTTTTAGGGATGACGAAATCTTCACTCCACACTTTTGGCTGTGTGTAATACTTATGTACAGGTTGTACACACGGATCGAGCACCAGTGTAAAGGGACCACCCTCTTTGTAGAGAGGATTGTATTAGATTCTGGTGAATCGGTTTGTCTTGGTAGTGGTTGGCGTAGTATTCCAACCAGATGTTATTCACAATATCGATGGCCTGATATTGTCTGCCTTGAAGTATATACTTTCCTGTTTATTTCCTAAAATGGTACCTAAAAACAAATAATGAAATACCTTTACCTAGCCTGTTATTATCAAACTGATCAGGGATGTAATAAATAGGATTCTAGGGATTAAAGGGTAAGTTTCACGAGATTTGAAAGGTGAATTTTAGAATAAATGGGAAAGGTAAGTTTTGATTGTTGGTTCAGTGGTATGTTGTTAATATGCTCGGCTTACTACAGGGGAGGCAGCAATCTACCAGTATACACCTGAACCTCAAGATATGGAGAAGAAAACTTCAATAAGGTAGGAGAATGAAGGATATAGGAATAATAGGAAGGGACTAAGTCACGAGAGTATTTTAAACTATTCAAAACCCAAGAACTCTGAAGTTACAAGTTCAAAATGTATTTTAGGGATAATTGTAAAAACAGTTAGTTTTGCACTCAATAAATAGATATTAAAAAAATAAGATATTTAAATACAAGTATAATAAATATATAGATGGAATAATATTATTAGACCTGCTTGCCTGTGGAGATGATGTTATCTCTAATCACTTTGGGATAGTGTATTTTCTCACTTAATCACTTTTTAGCTCAATGTCTTTTCCTCTCGGCCTCTAGTTGCAGAGTTTGTGATTTGACAGGACTTGTAATTTAAGAGAGGTGAGATTCGGACCTCTTTGCCTTTTGGCTTGCAACTAGGAAATTATAAAGGGATAGGGGAGGGAGATCCGCAACAAGACATAGAGGGGAGGCCCTTAATGTCTTCAGATCTTAGAGAGAATGCACTCTAAGATACTGGTCGAACCTTCTTAGACTTTGCTTAAGAGATAAGCGCTGTCCGATAAACTCTACCTTGCGGGGTCTGAGAGAACGTAGAAAACACGAAGTTCCGAACTCTACAAGACTCGAGAGTTTATGCCCTTGACTTCCACTGATGCAGAATTAAAGATCAGACAGGATCTAAAATTAAACAACAGGCTAAGACGATCAAGTGTAGTATTGTGGTCTTAGTACGATCACCTACAACCTGAATACAGCGGGTCTTGCTGATTTTTGTATTAGGGAAATCCTCAAAGAGGAGGGAGGGATAAAATGAGGGAGGTTAGACAGAGCACGACAGCATGGATAGAAAGCTATCCTGAATCTAAAGCTCTGTGTTTTTGGCCCCCTTTTTATAGTCATGCTGCCTGATGCAATGCTGTTTCTGGAATTTGCAAGAAGCAGGGATTATTGCATCAGCCTGCCTTTCTTTTGCCATAGGCCTGTTTTGTTTCATCAGCATTGCTGAATTCTTTGCAACAAACCGGTTCTGTTGCATCATCTTGTGATGATGTCATGGGCCTGAGAGGGGGAGGGGAGAGGGCGGGGAGAACCGGTTTTGCTGTGAGCGTAAAACAGGTTTCTGCCTATGTTTGTTTATATAAGGCCTCCTCTGTTGTCTTTTGTCAGACTGTTTGGGCTGGCTCTCCTTTGTGGGAGAAAAATTGTTTAAAACAATTCTGAATTATTTAGTCTTTACGGAGGCCTGGGAGATGGGCATAGGAGGGGGAGGGGGAGGGGGAGAGGCATACATCATTATTCATAAGATGTAGCTTTTTGTGAAAAACATTTTGATAATTGTTTTTCAGCTGGATAAGGCCGGACATAATGAGAGACTCGAACATATTCTTGTCTGCTGGTCCTCATAGGCATTTTGTCATGCTGCCTTAATAAAGTCTTTTTAGGCATAATATTAAAATATATAGTTCATTTGCCTAAATAGTGTGTGATTCACATTTGCCGGGCCACACATAAATA
>Ga0208227_1000178_pt1 | contig 16153 bp, 17 predicted proteins | sample LakMenEpi13Jun11_FD_150692 | JGI IMG/M metagenome (GOLD analysis project Ga0208227, IMG submission 150692) | Freshwater microbial communities from Lake Mendota, WI - 13JUN2011 deep hole epilimnion (SPAdes) | ecosystem: Environmental > Aquatic > Freshwater > Lake > Epilimnion/Euphotic zone ...
GCGCATCGCCACATAGCGAAAGTCTTCACCCTTGCCGTGATTTCGCCACCACAAATAGCCAGCCAAACGAAAGCCCCAAATGCTGACCATCGCGGCAACAATCAGACCAATGTCTGACGAACCGTCTGATGCAAAATTCGCCACCCATGCAACGACTACGAAGCCGATGCCCCAAAAAATATCGACGATTGATGCATTCTTCAACAACAAGCTGAGCAACCAAACGCTCAACATCAGAAGACCAACCGCCATTGCAGACGACGAGAAAATATCAACGATCATGAGCGGTCACGCTAATGCGCCAAGCGCACCACGCGCTTGCGATGGCGCCAAAAGCCAACGCAAATGTGGCTAACCAAATACCGGTATCTGGTTGCCAAATCGCTTGTGTGTACATCTCCAGTTGATTACCCGGCCGAATGCCAACTGCATATCGACGGAGCGCCGCAAGCCCCGCCCAAACCATGACCAGCGCCCAAACAATCGCGACTGCAGCATTGATGCGGCTGGGCAAATTCACTTTTCGCATTGCAAGAATGGGAATTCCTACAAGTAACGGCATCACATGCCGCCCTTGTGAGCCGAAGTTTCGCAAAAGGTTGTAGTAATTGATGTCCTGCGCGACAACCAGCAAGGCTGAAACCAAACACAGTGCAACAACCATTGAGCCGACCAACCGCGTCGTGCTAGAGATAGCGAACACCAATAAGGGAACCAGCATCACCAAATACAAGACCAACGTCATTCTTGGCATCGGGGTGTCAAGCCAACCGAAATTGCCTATCCCCTGTGCCAACACCGCGGGGATGTGCTGCACAGCCTCTATCACCTGCTGCCTCAAACCAAGACTCGGACTTCCTTCGGTAACGGGTGAACCAGTGTTTTTACTAAACACCGTCACGTACCAGACAATCGAGAATGCAATTGCGCAAAGATGAATTACCCACACACTTCGCAATCGTTTCCAAACATCTCCCAGTCGTGCCCAACCACCCGTAGCTACACAACAGAACAACAACGCCACCAAGTACAAAGCAGGGCCAAGCGGACGAGTGCCAATCAAGACCACTCCCGCAACGGCCACGCCACTTAACTCGACTCTCGTGAGTGGTGATGATTCAAAAACGTGAGGCAAAATTGTCCACAGCGCTATTGCCGAAGCAATCTCGAGTGCACTCGGGTTCATTACGGCTGAAAGAAAGATCACTCCAGGAGTTATCGCCATGAGCAACGCGGGCACACTTCCCTTGCGGTGCGCTACCGATGAAAACGCAAAACCGAGTAGCGCTACCGCCACTGCCCCAAGCATTAGGCGCGAAGCCAACACAGAAACATCGTTCGCTCCGAAAATTGTGCCCGCCCCCGACACCAAAAAAGGAAAGATCGGATATCTACCCATGTTGGTATACGGAGGATTGTCGACGAAGGCTGCATCTTCAATTGCAAGGTTGCATGCAGGTTTTTCGCTAAACGGTGCAAAGCACCAAGGAACCAGGTTGGCAACACCAAACTGCGGGTCGATGTTGACAGTCGTCGTCCAGTACGACTTCTCCAAAGACACTCCCGCATCTGCTCCAACAAACTCGCCGCGTACCACTGCTGCCGACCTCACGAAGTTTGCAGGTTCGTCTGGGCCTGAAAAGAGCGGCATCGATAACGACCACGACACCACCAACGCAAAGAGCGAAGCAACGAGCCATCGCACACGATTCATGGCACAAGACTAGGATGTGTTCAAGTTATGGACGACACTGCAATTGCTCGGGGCGATCGGGCCGTTCTCGTACTTCCCACTTTTAACGAAATCGAAAACCTCGACACCTTCATCCGCAAGGTGCGTGCAAGTGCCCCACTCATGCACATTCTGATCGTGGACGACAACAGCCCAGACGGCACAGGCGCCCTCGCCGACCGCCTGGCAACCGAACTCGGCAATATGCATGTGCTTCACCGAAGCAACGAGCGCGGCCTGGGAAGCGCCTACCGCACGGGTTTCCGGCATGTGCTCTCGGCTTCATTTGATCGTGTCATCACCATGGATGCCGACTTTTCCCATGACCCAGTCATGATCCCCCAATTTCTCTCAGCGCTCGGCAACGGCTCCGACATCGTCGTTGGCTCTCGCTACTGCGTCGGCGGCTCAATCGTCAATTGGCCGCTGCATCGCAAGCTGCTATCTAAATGGGGAAACGCGTACACACGCCGCATGCTCAAGATCGTCATCTCAGATTGCACCACCGGATATCGCGGTTACACAGCGCAATCACTTCGCGCCATCGAATCCGAGAATGTTTTGGGCGATGGATACGTCTTTCTCTCCACCATCTTGAAGCGGGCTTCCGAGGAACATCTGCAGATTACGGAAGTACCAATTCGGTTTCTCGAAAGAGAACTTGGCACATCCAAGATGTCGTGGAAGATTGTCGGAGAGTCAATGATGTTGGTGACACTCTTTGGTGTTCGCCGCAATCTCAGAAAGTTTGTTCGTCCCGCACGCGGGAAATAGCTTTTAGAGAAACCACTTCGTTTCGTCATAGTGCGGTTCCAGATTGTCGAACAGCCGCTCGTTTTTGCATAGCTGCGGCGTAGCCCCCAGCCTTGTGCCCACTCCGTCTTTGAACGCCCACTCTCCGCGCTGCGATGTTTCGCCCCGCACATAACTTGATAACGCAAATGCTCGATCATTAGCCGAGCTATTGGGCAGCGAGCCATGCACGGTGAGCAAGCCCCACACCACTGCATCACCGGGCTCCAATTCGACGTCCAAGATGTCGTCGGGGTTGAGACCAACCGCAACCAATTCGTCATTGTGCGTCAGCCCCTTCATGATGGAACCCTCGCCGTTATCAGAAAGCCCCAAATAGCCATTCGTATGGCTGCGAGGCACAATGCGCAAACAACCGTTGTCTTTGGTAGCAGGGTCTATAGCCACACCAATAGTTACCGAATCGCGTACCACATCTTCGAATGCTTCTTTGCTTTCGCGAAAGCGCAAATCTTGGTGAAAGCGATAACCGGTGAGGCTTGCCCCTGGTGGTTTCCAGTGAATCTGTTGTGTCACTTGTTTAATGTTCCGGCCAATCAATGGTTCGAGCAGTTCGAGATAGGCGGGATGGCTACGAAATTTGTCGAAGTATTCACTAGCCCATGCAAACCAGTAGGCCTGAATTACGTAGCGAGCACCGAAATGAGCCTCGGGCAAAATCTCGTAGGTGAGATTGCCATGTTTATACGTCGCATGATGCGCAATGGCGGTCTCGTAAAGCTTCTTTGTCTCGGCGCGCAGTGTTGCAACCTCATCCGCCGGAATGAAATTTCGAATGATTGTGTAGCCCTCAGCACGAAACTGTTCGAGCGCAGAATCCAGTGCACGCGCATCAGTTTGCATCTGTCAATCCTTCCACAATCAGTTCACTTGCCGCTCGCGGCCCTCCCAGTAGGGCGCTCTCAACTTGAATTTTTGCAACTTGCCTGTTGCTGTTCTTGCAAGTTCTGCCCGAAACTCAACTCGTTTGGGGCACTTATACCCAGCCAGTTTGGTCTTTGTGTATGCAATCACCTGCTCTTCGCTGAGCACCGCCCCGGCGCGTAACACCACCAAAGCCATTACCGATTCGCCCCACTTTTCATCGGGAATGCCAATCACCGCAACTTCGGCAATGTCTGGATGGGAAAAGATCGCACCCTCAACTTCGATTGAGCTGACGTTCTCGCCACCCGAAATAATCACGTCTTTCTTGCGGTCGGCAATGGTGAGCACATGGTTTTCACCAATTGATCCTCCATCTCCTGTGTGGAACCAACCGTCAACAATCGCTTTCGACGTTTCTTCGGGCTGGTTCCAATAGCCCGCCATCACAACATTGCTGCGGGCTAACACTTCGCCGTGTTCGTCTATTCGTGTCTCAACGCCTATCGCAGGCGACCCGGCAGCACTCAGAACAACCGAGCGATCGGCCGCCGACAAATGATCGGTCTCCGCGATTGGTCGATTGACAGTCAGCACTGGCGCAGTCTCGGTGAGCCCATAGATCTGATTGAACTGCCAGCCAAGTTCCGTCTCAACTCGTTCAATAGTTCTTGCTGGCGGTGGTGCACCCGCAACAACAATTCGAACCGCATCCTTCCCCGGAATTTCCCCCTGCCACGTTGCGGCGCTATCAAGAATTGCATTAGCGACTGCGGGGGCACCGCACATCAATGTGATTCCATGGTTTTCAACTCGTCGAAGAATCTCGGCACCATCCACCTTGCGCAAAACAATGTGCTGCCCGCCCATTGCTGTCACCGCGTACACCATGCCCCAACCATTGCAATGAAACTGCGGCAAAGTATGCAGATACACGTCGCGGTCATTCACTCCCATGTGCCAACCAAACGATGCAGCATTTAGCCACAACGTCCTGTGCGTTAATTGCACACCCTTTGGACGTGCTGTTGTGCCGCTGGTGTAGTTGATAGTCGCTGTTGCTTCCTCGTCTGGCTCCCACTCTTTTGGCTCTACGTCATATCGATAGAGCTCTTCATCCGACTGTGCGCCAATGATGAACTTGTGTTTCGCCTTAACGCCCTTCATCGCATCTTCAAGTTCAGGGTCGACAAGCAGAACCTCTGCACCGCAGTGCTCGACAATGTATGAAACCTCATCCGCAACTAATCGGAAGTTGATCGGCGCCAGAACTCGCCCAAAGGCGCTTACGCCGAAGAAGCTAGTAAGCAGCCTGGCCGAGTTATGACTGACAATCGCGACCCGAGCGCCTTGCTTCACCCCTAGAGCATCAAGCCCCGCGGCCTGTGCACGAGCGCGCCTTGCCATCTCTGCATACGTCTGACTACCCCAAGACTTAGCGGGCTGGTCTGGTTCATCCACAAAAGCAATGCGGTGCCCATACACCTGTTCGGCGCGGCGCAAATGATCGATCACTGTCAACGGAACTTTCATGCTTTACCCCCAAGACATCTCTAGAGAAACAATAATCACCCGAGAACGAAACGCCATATCTGGTCCGACCAAACGGCAATTAGAATACGCGTATGGCTTCACGCAAAAAAGGCAAGAACGAGATTTCACTCGATGACGCCTACGCATTATCGACCCCAGAACAAAACAAAACCCTTTACGACAAGTGGGCCCCAACCTACGACGCGGAGTTTGTTGCCGATGATTACATCTACCCAAGGATTGTTGCCGAATACCTAGCCACACTCATCGAAGACGACGAGCAACTGTCCGTGTGCGACATTGGCTGTGGCACCGGCGTCATCGGCGAGCACTTCGCCCGGCTACGCCCACTGTGTGAAATCGAAGGTGTCGACATTTCCCCTCAGATGATTGCCCAAGCAGCCTCAAAGACAAGGTCCGACGGCAATCCTGTATACAAAGAGTTTCACGAGGTGGATCTGAAGAAGCCGATTTACTTCGCCCAGTCGGTCTACGACTTCATGGTCAGTGCTGGCACATTCACACTCGGCCATTTGGGCGTATCCGACATGCTCGCAATCTCCCGAGTATTGAAGCCGCTAGGTATCGCATGCGTCGGCATTAACAAGCAACACTTCGAGCAACACGGATTTCGCCCAGTCATTGCCGAAGCAGTTGAGGAACGGTTCATCACCCAACCGGAATACGTAGAGGTAGATATCTACGGCCCGTCAAGTGAGCACTACGGCGACAAAGCACTTATTGCAGTATTCGGCAGGCCTTCGCTACAAAACGAATAACCGCCGCACCAATTAAGACTTCTTCTTCTCAGCCTTCTTGAGGCGCTTCTCTTTCAACGTGAGCTTCGCTTCTTTTTTGTTGTTCGAGTTGCTCTTCTGCTCTTTGTTAGCCATGATCTTCTCTTTTCGCTAGAGGACTAAATCCACCTTAGTCCGATTAGTCCCTGTGCCGCAGTCGCAACGATTGCCACGAGCCGTCGGCAGTCCAACCCCCATCAACGGGAAGAGAAATTCCATTAACAAAGCCCGACTTGCTGTCGTCGCACAACCACGCGATTGCTTGCGCTATGTCGTCCGGTTTCGCAAACCTTCCCATCGGGACATGGTCAGTGATATCGCTGTCGCTATAACTGCCGCCGGCCTGATCCTTGTGGTCCATCTCGGTTTTCACCCAGCCCGGGCAAACCGCGTTTACACGCACACCCTTTGCGCCCCACTCCACCGCCAGTGTTCGCGTGAGGCCAATCAACCCATGCTTGCTCGCGTTGTAGGCAGAACGGTCTGCAACCCCTTGCAAACCAGCGACGGACGCAACATTGACAACCGACCCGCTTCCAGCAGCAACCATCGACCCACCAAATGCCTTGGCCAAGAGAAACGGAGCAACCAAATTGACGTCAATAACCTTTCGGTACATATCTGCTGAAGTATCTAACGCTGAAGTGATGCAAGAAATCCCTGCGTTATTAACCAGCGCATCAACCCGGCCAAACTTCTCAATGGTTTGCTTGGCGGCCGACTGAACAAACGCTTCATCGGTAATGTCGCCAGCCAACGACAGCGCACTGACATATATAGAAGTGTCAATCGGCTGCAGGTCAAGAAGAACAAGCGACCAATCCAGGCCATTCAGGACTGAAGCAGTCTGCTTGCCAATGCCTTGGGCTGCTCCCGTGATGACGGCGACTTTGCGTGAAATCATCTCCCAATCTTACTGTTGGGTCGCGAAGCAATAGCCTCTGACGGTGCCCAAGGTGAAACGTGAAAAGCCAGAACTTGGAAGAAGCTTTCGCCTTTTGTGGCTTTCTGTAGCTTCGTCTTGCACCGGAGACGGAATGTTTCTTACAGCCTTCCCTCTTCTTGCTGCACTGCTCACGAGAGATCCAGTTTTGATCTCTGGAATCACTATCTCCACCAAACTCCCTTGGCTTCTTTTTTCACTCTTCACCGGCGCAATATCCGACCGAATGGACAGACGAAAACTCATGATTGGTGCCGACGCCACACGATGCATCATCGTTGGAATACTTGCAGCGCTTATTGCAACCGATCAAGCAACTATCTGGATTCTGTACGCATGTTCGTTTTTATTGGGAACGTGCGAAACGCTGCACACTAACTGCGCCCAAGCAATCATTCCTGCCCTCGTGAAGCAGGATCAATTGATCGAAGCCAACGCTCGTTTTACTAGCGCACAAGTAACCAGCGCCCAGTTCGTTGGCCCATCGCTCGGTGTTGTGCTGTTTAATGCATCGTCGGTACTTCCTTTTGCCGCTGACGCGATCACGTTCGCAAGTTCTGCTGCACTCGTTAAAGCAATACCAGACGAACATGGAGTTGAGCGCCCAACAACTCGCATCCGAGACGACATGTTGGACGGTATTCGCTTTCTTCGCGACAATCTTGTTCTCCGACGCCTCACATTTATTCTCACACTTCTCAATTTCTTTTACTTTGCCGCGGCAGCGCTGCTTGTGCTGTACACCACAGATATTTTGAACAGCGGAAAGATCACATTTACAGCGCTTTCCGTTGGTGCAGCAGCGGGCACCGTCGCCAGTCGTTTCATAGTCACTCGGCTTTCCATCACGATGAATGCCACTCAGACGATTCTGCTTTCGCTTTGGGTCTGGGCCATCTCTTCGATTGGAATTGCGTTCACCTCAAATCGCTACGTCGCCATAGCAAGCTATGTAGTACTAGGTGTTGGTAACGGGCTGTGGACGATCATCAACACCACTTTGCGTCAGCAAATAACTCCAGACCGCATGCTTGGCCGAATGAACGCGGCCTTTCGCACCATCTCCTGGGGCGTAGTTCCATTCGGTGCCGCATTCGGTGGGCTTACCGCTCGCTACCTTGGGTTGCGCGGACCATTCATCATCTTCGCCCTTGTGATGATTGCTTGTGCCGTCTTTGGCAAGTCGCTTCTCAAGCCACTCACTGCTCACGAAAATAATTAAACAGTCAGCCTGTCACTCGCCTGTTTGGCCATCGACAACTTCACGCATCAAGTCCGCATGGCCGTTATGTCGGGCATATTCCTCAATCATGTGCACCAAGATCCAACGAAGACTAGGCGATTCCCCGCTTGGCCATGTCCGCAATGCCAACCCATCAAGCCCGTCAACCGAAAGGAACTTCTCAATCTGCTGATTCGACAGAACTACCGATGATTCCCAGTTGTTTCGCAGGATGTCGGGTGAATCCTCACACGCCGATGCAAATTCCCAATCAGGCTGTTGTTCCCAGTCAATTGAAAGCCAAGGCTCTAAGCGCTCGTTGTCACCTAACCATCGCCAAAACCATTCATTTTCCACGAAGGTCATGTGTTTGAGAAGCCCACCAAGAGTCATTGTGGATACGCCGACGCTGACGTTCAATCCATCTGAGCCAAGCCCCGCACATTTCCATTTCAATGTTGCGCGCTGAAAATTGAGAAACCCAAGCAAGGTTTCAACTTCACTTACCGCAGGCTCTGGCTCCGGTCGTCCTACATCGTCGAAATTGACCACGACCGAATCTACATCGCGAGAACTAATATTGTAAAATGTCCAAGTATTTACTGCCCGCATCAGAAGGCGCTCTCGCTTACACCGAGTTATTTGAGCGAGTGTCGAAACTGATTGAGGACGAACCCGAATCAATTACGTGTGTAATGGTTCCTCATTGCCCAAAGTGGACAGTTAAGTGTGTGCTCTCCCACATGATCGGCGTGCCTGAGGATGTGCTGTTGGGGCAAATGGATGGCGTAACAACGGAGGCCTGGACACAGCGTCAAGTCGATCGACACACAGAACAAAGCAAGAACGAGTTACTCGCAATCTGGAGTAATACTTTTGAAAATTTCAAAGCATTATTACTCAAGATTCCCCAGCCGACGATCTCTCAATTTGTATTTGACCAAGTGACCCACGAGCACGATATTCGCCACGCAATTTCACAGCCAGGCGCACGCGATTCCCGCGCAATTGCAGTAGCCGAGGGCTTTGTTCGTGATTTGATTGCTCGTAACCCTGATCCAGAAATAAACGCGTTAGCCGACAGCCCGATAATTGGCTTCGATTTCGTTCGTTCCTTCACTGGAAGGCGAAGTAAGGCGCAAATTGCCGAATTGGGGCTACCAGCAGAAACCGTCGCTGCATTCATTAGGACTTCGCCGTTCGACATACCAGTCGAATCGGTCAGCGAATAAGCGAATACCTAGATTTCAACAGTTCCTTGAATGCACGCGGTAACTTCGCCACCAATCCAAACCTGCTTCAACTCATCCATTGAAACGTGAATTTCTCCAGCATGGCCCATTGACTTGCCTTGCGAAGCCATATACGGCGGCACGAAACGACCTGCACCTATCAACCATTGAGCCAATGATGCATTCAGGCTTCCCGTTACCGGATCTTCAACAGTCACTCCACCCGAGGAGTAAAACGCTCGAACTTCATATGCAAAACGCGACCCAGCGGGATACGCGCCGATAACGCCCAACGTGAGATTTGTCTTTTGCGGTTTGATTGCCAGCACCTGTTCTGCCGATCCGAGTTGAACACCAAGCCAACCAGGACCGTTATCGATCCAAGCCGAATCAATAATTACATTCCTTTCAATACCTAGCGATGCTGCTGCCTCTACAACCAGTGACTCATCCACAGGACCACCACGCAAAAGTGATGGCGCAGCGAATGACAGTGAATTTCTATCGCGGCGTACATTGATTAATCCCACTTCACATTCCTGAACAATCGTGATATCGCTTCGAGGTGTTCCGCCATGAATCAACCAGGCAAATGCAGAACCAAGAGTTGGATGACCTGCAAAGGGCAATTCTTCTGTAGGTGTAAAAAATCTCACACGGTAATCAGCACCAGGATTTGTTGGAGGCAAGAGAAACGTAGTTTCAGACAGGTTTGTCCATCGTGCGAACTGCTGCATTTCGCCATCATCTAGGCCATCACAATCAACAACCACAGCTACGGGATTGCCCCGATATGGCTTGCTGGAAAAAACATCTATCTGGGTGAATCGGCGTTGCACGTGGACAATTCTGTCACGCTCTCGTCAATGAATAATGGAGGCGACGCCGGGAATCGAACCCGGTTACGGGGCTTTGCAGGCCCATGCCTAACCATTCGGCCACGTCGCCGTAGACAAGCTACGTAAGCAGGCTACAGGGAGAGATAAAGCGAACCTTCTCGAGGTAGGTGTTTGGTTACGCTTGTGAAATGCCAAAACACGAACCCGAGACCACTGCTATCACGTCGGGTCGTGACGGTTCGGGCAGTTTGTCGCCGGCACTCTGGACATCGACCACGTGGCAGTCGGCAGGATTAGATGACAGCAACAAGCACGCGCTTGCCACACACAAGTCGGGTAATTATGCGCGTTATGGCAACCCAACTGTTCGAGCTTTCGAAGAAGCAGTAGCCGAACTTGAGGGAGCACAAGACGCGCTTGCTTTCGGCTCTGGAATGGGCGCAATAGCGAGCGTTGTTTTCGCGTTTTGTTCAAGCGGTGATCACATCGTTGCTCATAACCAGCTGTATGGCGGCACGGTTGCATTTCTCAATGGTCCTTGCAAGCGGATGGGCATCGACGTGACTTTTGTAGATGGGTCCAAGCCTGGCGCACTTGCCGCAGCTGTTCGTAAGGGCAAGACCATGTTGGTGATTGCTGAAACACCGTCGAACCCGCAGATGGGCTTGGTTGATTTGGCCGAAGTGGGGGCGATCAAGGGCCCATTTACGCTGATTGATTCCACACTTGCGACGCCGCTTGGTCAGCAGCCGTTGTCTTATGGCGTATCGCTGGTCGTGCATTCGGCGACAAAGGGAATTGCAGGACACAACGATGCGATGCTCGGTGTCGTTGCTGGCGAGAAGGAATTGATCGACGCAATTTGGGGTTATTCAGTATTACACGGCGCAACGGCATCGCCTTTTGATGCACTTAATGGTCTTCGCGGTATTCGCACACTTGGTGTGCGCCTCACGCATCAATGCGCTTCCGCGCTTTCTATCGCAACAGCGCTTTCGCAGCATCCACGAGTATCGGCCGTGCACTACCCCGGTTTAATCAGCCACCCCCAGCACGCATTGGCAGCAAGCCAGATGCGTCAGTTTGGATCGCTTCTATCGTTTGAGATTTCCGGCGGAAAAGATGCTGCTCGAAAAGTGGTTGATGGAGTTCGCTTAGTTCGGCCAGCCGTCTCGCTTGGTGGGCCCGAGACGCTTATCTGTCACCCTGCTTCGAGCACCCATGTGGGCATGCCGCAAGGCGTGCAGATTGAAAGTGGAATTACAGACGGAATGTTGCGCGTGTCCGTAGGGCTTGAATCAACAGCAGACATTGTTGCCGACTTGCAGCAGGCGCTGGATTTGTAACGGCGCAATAGCGCCGCAGTGATTAACGCTCTTCTTTGAAGATGACGTGCTTGCGTACGACTGGGTCGTACTTCTTCAACTCGATGCGCTCGCGTGAGTTGACTTTGTTCTTACGTGTTACGTAGACGTAGCCGGTGTCGGCGGTGCTACGAAGCTTGATGATGGGGCGCTTATCTTTACTTTTTGCAGCCATGGCTTGATTCTCAGACTTTCTGTCCGGTTGCGCGGATGTCGGCGACTACTCGCTCGATACCCAACTTGTCGATGGTGCGAAGACCTTTGGAACTGACATTGAGGCTGATCCAACGCTTCTCAGATGGCAGCCAGAAGCGCTTCTTATGGGAGTTGACCTTCCACCAGCGCTTGGTCTTGACATTGGAGTGGGATACAGAGTGACCCGTTGAAGGGCGCTTTCCGAGGACGTCACAGCGATTTGGCATTGGACAAGTATAGACAGGGCAAACCCCCCGCTACACTGTGGAAACTATGAAGAAGGAAACACACCCCGAGTACCGCTTTGTCGTCTTTGAGGACTCCTCCGCCGAGTACCGATTTCTCACCCGCACCACCATGAGCACCGACCCGTCGAAGACGGTTGTCTGGGACGATGGCGAGACGTACCCGCTGGTGCAGCTAGATATCAGCAATGCCAGCCACCCATTCTTCACCGGTCAGATGAAGATCATCGACTCCGCCGGTCGCGTCGAGCGCTTCAACAAGCGTTACGGCACACGCAAGAAGGCTGTCACCAAGAAGGAACCCGTACAAAAATAGGGTTTCGACGCGCTACTTCAGCGTGTCAATTATCTGTGCAATACCCTCGATAGTTGTACGTGGGTTCACAATGCAAAAACGCAATACTGTTTCGCCCTGCCAGCTGCTCGGTACTACGAACGCAATTCCCTTAGACAAAATGCGGTCGCTCCACGACTGATATTGGGCTGGGCTCCAGCCTGAACGACGAAACACCAGAACCGAAAGTTCGGGCTCCAACACCAGTTCGAGGTGTTCGCTTTTTCGGATGAGTTCGGCGCCCTTGCGGGTTACGTCAAGCGTTGCCTCCATTGCATCGCGATACGCATCGGTGCCATGCATGGCAAGGCTGAACCAGAACGGCAAGCCACGCGCACGGCGCGACAAGTGGTGCGCCAGATCGGCCGGGTTCCATGCCTCGTCACGATGTTCTGGTTGTTGCAGCACATCTAGGTATTCCGCATGTTGCGTGTGTGCGTTGCGGGCCTCTTCTGGGTTGCGATAAATAAGCGCGCACGAGTCGTACGGGCCAAAGAGCCACTTGTGGGGATCGACGATCAGGCTGTCGGCATGTTCGATGCCGTTGAACAAGTGGCGGACGCTTGGTGCGCACAGGGCAGCCGCACCATATGCGCCGTCGACGTGAAACCATGTATCTAACGCTTGGGCTTGCTGAGCCATGCCTTCCAAATCGTCAACAACACCAACATTGGTGGTGCCCGACGTGGCGACAATTGCACACACGCGTTTCTTGTCTTGCCTGCTTAATGAAGAAATGAATTTTGCTGTTGCGGCACCACTCGTGCGGCCTCGTTCGTCGGCTGGCACTTTGAGCACGTCGGCATCCATCACTTTTGTTGCTTGCTCCACAGATGAATGTGAACCGCCAGACGCAATGATGAGCGGCCGCGTTTTGTCCATCGAGCCACGGGCACGATGACGCCATCGCCAACGCGCAGCCAGCAGCGCCGACAAGTTGCCTGCAGTACCGCCAGCGACGAATACACCGCCAGAGCCTGCGGGCATCTTGGCAAGATCAACAATCCATTGGATTGCCTGATTCTCGGCATAGACAGCGCCAGCGCCCTCCAACCATGAGCCAGCGTAAATATTGGAGGCGGCGACTACGAGATCGAAAAGAACAGAACTTTCCGTTGGTGCACCAGGAACGAACGAAAGAAACAACGGGTGATCCACGCTGATGCAAGAAGGTGCGAGCTCATCGGCGAATTCGCGCAGCACATCGAGGCCATTTCTGCCTTCGGGCTTGATGGTCTGACCAACGATCGAATTCAATTCGCTCAGCGTGTACGGCTTGTCGAGTGGCGGCGGATCCATCTTGATTCGTTCCATCGCATACTTAACGATTGCAAGGGCCAACTCGGCGCTTTCCTCATCGTAGAAATGCATTAGTTGGGGTTTCGAGATGTCGGTCACGATTGCGTGCTCATTGCTTGTTGCACCTGCTGCAAGGTTGGCAACGATGGAACTGCACCATGAACGGTTGTTGCAAGAGCGCCCCCAACTGCAGCGACCTTCGCTGCATCGAGCACCGCCCTGCCTCGGGCGATTTCCGAGCACAAAGCGCCGATGAACGCGTCGCCGGCGCCAACGGTGTCCACTGGCGTCACAACGAATGGGTCGACATGGTTCGTTGATGAAGGCGTTTCGACTGTTGCGCCATGAGCGCCCTGTGTTGTAACAACTGTTGCAACGCCTTGGCCGAACAACACGCTGGTTCCACCAAGCACTTCAGATTCGGTTTCGTTCGGCACGATGATGTCGGTGAGCGCGAGTATTTCTGGTTGGAGGCGCGATGCAGGTGCGGGGTTAAGCACGGTTACCGACCCATTGCGGCGGGCCGTTTCGAATACGCTCAGGACGGTTTCAAGCGGTATCTCGAGTTGAGCAAGCAACACTCGGGATGTTGGCAGTTGCAATTGGGATTGGGTCCCGACGTAGGCATTGGCTCCTGCGATAACAACAATTGCGTTTTCACCGTGCTTATCGACGTTGATGAAGGCCCTACCGGTTGGTGCTGACACCGTGAGCAGGTGGCTGGTGTCAATACCCTCTTTTTCAAGAATCGCCCTCAGCATTGCTCCAGCATCGTCGTTACCTACGCAACCAACGAATGCAGTTCGTGCGCCCATGCGAGCACACGCAACCGCCTGGTTCAGCCCCTTGCCACCGGCATGTTCGGCATAACCATTTGCAATCAACGTTTCGCCAGGCTTGGGCAAACTCTCAAGAGACGCAACAAGATCAAGATTGGCACTCCCGACCACCACCACATCGAAGTCGGGAGTATTTGAAGCGCCTGTCACCTCTCTACTTTGACACATTGGGCCTAAGCGGATGCCCATTTAGGTTGACGGTTAGAGTCGGAGAAATGAATTCACCATTACAGATGATTGTGGACTGCGACCCGGGACACGATGACGCAATCGCTCTTGTTGTTGCGGCCAAGTACGCAAATCTCGTAGGAGTGACGACAGTGGCGGGCAATGCGCCGATTGCGGCCACAACCCGCAACGCGCGAATTGTTCTGGACATGATCGGATCCACTGCCCCTCTGCACCAAGGCGCGCACCGCCCGTTAGTTGCACCGCCGAGAGACGCCGCATATGTACATGGCGAAAGCGGGCTGGACGGTGCCGACTTGCCTGCGCCTTCTCGAGCAGCCGACAGCAATGATGCCGTTTCATACATCATCGAGACGTGTCGTGCGACCGAAGGCATTTGGCTGGTGCCGACTGGGCCTTTAACGAATATTGCTCTGGCGTTACGAAGCGCACCAGATTTGTGCGACCGCATTGCGGGCATTTCCTTGATGGGTGGCGGCACATTCGGCAACCGAACCACTGCCGCAGAGTTCAATATCTGGGCCGACCCAGAAGCTGCTTCCATGGTGTTCGAATATGGCGGCAAGCTCATCATGAGTGGCCTAGATGTGACACACAAACTGCAGGCGACGCCGGAACGTATTGCCAAGGTTCGCGCTCTGCCTGGCCGCCTAGCTGCGGTACTCGCCGATCTGTTCGTCTATTTCTCTGACGTCTACGTAAGTCGTCACGACAATATGCTCGGCGGCGCAGTTCACGACCCGTGCGCGGTGTTGGCACTCACGCACCCTCAATTGTTTACGACCGTTGATCAACATGTGCGAATTGAAACGTCGGGAGAATTGACGCGCGGCATGACAGTCATTGACAAACGCGGCCTTATCGAGCGGCTTGATCCGAACTGCACCGTTGTGTGGGACGTAGACGCCGAAGCCGCCTTCGACGTGATCGTAGATTCGATCGGCAGTTTTAGTAACTAGTTAGCGCCACGCCAACAATTGCTCGACAAGACCTAAATCGAATGGTCCACCGCTTGCAAGAATGATGTGTTCTGCGCCCGCCTCTTTGTACTGAGCAAATATTTCGGGAGTTACTTCTTTGGGATAGATGGCAACCGTACGCTCGATTTCACGTGGGTTACGGCCAACCTTGGCGCACCATTCGTCGAGAATGCGCAATTTGTTTGCGTAACTTTCTGGCGGGCCGAAGTAGTTGTACTGATCGGCGTATTCCGCAACGAGACGCAATGTGCGCTTCTCGCCACCGCCACCAATCATCAATGGGATAGAACCACGAACTGGTTGCGGGTTCAGTTTCGCCATGCGTTCTTTGATAACAGGAAGGCCTGCTTCAAGAAGCTTTAGACGGCCAACAGCATCGCCAAACTCGTAGCCGTACTCGGTGTAATCGCGCTCGAACCAGCCGGAGCCAATGCCCAACACAAAACGGCCATCGCTGATGTGGTCAATCGTGCGCGACATGTCTGCCAACAGCTGTGGATTGCGATAGGTGAAGCAGGTGACCAGTGCACCGACAGATGCGTGGCATGTGTCTGCTGCCATGGCGGCAAGCAGCGTGTAGCACTCGAAATGACGTTCCTCCGGGTCTCCCGAGAGTGGATAAAAGTGATCCCACGTCCACAAGCTGTCGACACCCATTGCATCGGCTGCACGCCATGCCGTGCGCATCTCTTTCACTGTTGTTGCCTGTGGCCAGAGCTGTACACCGATTTTC
>Ga0208227_1000180_pt1 | contig 16126 bp, 8 predicted proteins | sample LakMenEpi13Jun11_FD_150692 | JGI IMG/M metagenome (GOLD analysis project Ga0208227, IMG submission 150692) | Freshwater microbial communities from Lake Mendota, WI - 13JUN2011 deep hole epilimnion (SPAdes) | ecosystem: Environmental > Aquatic > Freshwater > Lake > Epilimnion/Euphotic zone ...
CATACACTCTACCCTTATCCTTTAGTGTTATTTTTCTCAATAATTCAGAATTGGTGTAATCTGAATAACCATATCTCAAATCATTACCTTCAATTGTTATGTCATATGCGTCAAAAACATCACTTCGAAGATTTTCATTGGTTTCTATTATCGATATTACTGAAAAAGCATTTGTGAAAATTATATTACTTTTTGTGAATTTTCTCAGCGTTTGGAATAACCGAGAACGCTCTATGTATTTTTTATTGAATTCCGAGATTTTTTCATCAATAAAACGCGTAATGTCTTTATACTGCATATAAGTCAAATCATCCGTATATACTAAAAACGGCTCCAAATATGAAACAACGTCGACAATCGATAATTTGCCGGTTATGTATTTTTTCATCAAATCAAAAAGCACTTTGGTCTTTGGAATAATCGTATTGACGAATTGTGAATAGATTTGCTCACTGTTTAAACTTCGCTTATCTTCGGTTGAGAGATTTAATACATAATTTTTAATTGTATTTACAAAATTGTTTTCGTTAAACTGAATCTCACCATCTAAATTCTCAATAATCACATTATTCACTGTAGTCTTCTTCTTCAACATTTGCCAGTAATTCACATATATTTGATTTAAATTTGCCCTGTCTAACATTGTTGTGCCTGGCAGATTTATTTTAGAAAATCTTATTACAGATTCTGGCAAGGTTACAAAGGATTTGATAGACATTGTATCCGGATTTGTCATTTTAACTCGGGTTGTTATTAAACGACTATTTGTAACATCCGTTGTGTCGAGTTTTGTTAAACCCATATTATATTTTTGTATTACAAATCGTCTTGACCTAACATTGTTGTTTGTAAAAATCGATGAGTACATATCTTCCAGATTGTCTATAATAACGTTCAAATCTGCCTCCACATTACGTTCGGTTAATAAATCGTCTGTTGCTTCTTCACTAATCAAATTAAACGGAGTAAAATATGGATTTAAATCACTGTATAAGAGAGAATACTTGTTTTGGTCAATCGGTAAATCATTTGATCTGTAATTGTTGAGTAAATCTTTTATCCTTGAGATGTCTTCATTAATATCCAGGTAAATTATATCATTGTTTTCGTCTTCGCCGATGACGTCATTCGAATAAATCTTTTTAATGTTTTTGACAACGGGTAAAATCCATAGCAAATTCTGTTTAAAGTTTTTGAAATATTGGGTTAATGGCTTATAAGACGACTCATTAACTACTGCGGATTCTACAACACCATATTGGTCAAATGTTGAGAATTTCTCTCTTAATTGTTTAAATCTTTCAATTGTTATATGGATATTGTTTAAAACACGCGGTGTCCTTTGTGCGTTTGGAACTGTTGACAATAGCTCATCAAGCAAATCACTCAATTGGACTTCAATACTGTATCTTTGAGCATTGGCTGCTACATCTACAAATTGAACAATTGGGCCTAATTCCTCATCACCAAATGAAATCTGGTCTGCTCTTAAAATAAACTCGCGTAATTGATTTCTTACGTTTTGAACCGGGACAGTGAGTTGTATTTTTTCAGTTGGCATCATTCGATAATCTTTTTCTAAATCCTGAATAGGGGCTATATTTTCATCCTCTACTTGCGTTTGGTCTCCTTCTTCTACATTTATATCCTCTTGTTCCGGCTTTTTAGGTTCTTGTGGTTTCTCTCTTATCTCAATTATTTTAATTGGTAAATCCTCAGGAATACCTTTATAATCAAAGTTAATATACAATGTGTCACCATCCACAGTCGTAATCTCGATCATATCTTCCTCTAAATTAGTAATCTCGCCTGTTATAATAACGGGAAATTCTCCCGCAAAATGAATATCTATCCATTTACCAGGTGTCAAACCATTTTGTCTCGCATAACTGGGTGTATCACTTCTGCTTAAAATGGCGATCTGCGTAATTCCTCCATCGCCAATAATACCGTCTCCTGATATCTTTAACCTTATTTTCTCAAGTGTGTCTACATTTATTAAATACATTTTGGTGTTGTCAATATAATCAATAATAAATGTCTGATCATTAAGTTTTTCATTTTTTGGATTTTGTATATTAATAACATCTCCTAATTGTAGCTCTATTACAGATAATTTTTCCTTTTCTTTTTGTTCCTCTTTTTCTTTAAGTATAGTTTCACTTATATTTGCATTTTCCGATGAAGACATTTGTTTCTATATTTATTATAGAAATTTTTATGCTTAAGTAAAAATCAATTAAATTATAGTTTAAAGACAATTCACTAATTATATTTAATAAATAATGAGCATCTCTATTATTAAACCCTTTAACTTATCTGAAATACCCGATTTTAATAATTTGGTAAATGGTACAATTACCGAAAGCAAAATTCTAAAACTACAACAAATTGAGTGTCGAACTTCCAATAAACAAAAATACTCGGTTATTCGATATTTGAAAGAATTCTTGTGTTTAGATATGATTCCTACATATGGCTTATGTAGGTCTATAATTCTTAATAGTGCAAACGTAGTTGTCGGTTTTGCTCCTCCTAAATCAATCCCTTCAGATACGTTTATTAAGATACATCCTGACAAAACGGCTCATTTGGTGGCCCAAGAGTTTATTGAAGGCACGATGATTAATGTTTTTTGGGACTCAAGTGTCGGATTGGGTGGCGGATGGGAAATTTCCACAAGAAATACCGTCGGAGCCACATCCAGCTTTTTCAAAGGTGCTAACAGAAAAACATTCAGAGATATGTTTTTAGAAGCTACGAAAGAGGTCAATTTATCTCTTGACCAGCTCAATAAGGATTTATGCTACAGTTTTGTTTTACAGCACCCTGAAAACCGAATTGTTGTTCCATTTAAAAAACCGGATTTGTATTTGGTCGCGTTATATAATATTAAAATTGTAGACGGTAATACAATGGTGATGTCATATCCTATGAGTGATTTGAAAAATTTCGATTGGGGTCCAGCAGCAATCAAATTCCCTGAGATTTATGAGTGGAACACTTATACAGAGTTGATTGAAAAATACGCATCAATGAATACTTCGTATAGCACTTTAGGTGTTGTCGTATACAATAATCTTACTTGTGAGCGAATGAAGATTCGTAACCCAGTTTATGAGCAAGTGCGTAATTTGAGAGGTAACCAACCGAAGCTACAATACCAATATTTGTCTTTGAGAAAGGAGGGTAAGGTTGCCGACTTTTTAAAGTTTTATCCTGAGAACAAGAAGGAGTTTTCGACGTTTAGAGACCAAGTTCACCTTTTTACCAGCACGCTATTCGCGAATTATGTCTCGTGCTATATCAAAAAGGAGAAGCCGTTGAAGGAGTTCTCCGACCAATATAGAACCCATATGTTTAACATTCATAAGATTTATATGGATGAATTAAGAGAGAAAAAGTTTTTTGTAACAAATACCACAGTTATTAACTATGTGAATAATTTACACCCATCGCTTCTAATGTATTGCTTGAATTTTCAAATGAGAAAACGCAATGTTGATACCATCGCAGCCGACAATAATGTTTAAAGCCGATTTATCGGCGACTTATTAAAGCGAACAAAATCAATAAAAAAATATAATTATACTTTTAATTTAAGAGTATAATTATTATAATAAAACTTTATAAAATATATATTTATTTTTTAACCATTCTCGCGAAGTCCTTTCTCACTTTTGCGAAAACCTGGCTCGCGCCATCAATACACTCCTTCAAATTACCCTTGATTGTCGAGATGTCAATCGGTTCTCTGTAAGCCACTCTTATAATACTTTGTGAGTCGTGAGGATGCATCTTCTTAAAACCACAAAACGTCAAGATTTTGGTTTCGTAAAATTTTGTATACATAAAATATTCCAATACTTTTCCAATGGTATAATCTTCATTCTCCAAAATAATATCATACGAATTAGCCATCGTGTTTTGGGATTTTTCAATGACAAGTTCATCCTTTTCAATCAACGAGTCTTGGTATTGAAGTTTATCAATTAATATTTCACACGCCTTTTGCACCAATTCTATATTATCGAAAACACCCACCGTCTGGATTATGAAATCAAAGCTGTCTTGCTTTGTAATACGCATTCCATCCAATAATTTCCAGTTTTTCGCTTCAAAATTTACTTCATCGGCGTTTTTACCTTCATCCTTCCATTTTTGTTTAAGCTTCTCCAATGACGCTTCTTGAGCAACGGTGTCAACTGTATAACCATAAGAACAAGTTGAAACCACATTAAACATACCATCTTCTTTAGCAGTTCCGATTGACAGCTCACAAGTTAAATGAATTTTCTCACCTGGTAACTCCTCTGAGATTTTAGGTCTTAATCTTACAAAATCGATAAAATATCCAGTATAATCATCAGCAGGGAAGATCTCACGGTTTTTAGCCTCATCAATTGGCTTTCCAGTAACCAAATCATTGATTACAAAATTTTCAGTAGTAACATACATCATCGTGTCAGTTATATTTTCAACATTTACTTCTAACTGGTAATTTTTTAAAGGGAAATCATCAATATCTTTAATATGAATTGGAATACAACTTAATCGCTGTTTTAAAATCTCATTGTTTAGACGACTTGTATTAGCAATAATATTCGCCTTATTTTGTTCATAAGGCGTAGTTCTAAATACGACTAATGGTATGTCAGATAGAATTGTTCTTCTGATAGCATTAGCCAAACTCACGTTTACCCCACTTAAGGTAAACAAAAGCATTTCATCATTGTGTCTAGAATTTAGTTCAACTTGGGGATTCATAGTATCTAATAATACTTTATATTTAAATTGTATAATTTAAATCAATTTTTTTTACTTGTTTTTATAATTAAATTAATAATTAAATTAAAATATTTAAAAAATGAGTTAAATATTTAATTCGATTAACTAATTATAGAATAAATGAGTTCCATTTTATATTATAGTAAATTTTGCGAACATTCAAACAAGCTTCTGCAAACATTGTCAAAAACAACTCAGAAAGATATTCATTTTATATGTATTGACAAAAGAGTTAAGGACACTAATAATAAAATGTTCATAGTTTTAGAAAATGGGCAAAAAATTGTTATGCCTGAAAATGTCAATCGTGTGCCTGCTCTACTCTTATTGAACCAGAATTATCAAGTGCTTTATGGTGAGGCGATTTTGAACCATTTGAAACCGAAACAAGAGGTGGCAATAAGAAAAGCAACTCAAAATAATATGGAGCCGATGGCGTTTTCATTTGGAAGTGGTGGATTTGGAGATATTGTCTCCGATGCGTATAGTTTTTTGGATCAAGGTTCCGAAGAGTTAGAGGCGAAAGGTAACGGAGGTATGCGACAAATGCATAATTATGTTGATTTAAATTATTCGGACAAAATATCTACTCCAAATGATGAACAAGAATATAAGGGAGCAAATAAAATATCAGGTGAATTAACTATTGAGCAATTACAGCAACAGAGAGATTCTGAACTACAAAAAATCACAGGTAATAAACCACCAATGAAGTTTTAGAACATTTTGGCTTTTCTTAAATAATATATTAAATAAAATATATTTAAAAATAAAAATATTAATAATTTACACATGAATAACATCCTTACCGCATTTAACGACCACTTTATCGAATTTGTTTCTGATATACAAAGTGTGTTTCCAAATGATCCTGATATTTTAGCGACCAAAAATGCTCTTAGCGCTATAAGAAAAGCCAACCCGAAAATGATTGTGAAAATTTGGAATTCATTTGTTGTTGGAAAATATAAGTCCGAGATTGAAGCCGGTAATATTGGGTTTTTTATTAATAAAGATTATGCCAGTGATGTATCAGCAGCGGCAAATTCGGATAAAATTATGGAGTCAATTAATAGATTACGGGAGCCGATTAGACAGATGACACCTGAAAGTCAGGCGAAAACTATGAAGTATATTCAGAATTTGACAAAGTTGGCTGCCATGTGCGAGTAATAAATAAAATTTATAATTTATAAATTATAGTATAAATGATAAATTATAGTATAAATGATAAATATTGAAGAAAAAAAATGAATGCTTTTAATCACTATTAAATATAGTATAATATTTAAAGATGAGCGAGTTTAAACCAATTATTGCTGATAGCACAAAAGATATTAATAAACCAAAAAAGGTGAAATCAAAAATTTTGACTAAAAATATTAAAAAACCGAAATTAATTATAGAGGATGACGAAGAAGGAGTCAACTTTGTCAGGCAGGTCACACGTAAGGATGTATTGGCAAATATGCTAAAGAATACGAGCTTAACAGGTGAGGAAATATTAAACTTAATAATAACAGACAATAACGATATGAATACTAATCCGGGCCGTCAAGGGTGGCTTTATGAATCACTCTGGCAAATATTAATAAGTGTAAAGTGTGTAAACGGTATAAATTACACGCAAATTTTAGATGGTCAGTTAGATAATCTTAGAGAATTAAAAAACATAAATAATTTATTAAAAATTAAGATTGCTGGTGGTGGCAATAATATAACAGATTTTACAATTAAAAACGGGGAAACAATTATTCCATTTTCAATCAAATATAAGGACGGCTTCAAAGAATCTGATGTTACAAAGATTGATAATACAATTAAAACCCATCAAAAAATTACGGAATACAAAATCGCTTTTATTACTAAGGATAAGGAAGTTGTAAAAAAACACAAATTCAAAAATAATACAAACATCGATAAAATTATATTAGATTCAGTAATTGAGAATAATTTGCTGTTCGACCAAAGCGACCTGATTAAAGCATTGGACGTTTTTCGCAGCCGCGTTCCTGAAAATCTTTTAGAAATTGACGACTTTATTGATTTTGTAAATGCCGAATACTTGTTTTCGGAGAGGAAACAGCTTGTTTTAAAACTTCATCAGAAAATGACGGAAATTAAGTTCAAAAATTCGTTTTTGAACAACAAACACAAAATCTGGTGTATTTCTCACAAGCCAAGAAGCGGTAAAAGCATTACTATTTTAACAATATGTAACTACTTGTTAAAAAATGAATTAAGTAAGATTTTAATAATGACATCTGTACCGGCTACAATTGAAAGTTTTGTAAATGATTTGGAAAATTACGTTGATTTTAAAAAGATAAATTATAAAAGACAAGAAGAATTCGGCACAATTGATGAATCCTTTAATGGAATTGTATTTTGCAGTGTTCAGTTTTTAAAGACTGATGGTAAAATCGCGAAAAAAGACCAACTGAAAAAAATTGGATTCGATTTAATTATTACGGATGAATGCCATCTAGGCGGGTCAACGGATAAGACAAAATCTGAAATAATAGATGTAGATGGCGACATTGAAGACATAAGGAAAAATATAAAACTAACAATATTTGCCTCTGGAACAGCCAGTAAAACTATTAAATATTATGGCATTAAAAGCGCAAATGTGTTTGAGTGGGAAATTATGGATGAAGGTCATATGAAAGAACTGTTAAGAACAAATGCTTTAAATGACAATATAATCGAGTTTATGGTTAAGCGCCACGGGCCAGTATTTATGGAGTGTTTAGAAAATGAAACATTAGATAAAGATTACTCAAAGCATCCCGCTCAAATATTAATAAAACATAGCATCGATACGGAACTAATTAAAAAAATAGATGAATATAATAAAATCCACGGCACTAATTTTGGCTACAGTAGTAGTTCATTATTTGCTCAAAGTAAAAGTAAAAAATCTGAACCCGAAAGAGATAAAAATGGGAACGTTATAAAAACAAAAGATGGTAATGATTATTATGAATATGTTTATGATGAGGAATTTGAATTGGCAAAAACAGAGGACGGAAAGGACATATTAAATTGGTTCTTTGATTATATAATTTCAAATAACAAAATGAAGGGTGCAAATAACCCACAACACAAAACCATTATGAAAAAAATAGAAGAGGTGCAATTTGCAAATAAATCAAGACAAAGCACTAAGCAGAATCCGATGTTATTTATTATATATCTTCCAACCCATACAGGTAATAACACGATTGCTGGATTACAAAAAACATTTAAGAGTTATTTGGAAAGCCAAAAATTGTGGAGTGATTATAATATTGAGTATTCTAATTCTATTGACGATTCTGGCAGTATAACAGAAGAGTATAACGAGAGTATTAAATCAATGATGACAAGAACAAAGGCATATAATAAAAGAGGTTGTATTTTACTGTTAGGAAACAAAGGCAGTGTTGGTATTACGTATGATGATTGTGATGTTACTATATCATTAGATGATGGTCATAATCTGGATAATCAGCAGCAACGGTTTTCGAGATCTTTAACCGCAGCAAAAGGTAAAACAATCGGAATTAATGTTGATATGAATATTCAGAGAACGTATTTGTATTTACTGGATGTTATCCATAAGCATCGAAAAACTACTCAAACCACAAAAACAAATGCTGAAATTTTACATTATTTATTTGAGCACAATATATTCTTATTTAACCCCAACGAATTTAATAACGGCAAAATGACCTCTGTTGAGATATTGTCTTACTACCAAAAAGAAGCAGAAAATATTATGAAAGAAATTGATGATACTCCTTTATTAGAAAATTTAAGTTGTCAGGATGATATGCGCGATATGTTAAAAAAAATGATTGTTGATTTGAAAAAAAATCAAAAACAAAATAATAATGATTTAGAAGGTGACCAACAAGATTGTCCTAAGGGAGAAAAAACAAAGTTTGAGGTGGACGCTCCTTATGTTGATCCTGATTTAGAAAAAGAAGATAATGAGAAAGATAAAGAAATTACTGAAAAGGAAATTGTATTAATAAACAAAACACTCGAATTGTGTAAATATTTTATCCCATATTTAGCTATGATTTCAAAATCATTTAAGATTGGCGATTTTAAAGAAATACTTGTATCTGAAATAACAAAGCCTCTGATTATTTCATTTTTAGAATATAAAAAAATTGAATTAAACAAAGATGATTATATTATTGTAGTAAATATAATGAACAATATTATAGATAATGATACTGAGATTGTTAATAACATTCGCGAGATTTATAGTATAGCTCCTGCCACAAAATTGCGCGAATTGATCGAAAAACATTTTAAGCCTACAGATGATGAAAAAAAACAAAGCGGAGAAGTCTCAACCCCTCTTATATTGGTAGATGATATGCTAAACTCACCACCAGTAGAGTTTTATACAAAACCTCAAAAAGTATTAGAGCCGTGTTGTGGTAAAGGACAAATTGTGCTTGGTTTATTTGATAAATTCTATAAGGGTCTTGAAGAATTATATCCAGATGAAATTGAAAGATGTCGTGTTATTATGACAGAGTGTATTTATTATGCTGATATAGCAGCATTAAATGTTTTCATCACAACAGAAATATTGAAATGTCATATTCAAAGCTATTGTGGATTAGATGAGATGGATTTTGAATTTAATAACTATACAGGAGATACTCTTGAATTAAATATTACAGATAAGTGGAACATTAGTGGGTTTAATATGGTATCTGGAAATCCTCCCTACAATTCAAGTGGCGATACAGGTACAGGAAATACTATTTGGCAGGATTTTACAAAAAAGGCTCTTAACGAATGGTTATTGCCAAATGGATATTTATTATTCGTTCATCCTCCAGGTTGGAGAAAACCAAATACCGAAAGAGGAAAGTTTACAAAAATGTTTGATTTAATGACAAACCAAAATCAAATGGTATATTTGGAAATACACGGCATAAAAGACGGACAAAAGATGTTTAATTGTGGAACAAGGTATGATTGGTATTTAATTGAAAAAACAAATAAATACAAAAATACAATTATTGTAGACGAAGATGGAAAACGAGATGAAATTAATTTAAGTGAATTGTCTTGGTTACCTAATTCGGATTTGGAATATGTTAAAAAAATATTAGCAAAAGAAAATAATGTTTGTAATGTATTACAAAGCACTTCTTTATACGAGTCGCGTAAAAAATGGATGTCACATACACAAAATAATGATTATAAATATCCGTGTGTTCATTCAACAACCAAAAAAGGTGTAAGATTTATGTATAGTAAATTAAATGATAAGGGTCATTTTGGAATACCAAAAGTTATATTCGGTGATAGTGGAATTAATGATCCTATTATTGATATTAATGGTGATTATGGAATGACAGAACACGCTATTGGTATAATTATTGATACATTAGAGGAAGGTGAAAGTTTAAAAAAGGTATTAAAAAGTTGCATATTTAATAAAATATTAAATGCTTGTATGTTTTCATCATTTGCTATAGATAGAGTATTATTCAAAGAATTTAAGAAGGATTTTTGGAAGGAATTTATTTAGATTTTGTTTAAAGTTCCAATTTATTAATTTAATAACATTTTTATTAAATTAATTTAAAGGATTGTATTTTTCAATTGTTACAGTTTTTGCTATGTTTCTTATGATCTTGTCTTCTTTTTCTATATCATTATCTCCTTTGCCTCCCATTGCTTCAATAATGAGTTTATCATATTTGTCGGAGAATCTGGATTCACTTTTTTCACAACCGGGATACTTTGTTTTAAACTCCTTTAGTAATTTTGAATTCTTATGTGTGACGTGTTTAATAACCTTTCTCATTTTTTGTTTGTTTTCATTTTCCTTTTCCCATTTATCCTCATCTTTTACATACATTACTTCTCTCTTAGAGTCTGTACAATGAACAGGACGCTTTGTTTCATCGAGTGAATTTAAATTCCTGACTATTATTTTGGATATACCATCAACATAACCTAACTTTCCAACATTCTCCAAATCACATAATTGTAATTTTATTGAATCGACAAAATCCATAATATTCATTGCATCCTTGCAAGTTTCGTTTAAAAAGAACTGTAAATTGAAGGTCTTATTATGGGAATTTGTATGAGTAGTATTATTGGTAATCGAACTATTCTTGGATAGCTCAATAATGGTTTTATTTTGCTCTATCATTGCTTTACTTTGTTCCACTAATAAGTGTTTAAATTCGTCATTTTGTTTTATCAATTGGACAATTATGTTTGAATCCATTATATCAATATTGTTTAAATTATTATCATTCACATCACATATTTTTTTATGTTTCCATAAACCAGAATTAGTATAAAATTTTTTTTGACATTTTTCACAACAATATGTTTGACATTGTTTGCCACTTTTTGCCACTAAATCATTTCCATTTATTTCCTGGATGTGTTTAGCTGTGTCCAAATGTTTCTTCCAATTGTATATTTTAGAGCATTCGTAGTCACATTTTTCACAATAATAATTATTTGCCACTTTTGTGCCACTTTTTGCCACTAAATCGTTTCCTAAAGTTTCCATAACATAATAATAGAAAATATTTTTAAATTCAAATTTTTAATTATAATTTTTTCAGAAAAAAATTATCGTCACAATTTTAAAAAACTTTTTTCAACCGTGAGACCTTAATTTTTTTTATGGTCTCAGCTTTTTCTCTAATTTTTACATATTTTTTTTTAGTAAAAGTATTTTCATTTTTCAAAAATGGACAAAAATAAATGTCCAAAAATCGATTTTGCAAAATAATGTTGGATTTTCGAAAAATGTTGATTTTTATATAATAAATTCCCAAAACAACTTAAAGAACTTTTTCTTATAACTTTTATTATAAATGATGAATTTTAACCTTAATTTTTTCAATAAAAATTATAAATATATTTCTGAGTCAGAAAGTTCTGAAAATCTATTGTCATCTCTTCAAAATAATCAAGCTATAGAGATTTCACCAATTAATAAAAATAAATTGGTTAAAAAAGACTCACTTGAGTTTTCAGATTTTGAACAAGCGGTTATTTTAGATGATAATATCGATGAATTCGCGAATTTTGACGAAGATGTCTTTATAAATGATGGTATAGAAAACGTAGTTAATGACGTAATTAATGACTTAATTAATGACGTTATTATTGCAGATGAAGTTAAAAATACAGTTGATTATTTAATAAATTATTGCGAAGCTTTTAACACAGAATATAAATATGAATTACTCGGATATATAACTAATTTATTGTATAAAGACAATAATATTGCTTATGTTGTTCGCGTAAATGATCCTCAACAATTTACACAATTTAAAATTAAAACTTATAACATAATCGGTATAGAAGGCATATTTTATTGGAACGAAAAATCTATACTAAAAATAAACGATAAAGTATTAGTCGAATGTACTTATCTCGGTAACAGCTGTAAATATAAATTAAATAAAATTATAAAGAAATTATAATTATTTATTTATTCACAATCACAAACTGTTCAAGCTCATCAATATCAATATGAGGTAGTTGAACGTGTGCTTCCCAAAAAAACCTACAGTAAGACCAAACGAATTCACAGTCGGCTTTATACCAGTCACTATGGTCCTTAACCAAGCTTTGGTATAATTTTTCAGGCAACAAATGTAAACTTTGCTTCGGCATTACATATGCCAATTGCACCAATTCTGAAACCGGCGATGGCTTCTTATCTGGCACAAACTCGGCGTCAAATACTGGAATATAGTGTAGCAAATCGGAAAAAAGTGGCGGGTAATTATAATTATAACACCATCTCCAATCAGGACAGCCGGTAGTATAATACTTCATCGTCCACTCAAGACCCTCCAAAAAATTGGTACATATTTGCTTTTTTCTGGTTTCATCAATGTCCACGTCAAACAAACATTTGTAATACCTGCTCTGCCAATTGGGTTTAAAAGGGTTAATATGCTTTTCTAAGGCACGCTCATATTGAGGTATAGAATCAAACTTCTTAAATTTGTCTTCAGGTGTTATATTTGGTAATTCCTGTTTTTCGCGTCTGTCTCTTATCTTGGTCTCCATCTTTATATTTTCTTCCTCCAAACTTGCCAAATGCTGAACCAACTTTCTAACATTCTTCCAATATATTTTTTTACCGTCTGTCAAATTCTCATTTGTATAGCCAATTGTGGCCTTATAAGCGTTCAACATTTTGTCTACACCACCGGTTCTAATATTCACCGATGGAAAATGCGGCATAAAATCGTTACCCAAAAAGAAGCAAAGGAAAATATAATCATATATACGATTTTTTTGTTGTTCTGTAGTCAATTCTATGCCGTTATTCATATCCAAAGTGATAATTTTCGCCAACTCAGGAATATCAATAATATAAGACTCATCCGGCTCCAACTCGGAATTAATCGATTTAATAAAATGCGGTGTTTCTCTGAAAAGATATATGTTTTGAGAAATTGGTAAATGATTGATTGAAAGCATAATCAAGTCGGCGTCCAGACCATAAATAACAGTGTTTTTGTCTTTATGATGCTCTGGAAACTGACGAATAAACTCAAACAACTTGTGCTCACCTTCGCCATATTTGTCACTCGGCGACAAAACGAAACTATCGATATTGTATTTTTTTGGCTCATTATATTTTATCCTGATACTTTCATTTAGTTTTTTCATAAAATTTGTTCCAGGTGTGATCGCTGTTGTATTCCATGGGTCTGGTTTCGCGTCTTTAAATATAGATTTGGATATATTATTTTGATAGAGCGATTTATAACGACGCGACCGCTGTTGCTCCAATTTGGCGACAGGCGCGACACCGTCAAACGCAATATAAACAATATTGTCAGGCTTTAATTGGAGAATATATTCGTCGATTTTACTACAAACCGAGGCGATAATAGTGTCAATGTCCGAGACAACCAATTTTGTGAAATCGATATTGTGGACGGCATCGTAAATAATAGAATTACAATCCAAGTAAAGATTATTGACTGGGATTGTATTTTTTGATAATTTTTTAAGAACTCTTGAATAATTTTTTACGATATGTGAAAATATGCCGGGAATGCCCATTTTATTATGATTATATATAATGATAAATTCTTTTTAAATTATCTTATAAAATATATTATTTTAAACCAATATGTAAAACGCAAAATAAATTCAAATAGCGAAAATAAAATAATATATAAGAATATAATGTCAGAAAAACACACCAATACAATTAAAAAGGATAATAAAAATACAAATGAAGTCAATGTTTTAGTCGATAAGAAGATTGAACTATTTAAAGATATTATCCAAAGAACAATACTCCACGTTCAAAAAAATAAAACACTCGATATTTTAGGAGTTAGTGATGTAAGTGCTTGTATTGATAGATTAAACGAAATAAGTAAAAAAATAAGCGAAATAACTTGTGAACATACAGATAACCAAATAAGTGGACTGCAATTTATAAATAATGAATTATCAATTTTGTTTAAAAATTATGGAACTCAACACCTTGAAGATCTTATTATCGTGTGCTTTGGTAATAACAATAAAATAACAATAGATGAAGAAGAACAACAAAAGTTTGAATTACTTAAAAAATACTTCCATCCTACCAGTTATAAAGTTGTAGTAAAGAAGGATGATAAGGATAAGAAATTCTCTCTTGACACCGACGATAAAACAAAAAATCTTGATTGTAGTGATATAACAACAAATTATAAACAACTACATATGAAGGTTTATGGTATGAAGTTATATATTAACAATATTGCTTTAAAGAAAAGCCTCATAATTTACGGAACAGTTGACGATATTATTGTAGATTTTTTGAATAATCGCTATATTTCAACCAAATATAAATCTGCTTTATCGAACTTGCCAAATGATGATAATTTTAAAAGCGATGCGTTCAAAATATTTATGTCGTCTTTAATTTTAAAAGATTATTTGATATACGATAATCATATTGATTTTTATAATAAATTTGCCGGAATTATGGCTATGAATAATACAATTCATCAAAAACAAGTTTCGCAAGTGGTTAAGGAATTCATTATAGACGATATGTACAATAAAAGAAACACAATAATATCTCTTTTAATAAAATCGAAAAATTATGAGAATCAATATTTGGCTTATTTGTTATACGATCTTCTCTCTAATGATTCAAATGGAAATATAGATACACAAGAACAAACTATGTTGTTTGATAGTTTTCCTTGGCCATTAAAACAAACTTTTAAACAGGCGATGAAAAAGACAATACAATATACAAATGAATTGTCAAATTTTGATATAAATAAAATACCGCTTGAACAACAAATTTGTTTGCTTAAAGCAAGTGATAATGTTAAAGAGAAAGCAATGATGAAACTGAAAGAGGTAAAAGCCAAATCGGAAGATTCGGGCTCTAAAGCGCGTCAATACCTGGACGGACTTTTAAAAATCCCTTTTAGTGTTTATAAGAGAGAACCAATATTACACATTATGAACACTATTAGAGACCAATTTAAGGAATTATATAAAAAATATAATATTGAAAAACTATTACCTGAAATTCCGTATAAGGAAAAATATACAAATATCGAAATATTTAAATACATTAAAAACATACAAGGTGATAATACTGGAACAAATGATATTTCTGTAAAGATTGGAAAAATCAAAACATACTTGGTTAGTGGTGATAAGAAAAAAATTATAGCAAATATAAAAGTATTGGATATTATCAAAAAGAAATATACCATACCACGTTTTAAATATTCTCACTTAACTAAAGACGAAATGTGTGTTCGTATTATAGATATGATAACTGGTTTTTTAGATAACTCAAATATGGCTATAATTAATGACGTTATTAAAGAATTTGACACCGCGGCAAATATGAACCAAACTTTAAATGGCACTGAGATTAAAGGCGATATAACAAAATTAGTCAATAATATGAAACAAATTACGGATTATATGGGTAATGTTAAAAATACTTTAGATAAGGCAGTTCACGGTCACGATAAAGCGAAAAAACAAATAGAGAGAATAATTGGACAATGGATAAATGGCGAACAAAAGGGCGCTTGCTTCGGTTTTGAAGGTAACCCCGGTATAGGTAAAACTACGCTGGCAAAGGGATTGGCTGAGTGTTTAAAGGATGAAAATGGTGTAAGCCGTCCATTTGCTCTAATAGCTTTGGGTGGTGATTCAAATGCGTCAACACTGGTTGGACATAGTTATACATATGTCGGCTCAACTTGGTCTCAAATAATCCAGATATTGATGGATAAAAAATGTATGAATCCAATAATTGTTTTTGATGAAGTCGATAAAATAAGTAAGA
>Ga0208227_1000182_pt1 | contig 16096 bp, 15 predicted proteins | sample LakMenEpi13Jun11_FD_150692 | JGI IMG/M metagenome (GOLD analysis project Ga0208227, IMG submission 150692) | Freshwater microbial communities from Lake Mendota, WI - 13JUN2011 deep hole epilimnion (SPAdes) | ecosystem: Environmental > Aquatic > Freshwater > Lake > Epilimnion/Euphotic zone ...
ATTAGCTCAGCCGGTTCTCCTCTTGCCACCGCACTTGCAACCATTGCAGCAACGTTTATCAGTTGAAGCTTTGCAGATTGCAAACTCATCGCACCGATTGCGATTGTCATGATCAGTATTACTACCGGAAGAGTCAATACAAGCTCTGCAGTGACGCTTCCTCGGGTTGAACTAGATCGCACCGAATGTAAGAGCCGATCGGATTAGGTCAAAAAGAATAGTTTTGACCTCATCGCTTCTCATGATTACTACCAGCAGCCCCGCAAAGCCCACCGCTGCCATAGTGGCAATGGCATATTCGGCCGTTGCGGCACCCTCTTCTGATTTCCAGTTCATTTCTCTCCTTTTTATATGGCGCGAAATAGCCCTATCCCAACCGGGACCACGGCTAAAAATACGAAGGCTGGTAGGGCTGCTAGACCAAGCGGAATAAGAAGTGAAATCGACAGCTTGGCAAGCCGTGATCGATCGTTACTCCAAAGCCTGTGACGCAAGGTATCTGCCCTGGCCAGAAGTAATCCATTTAGGGCAACACCCGATTGCTCGGAGACTTTCACTGCGTCCCAAAAAATGGTCAGCTGATCTGCTGGAACATCCTGCGAAAACTGCTGCCTAGATTTAGTCCGGGCAAGTGCAGCAGCAGCTTTTGGGCTAAGGCCTGCGGATAGTCCAATCGCCACCGCATCCAGAAATGCTCCAGGGTCAGCCTCGCGAGGTTTTGCTTTATCAAGCATCCGCAATGAGCTGATTCTGGCAACAATAAGAAGTATCAGTCCTAGGCCAATTGAAATCACCCCTAACGCCGTTTCCAAAGAAGCACCAATGGCTGAAAGACCAAAAAGCTCTGAAAAGATCACGGCAACAAGTGGAAGAAGCAAGATCAGGTTCGCCGTTGCCTTAGGGGATGCAAATGCGATTCCTAATTCCGCAAACTGCCTTTGTTGAGCCCTAAATACTTCGGTGAGTCGATCAAGAGCCAGAGCCAACTGACCTCCTGACTCGGTAGCCACCTCCCAAATGAACTGAAATTGCTTTACTTGAAATTCAGATAACTCTCTTGTTTGCAATTGCATCTTCGCTGCCTTTGCACTGGTACCAGAACGAAGCAGCGCAGTTATCTCCATCACAGCTAGCTCCGCACTCATGCCAACACTAGCTTTTGTCTTGGTTGGTGATCTTTCACAATTAGTTCACCGGCCTCGATGGCAAACTTTCCAATTCCTGAAACTGACCTGGTGCCAGCTTTTGCCTCGAGAGCAATTACCCAATCAAAAGCTGCGGCAATCATTTTGAAAAAAGCCATATCGGAGATTGCCAGATCTGCCTTGATGGTGGAAAGTCGTTCGGGAACTTGAAAGAGGTTGTTAGCGTGAATTGTGGTGGCTCCGCGGTGACCAGTGTTTAGCGCTTGCAGCATGGCCATAAGCTCCAAGCCTCTAACCTCGCCAACTACTATTCGATCGGGACGCATCCGGAGCGCTTCGCGCACTAACTGTTCTAAGGTGATATTCCCCTGGCCCTCAACGTTGACACTTCTTGACTGCAGGCAAACAATGTTGTTGCCAGCTAGCTCGGTGACATCTTCTACCGCTATTACTCTTCCGGTGGAACCGCTGAGCATTGCTCGAAGCAGGGTAGTTTTACCAGAGCCAGTTGGACCAGAAATTAGAAAACTCTCGCCGGAGTCCACAATCTCTCGAATAGTTTTTTGCTGCAAAGGTGATGCAGAAAGTGAGTTAAACAATTCAGAAAGTGTTATTGATTTGGTCTGGTGCAAGCGAATAGACAGTAGCGTCTGTGAACTGCAGCCAGATTTTAAGGCCGCATGGACTCTTAGCCCGCCTGGCAAACAAACATCAGCAAATGGGTTTGCAAGATCTAGTCTTCTGCCACCTAATTCGATTAGCTCTCTTGCAATGGCAGAAAGCTCTGATTCAGCAACTTGAAAACCTTCGAGCTGAACTAAGCCATTGCCGTAATCAGCTAGTGACTGTGACTCGCTAAGCAAGATGTCGGTGACGTGCTCGTTATCGATTAGCTCAAGTAGCCAAGTAGGTAGTTGGGTTTCCACCCACTAACAATCGGTCAAGCGTTCGCTTATTTGTTGGGTTGCAAGCAAAATGTGGAGAAATTAGGGGGCGGCAGGTTTTGGGGAAAACCTGCCGCCTGGTGATAGCGATTGGGGGAATCTAACTATCACAAGTCAGTAATAAATTACCGACGCTTTATTGTAGGTCGGGATTGGTCCCTAAAAGCTCATTTGTGCCATTATTACCAGTGAGCTAGAAGGAGTTGGCAATGGCGCCGAACCAGTCGGATATCGAAAATCTTCTGCACGAATCCAGACGTTTTCCCCCCACCGACGCTTTTGCTGCCCAAGCCGTGGCCAAAAAAGAGCTCTACGACCAAGCGGCCAAAGACCGCCTTGGCTTCTGGGCAGACAAAGCTCGCGAACTTCACTGGCACAAACCCTTTACCAAGACCTTGGATTATTCCAACCCTCCCTTTGCCAAGTGGTTCGAGGATGGCGAGCTAAACGTTTGTTACAACGCTCTCGATCGTCACGTTCTTGCCGGCAAGGGCGACAAAGTTGCCCTTTACTTTGAAGGCGAGGCTGGCGACAGCTCTAAATTTACCTACGCCCAGCTACTAATCGAAGTCAAAAAAGCAGCCAATGCCTTTGCTTTACTAGGAGTCTCCAAGGGAGATCGAGTGGCAATTTATATGCCACTTGTTCCAGAGGCAGTAATTGCCATGTTGGCAACTGCTCGATTGGGTGCCATTCACTCAGTTATCTTCGGCGGCTTTTCTGCAGAGTCACTTCGAAGTCGAATCAATGACGCCGAAGCTAAGCTCGTTGTGACCGCTGATGGTGGAAATAGAAAAGGTAAGGTCTTACCTTTGAAGCCAGCTGTTGACGAAGCTATTGCAGGTGGGGCTTGTCCAAGCGTTGAGCACGTTGTCGTTCTCAGGCGTGGTGGCAACGAAGTTGCCTGGAATTTGAAAACAGATCTGTGGTGGGAAGATGTTATCGGAAGCGCTTCTGATCAGCACGAAGCTCAAGGCTTTGAATCTGAAAACCCGCTGTTTATCTTGTATACCTCCGGTACCACCGGCAAGCCAAAAGGTATCTTGCACACTTCAGGTGGTTACCTAACCCAGGCGGCTTTCACACACAAGGCGATATTTGATGTTCATCCAGAAAGAGACATCTACTGGTGCACCGCCGATGTTGGCTGGATTACCGGACATTCCTATGTGGTCTATGGGCCACTAACCAATGGAGTCAGCCAGGTCATATATGAAGGTACCCCTGACACCCCAGACTGGGGCCGCTGGTGGCAAATAATCGAGAAGTACAAGGTCAGTATTTTCTATACCGCCCCAACTGCTATCCGAACCTTCATGAAGCACGGTCGCGAAATTCCAGATCGCTATGACCTGAGCTCACTTCGGGTTCTAGGTTCGGTTGGAGAACCTATCAACCCAGAAGCCTGGATGTGGTACAGAGAAGCTATTGGTCGAAACAGCTGCCCTATTGTCGACACCTGGTGGCAGACCGAAACCGGAGCCATCATGATCTCCGCTCTGCCAGGGGTAACAGCCACCAAGCCAGGCTCTGCCCAAGCGCCAGTTCCTGGAATCAGCTTCGAGGTAGTAAACGAAGCTGGAGAAAGAATTACTTCCGGTGGAGGCTACCTGACTTTGACTGAACCTTGGCCTTCCATGCTTCGTGGCATTTGGAAAGACCCAGCAAGATTTATCGAGACCTACTGGTCGCAATATCCTGGCAAATACTTTGCTGGCGATGGAGCGATGCTCGATGACGATGGCGAGATTTGGATTCTTGGTCGAGTAGACGATGTCATGAACGTATCAGGGCACCGGCTTTCAACAACTGAAATTGAATCGGCCCTTGTGTCACATCCATTTGTTGCCGAAGCTGCCGTTGTAGGTGCAACCGATGAAACAACCGGCCAGGCGGTTGTTGCCTTTGTGATTTTGCGCGCTGATCAGGTTGGAATTGCGGGATCTGAATCAGAAGTTTCCGCAGTGCTTCGGGAACATGTTTCTAAACACATTGGACCAATCGCAAAACCAAGACAAATCATGGTGGTTGCCGAGCTTCCAAAAACTAGATCTGGAAAGATCATGCGAAGACTTCTTAGAGATGTTGCCGAGGGAAGGGCTATCGGAGATGTCACGACCCTGGCCGATACTTCCGTGATGAATGTCATCGACGGAAAGTTTCACAGCTAGAAACTAAACCTCGACTATTAGCTCTATTTCCACAGGAGCATCTAAGGGAAGCACGGCTACCCCAACTGCGCTTCTGGCGTGTATTCCCTTGTCACCAAATACTTCACCCAAGAATTCGCTTGCACCGTTGACTACAGCTGGCTGACCGGAGAACTCGGGTACCGAGGATACAAATCCGACTACTTTAACGATGCGCTTTATCTTGTCGAGATCCCCAATGACGGTTTTCACTGCCGCGAGCGCGTTCAGAGCGCAGACGGTAGCTAGCTCCTTGGCTCGCTCTGGCGAGACGGATCCGCCAACCTTGCCGGTTTCGGCAAGGTTGCCTGCAATCATGGGTAGTTGTCCCGAGGTAAAGACCAGGTTTCCCGACTGAACGGCAGGGATATAGGCAGCTAGCGGTTTAGCGGTTTCGGGCAAAACGAAGCCCAAATCGATGATTCTTTGCTCAATTTGGGACATTTAGCTCACCGGTCGCTTGAGGTATGCAACTAGGCCACCTTCTGGGCCAGTGACGATTTGGACCAATTCCCAGCCCTCTGAACCCCAATTATTGAGGATTTGGGTGGTGTTATGAATGATTAGGGGGGTTGTGATGTACTCCCATTTTTGCATGGTCAGCCTGCTCTCAGGGTTTGATAGTAACCTTAAGTCTATTCTCATGAAAGGTCTGGCTTTTCCCATGCGCAAATTATTAGGAAGACTATTTGGCCTCAGCGCCATAGCTGGTCTACTGACTTTTGCACTTATTACTCCTGTTGCTGCAGTGGCTGGCTATGCCTCCTCAGCCGGAGTGGTCGCATTTGAGGGCTTGCCCGAATACATCAAGCCAGTAAACGCCTCCCAAACCTCCACTCTTTATGGAAACGAAGACGGCAAGCCTGTGGCCCTGGCCAGTTTTTACCACGAAAACCGAATCTCGATCGATTACGACCAGATGAGCCCGAACATGATCAACGCCGTGATTGCTACCGAGGACCCTCGGTTTTTCCAGCACGGTGGCGTTGACATCATCGCTCTAGTTAGGGCAACCCTGGGCGTTGCAACCTCTGGTCTATCTGGCCCTGGTGGATCAACGATCACGATGCAGTATGTGAAGAACACTTTGGTGGAGGCCGCCAACATCGCAGGCGACGAGGCCGGTATTGAGTTGGCAACTGAAACCACGATTGAGCGAAAGATTCGAGAGATCCGATTAGCTATTGCTCTTGAAACTGTTAGCACTAAAGAGGAAATCCTTGCGGGATACCTAAACCTCGCATTCTTCGGAAACCGAATTAACGGCATCGAGGCTGCTTCGAATTACTACTTTGGAGTTAAGGCTAAAGACCTGACTGTTCCCCAAGCTGCGATGTTGACCGCGATGCTTAGGGCACCAAATGCCTATAAGCCAGACGTAGCGGAGAACCTGCCGGTAGCCAAGACTCGAAGAGACTACGTAATCAACAACATGCGTGATGAAGGTTACATAACCTCGGCTGAGGCTGAGGCCTATAAGGCAGAGCCAGTTGTGCCAAACATCAATGAAACCAAAACTGGTTGTGAAGCTAATCAGCAAACTGCGTACTTCTGTGACTACGTCGTCTGGGTGGTAAGAAACTCCGAAGAGTTTGGAGCCACTCTCGAAGATCGCGAAGTGCTACTGCGCCGAGGTGGACTAGAGATTTACTCCACTATGGATATTGAGTTACAAAACACCACGGATGACGTCGTAAAAGCGGAGCTACCAATTGATAACCGCTGGGCACTGGGAGCTGCTTCTGTTTCTGTAGAAGTTGGAACCGGTCGAGTTTTGTCCATGAGCCAAAACCGAACCTTCGATCAAGAAGTCGATGATGACCCCACCACAACTAGCGTGAACTACTCCACAGACAAGGCCTACGGTGGCTCCTCTGGATTCCAGACCGGTTCGACCTACAAGATTTTCGTGCTGGCTGAGTGGCTCTCCAAGGGTTTCTTGCTCGGTGATCAAGTTGACGCACGAGATAGATTATGGAAAGTCGAAGACTTCTCGGCCAAGTGTGGTGGCATTGCAGGGGATTGGGATCCCAATAACTTCGGTAACACCCAGTTCGAATATCTGAGCGCGCTTAGCGCGACTATCCAGTCTGTCAACACCGCTTATGCAACCATGGCATCATTCTTGGATCTCTGTGACATTAGAGACCGAGCCGCAGCCTTTGGAGTCCAGCGAGCCGATGGCAATGATCTGTTGTATGTTCAAGCCTCGGTTCTGGGTGTAAATGAACTTTCCCCATTGACCATGGCTGCTGCTATGTCTGGGTTTGCCAACGATGGAATCTATTGTTCGCCGATCGCAATAGACCGAGTGGTTGTTAGATCAACCGGGGTGGATATGAAGGTGCCAGTTACCGAGTGCAATCGTGCCGTCACCTCAGAGGTAGCAGCTGCGGCAAGTTATGCATTCCAGTTAGTAGTTAGCGGTGGTACCGGATCAGCGTCGCGAACTCCTGACCGAGTGCCCCTGGCTGGAAAAACTGGTTCCACTGACGGTTTCCTTCACACTTGGATGACTGGATACTCTTCCAAGGTCGCAACGGCAACTTGGGTTGGAAACGTTTCTGGCACGCAAAACGTCGGTGGTGCTTCAATTGATGGCACACCTGGTGGATCCCTAAGGCATGAGATTTGGCGCCAAATTATGACCGTGGCCAACGAGTTATACCCGGGAGAATCCTTCCCATCAGCACCTTCGATGTATCTCGGGGCTTCCAATGTGATCATGCCTGATGTCAACGCCCTACCTCCAGAGATCGCTCTTGAAATCCTTCGGGACGCCGGACTCGCGGCTCAGATTTCTGCCAGTCAGGTTCTTTCTTCGAACCCACCGGGAACTGTTGCCTCAGCTGACCATGCAACGGGTGCGGAACTGCCTCGCGGAACCCTAGTTACCATATCGCTTAGCCGAGGAGGAACAGTTGCGGTGCCAGATGTTGCAGGCTTGAGCATCGCCGATGCAACAGCCCGACTTCTCTCCTATGGTTTTTCGGCTGTGAGTGCTCCGCAACCTAGTCAGGGCCAATACTTTCTGTACTCGTCAACAGTTCCCGATGGAATGGTAGTTGGAACTAACCCAGCTGCTGGTTCATCAGCGGATGCTCTCGGTGCAGTTCTACTGATTATTAGCAAGGGACCTTCCACTGGCTAGTGTTTGGTTAGCAATTGGCTTACTGGCAATAGCCATTTGGGCAATCGCCATAGAGCGGCAGCTTTACGTTGTTCGCCATGAATCCATAAGGGTCCTTCCCAAAGGAAGCGATCCGATAAACGTTCTGCAAATTGGCGATATCCACTTAGCCCCCTGGCAAAAAACGAAGCAGCGCTTTATTCGAAACTTGGCCAAGCTGCCAATTGATATTGTGGTAAACACTGGCGATAACCTAGGACACAAAAACTCCATCCCGCCCTTACTGGAGTGCCTGGCCCCGCTTATGCAAAAACCAGGGGTGTTTGTAAACGGCTCAAATGATTACTACGCACCGGTGCCTAAAAACCCAATCAGTTATGTCTTTCGCTCATCAGACATTCCCAAATCAGCCCCTCTAGAAACCATCAAGATGACAAGCGCCTTTGAGCAAGCTGGCTGGATTAACTTAAACAACAAAGCTGCCGAGATCGAGCTTTTCGGAAACCGCATCCGCCTCATTGGAGTAGATGATCACCACGTTGGCAGAAGTAACCTATCGGAGCTGGCCGCCAGCCAAACCTTCACCATCGCACTCACTCACGCTCCCTATCTTGAAATACTTAGAGGCCTTACTCTTCGAGGAGCCGAGCTAATATTTGCTGGGCACACCCATGGCGGTCAGGTGAGGCTGCCAATTATTGGTGCACTAACAACCAATAGCGATTTACCAAATAAATTTGCCAGAGGAACATCGGGCTGGAGCTTCGAAGGGAAGAATTCAATTCTTAGTGTGGTGGCGGGACTTGGAAACTCGATCTTTGCACCAGTTAGATTTTTCTGTAGACCAGAGGTGCGGCTAATCACGCTACTCGAGGTTGACTAGGTTATTGCCTAGTCGCTTTTTGCCCAGGCTTCTGGCCCAAGCACAATAAAGTCTTCCGCGGAATTCTCACAGCGCGCAGTTTCTCCAACAACAAAACAGGTGAATCCAAAAGCTGTTATCTGTTCGCCATCTTGTAGCGAAGGAGACGTAGAAGCATCCGAGTATGGAGAATTCACACAAGTGAAGTCAGCAGTTATTTCACCGGTAGTTGCACGGCCCAAAAGCTTTATCTGATTGCCATAGGTGAATTCGCAATCCGCAGGCTTTGGTAGCGGTTCGTAACGAACATCTGTTTCTTTGTGTTCGCAAATTGCGATGTCGTCATACTCGCTTAGGGTGCACCAGGTGGGACCGGTTCCGACCTTAAAAATTACGTCCCCATAGTCAACCAGGAACAAATCTGAATCCACCTGCACAACATCAGCTGGCGCTTCTTGGGGAATAAGAGCCGGGTCAATGGTTGGAAGTGACTGCGATCCATCGGGGTTTGTGGGGGAAGTGTCAGCGCTGCACCCGGTAAGGCTGAGCGCGACTACCAGTAACGCAATTGAAATTGCTTTGTGCCCCATGGCTCAAGGATAGCTATCGGGCTTGAACTAGCTGGCCAAATCCACGCCGTGACTTATAAGAATCAAATTAAGTAATGCGCCTTAGAATTCCTTGGCCACCAACTCGGCAATCTCGTAAGTATTTAAGGCAGCACCTTTACGAAGGTTGTCCCCCACCACAAACATGTCGATTGAGTTCTCAAAGTCCAAAGCTTGCCTCACCCTGCCAACAAAGGTAGGGTCCTGGCCTGCTACGTGGTTCGGGGTTGGATAGATACCCTTTTCAGGGTCATCCATCAGCACAACGCTCGGAGATAACTCCAGCTCCGCTTGCACCTCGGCAACGGTAAGAGGATTAGCGAAGGTGGCGTGGACGGCCAGCGAGTGGGAAACCTGAACCGGAACCCTTACGCAGCTGGCTGCGACCTTTAGATCCTTAATGCCTAGAATCTTTCTGGACTCGTCTCGAACTTTCATCTCTTCTGATGAGTGACCGCCGGCTTTTAGGGACCCAGCCATAGGAATAACATTCAGCGCAATCGGCACTGGCCAGAGTGAATCCGCTTGGTTCAAACCAGCTGCTTTCAGAAGTGACGCAACGTCTCCGCTTCTGGTGCCGGCAAGCGGATCAGTTGCTACCGCTGCTATTTCCTTTTGCAGCTGGTCTACCCCAGCAGCCCCTGCACCAGAAACTGCCTGGTAACTTGCAACAACCAGCTCGGTTAGTTTCCACTTGGCATGCAGTGCTCCAAGGGCAGCCATCATGGTCAAAGTTGTGCAGTTGGGGTTCGAGATTATTCCAATTGGGCGGTTCTTGGTCTGCTCTGGATTTACTTCTGGAACAACAAGTGGCACTTGATCGTTCATTCGGAACGCCGCTGAGTTATCCACCACAACCGCTCCGTGTTCAACCGCAATCGGTGCCCAAATTTCTGCAATCTCATCTGGCACATCAAACATGGCGATGTCGATACCATCGAATGCCTCAGCGGAAAGCTCAACAACAGTTAGGTCTTGACCGTGAACCTTTATCTTTTTTCCAGCAGATTTCTTGGAAGCAATTAGGCGAATCTCACCCCAGATGTTTTCTCGCTCGTTGATGATTGAAACCATCACGGTGCCGACAGCACCGGTGGCTCCAACGAGTGCGAGGTTTGGCTTCTTAGACAACTTATCTGCCAGTTCCTGCATGAACAACCGCTTCGGTGTCGCCATCTAGACCAAAGGCGCTGTGGACCACTCGAGCTGCTTCAATGACCTGATCACTTCGGGTAATAACCGAAATACGAATCTCAGAGGTAGAAATCATTTCAATGTTGACTCCTGCTTTTGCTAAAGCACCAAACAAAGTTGCAGAAACTCCCGAATGAGTTTTCATTCCCGAACCAACAACCGAAAGCTTGCCGATGCTCTCATCGAACTGCAAAGAGGCAAAGCCCATATGATCTTTTGCTGATTCAAGAGCCTGGATGGCCTTTTTTAGGTCTTCGGCCAAGAGAGTGAATGAGATATCGCTTAGCTTCGTGTTGGAAACAGCAACGTTTTGAACAATCATGTCGATGTTAATACCAGCTTCGGCAACTACGGTGAATAGCTCGGCAGCCTTACCGGGAACGTCGGGGATGCCAACGACGGTGATCTTGGCCTGGCTCTGATCGACCGCTACGCCTGCGACTATTGACTCTTCCATGGTTTCTCCGCTCGAATAAATGGTAGTGCCGGGGTTATCAGTAAAACTAGAGCGAACCCTAAGGTCCACCTTATGGCGCCTCGCGAATTCAACGGCCCTGATGTATAAAATCTTGGCTCCAGCAGCAGCCAGCTCGAGCATCGACTCAATATCAATTGAGTCGATCTTTTTGGCTTTTGGAACAGACCTTGGATCGGCGGTGTAAACGCCGTCGACATCGCTGTAGATCTCACAAACATCAGCGTTTAGACCAGCAGCTAGAGCGACCGCCGTAGTGTCAGAACCACCTCGACCAAGAGTTGTTATATCCCCGCTGGTCGGGTCAAAACCTTGAAATCCAGCAACAATAGCGATCTCACCGTTGTCGATCGCCTCTTGAACCCGGTCTGGGGTCACCTCAGCAATACGGGCATTTCCATAAGTTGAATCGGTAATGATTCCGGCCTGCAAGCCGGAGAAAGATCTTGATTTTTCTCCCATGGAGTTAATCGCCATGGATAAAAGCGCAACGGAGATGCGCTCACCTGCGGTGAGCAGCATGTCTAACTCTCTTGGGGTATCTTCCGGATTGTCGGTTACGTTTTTAGCCAGTTCCAAAAGATCATCGGTGGTGTCTCCCATGGCTGAAACAACAACTACGACTTGATTCCCGGCACGATGAGTTTCGATAACTCTTTTGGCTACCACTTTGATTTTTTCAGCATCGCCCACGGATGAACCGCCGAACTTCTGAACAATCAGTGCCAAAGGATGCTCCTGTGGGATTTTTGGGGAGACTACCTCAATCTTTGAGGTAAGAAGCCAAGTCTAGCTGACTGTCCTTCTGCCCTCAAAGGCCCGTCCGAGAGTAATCTCATCGGCATATTCCAAGTCTCCGCCCACCGGCAGACCCGAGGCTAGGCGGGAGATGGTGATTCCCATTGGTGAAAGCATTCTGGTGAGATAAGTAGCTGTTGCCTCTCCCTCTAGGTTTGGATCGGTAGCAATGATTACCTCTTTAATCTGAGGATCAGCAAGCCGGCCAACTAGCTCCTTGATTCTTAGGTTGTCGGGGCCAATTCCTTCAATTGGGCTGATGGCCCCACCAAGCACGTGATACAAACCCTTGAATTCTCTAGTTCGCTCAATAGCCTGAACGTCCTTTGATTCTTCAACAACGCAAATACTGGCTTTAGATCTTCTCGGGTCACGGCAGATATTGCAAAGTTCCTGCTCGGCTACGTTGCCACACTGCTCACAAAAGCGAACTCGCTCGCGAACCTCATTCAAAACCTGAGCTAGCTTGGTGGCCTGATCTTCGTCTGCTTGTAACAGATAGAAAGCTATCCGCTGCGCGGATTTAGGTCCAACCCCAGGCAATCTTCCAAGCTCATCAATTAGCTCTTGGATTACACCTTCATACATCTAGCGACCGCCAGCCTTTGGATCTTGAATTGGCTCAGCACCTAACACTTCACGAAGCAAAGATTCACCATATCTAGCGTCTTCATTCACCATTGAGTTTCTAGAAGTAGGCGCAGCCTTAGGCTCCGAAGCGTCGCTGGCTTCTTGTTCAACAACTGGAATAACTGTGGTGGCAGGCTCTGCCTGCTCGGTTACCGAAGCAACTTCGGCACCCTCTTCGACGTGTGGGCGAAACTTCACCTGAATTCCAAGAACTGCAAAGATTGCTTTTCTAAGTGCATCTGTTGAGCGACTGTCTGACTTAAACGAATCAAGATCTTTTTGACTCAAGAACTTCAAAGTAAGAACATCGTCAGTTAGATCCATAACGGTAAGCGTGAAAGCAACCATCCAAGCAGCTCTAGATTCCTTCTTGACCTGACCGATTATTTCCGCCCAAGCATTCATCAACACTTGCTGGGTAACCGCAGGAACAGAACCAGCTACAGGTTTCGCTACTGGAGCAGCGGGTGCAGCTTTTGCAGGCTGCGGGGTTTCAGTTCTTGGAGCAGCAGGAGCAACTTTTGGCGCAGCAACACTTTGAGCTGGGCTTGCAACCGGAGTGCTTACCGGTTCGGCTGCGGGAGCAACTCCCATGCGTCGCTCTAGTCTTTCGATACGAGCCAGCGATCCAACTTCAGTTTTGTCGCTTGCTGGAACAAGAACCTTCGCACACATCAACTCAAGCTGAAGCTTGGGACTTGTTGCACCAGACATTTCGGTGAGAGCGTTAGCAACTGCTCCTGCAGCGTGGGTGAGCTCTGCCATTCCAAAGCTCATTGCCTGCAGGCCCATTTTCTCGAGTTCATCTGGCGCTATGCCTCTTAGAACTGACTTAGCCTCTTCGCCAACCGAGAGGACAACAATTAGGTCCCTAAGTTTTTCTAGAAGGTCTTCAACAAACCGTCTTGGGTCCTGGCCGGACTGAATGACCTTATCGACGCTTGAGAACACCAGCGATGAGTTCTGGGTTGCGAAGGCGTCGACTACCTCATCAAGCAAGTTGGCGTGGGTGTATCCCAAAAGAGCTGCTGCCCTGTCGTACTCAATCTCAGCAGAGCCCGACTTTAGTTCTGAACCAGCAATTAGTTGATCCAGTAGAGATAGTGAATCTCTTACTGAGCCGCCACCAGCTCTAACAACTAGGGTCAAAACCCCGGGGGCTGGCTTTACTTTTTCGGTGGCACAAACTTCTTCTAGGTAATCCAGCATTTCGGCAGGAGCTACTAACCGGAATGGATAGTGGTGAGTTCTAGAACGGATGGTTCCAATAACCTTTTCAGGTTCGGTGGTAGCAAAAATGAACTTCACGTGAGCTGGTGGTTCTTCCACAATCTTTAGTAGAGCATTGAAACCCTGTGGTGTCACCATGTGGGCCTCATCGAGAATAAAGATCTTGAATCTATCTCTGGCTGGAGCAAAGATTGCTCGCTCACGTAAATCTCTTGCATCATCAACACCGTTGTGACTTGCAGCATCAATTTCTACAACATCGAGAGATCCCGATCCATCGCGTGATAGCTCGATACAACTTGCACATTTCCCACAAGGTGTATCGGTAGGACCTTCAGCGCAATTTAGGCAGCGAGCAAGAATTCTTGCCGAGGTAGTTTTACCGCAACCTCTAGGGCCAGAAAACAAATAAGCGTGATTTACCCTGTCAGTTCTAAGCGCTGTCATCAGAGGTGCAGTAACTTGAGCTTGGCCAATAAGTTCGGCAAAGGTTTCAGGCCTATAGCGACGGTAAAGGGCTTGGTTCACTTTTCTAACCTAGCTCCTTTGTACGACAGACCAATAAAAAGACCCCCCGCACACCCATCAGAGCCCAGCTACCCTTGCTATCTTTCGATCCTGGGGGAGTTCACCAAGATGACGCCGCACGGGGAGTCAGCCTCAATTCTAAACCTTGGAATAGGTTCCGAATTTCGGCAATCAATCCCCTAAACCAAGGCCAGAAGTTCTACACAGTTTGAACACTTCTTTACCCAGCAGACCCTGCTGGGTCTTAGCTTTAGCCAAGCCACCAGCGAGATGGTAACGAGTACGTCAATTATTGGTACTTGTTATTATTACCTGTAGGTAATACTATAGAAAGGCGGGCTTTTGAAGATTCCTTTATGGGAAATCCAAATGAGTGAGCAAGTTGCTGATTTTTTGGAAGCCCAACCGGTAGCAGTTCAAGAACGGATTGACATGGTGTTGACAGTTTTGAGTGCTGAAGGTCCAAGTCTTGGAAGGCCTTTAGCAGACTCCATCGCAGGTTCAAGAATCAAGAATCTCAAAGAGCTAAGGATTTCTTCGTCGAGAGACTCGGCAATTCGAATTCTTTACTGCTTTACCAAATCAAGAATTGCTTTGCTGCTTGTGGCCGGAGACAAATCTAGTCAGTGGAGCACTTGGTACCAAGACGCCATAGAAAAAGCGGAGGAAACCTATGAACGATTCACTAAAGACTAAAAAAGGGTTTGTCAGTTACGCAAAGTGGCGTGAGTCCCAGAACTTCGATGAGAAAAAGATTACCGGCGGAGTCAAAAAGCTATACCGAAAGCTGCTTCAATACAAACTACGAGAACTAAGGATCAGCAAGAACATCACCCAGCAAGAGTTAGCAGAATCACTAGGAATCACTCAAAACAGAGTTTCGAAGTTTGAGCGATTAGATCTTGATAAGGCAGAGATTAGAACCATCCGCAGATACCTCGAAGCCTTAGGCGGGACCCTAGTTTTACAAGTTGAACTAGAGGGCAAAAGCTTTCAGCTCGCCCTGGACTAATCTCCGGTAGGCAGTACCTGCCTTGACAAGAGAGCAAAGATTTACCTTCTTTGATGCCTCCGCAAATGACTAAACTGGAGAAGTTGATGAAGACATCAACGCCAGGAGAATTCGCCTAGTGGCCTATGGCGCACGCTTGGAAAGCGTGTTGGGTGAAAGCCCTCGGGGGTTCGAATCCCCCATTCTCCGCTGCCAAGAGATCCGAACTAAATCCTCCGATTTACTTCTTATTAGTTGTCTTTTTTGACTTTTTTGTGGCCTTGTTTCTTCGAATCAGCCACCAAATTAGGATCCCTAGTGGAATTCCAATAAAGATCAACCAAGGAATTACCAAGCCGCTTGCTACGACCAGTCCGGAAAGGAAGCCAACTAGACCCTGCCATCCAGCCACCAGCCCTTCCCAAAAATTATCAGGTGGATTTTCAGGCGCTTGATCTTCGGTGAAAATGTTTACTGTCAACGTCGCATAGCTAACGGCGTCTTGATAGTAATTTAAGGTTGACTTGAGCCCGTCAAGCTCGGACTGTCTTTGGGTTAGGGCATATTCAATTTCTATCAGATCCGAGGTTGAGGTCGCGCTATTTAGCAGGTCAAGCAGCCTGGTCACAGAAGTTTCAAGTGCAATTACTCTTGCCTCAATGTCTCTAACTGAAACTGTTATATCTGTGGAGCCAACTTCAAGTAATTGAACTGCTCCGAAATCACCAAGGGTGTCTAGGACGTTGTCCAATTTTTCGGCGGGGATTCTGAGAACCAAAGTAGCCCGGATGGATACTCCATCAATGTCGGTGTAGAGATTTTTTTGATCTACTCTTCCAAGATAGAAATTAACCAGTTTTCCCAATTCACTTGCCGATTTAGCGGGATCGTTTGACGAAATGTCAGCAAAGGCAGTCTTAATGACTTCCCTATCTCCTGTGTCATTTCCGTCGGCCCCGCCCTCTTCAAAACTGCCTCCTGTGTCGATTCCATCTTTGGTGGTTCCTTGATTGAAGTCTGGGGTAATCAGCTCTTGGCTAGAGCCTGCGCAACCCACCAAACCGAAAATTACCAGAAGTCCAACACCCAGTGAAATAATCCTTCGCATGGCTTAACTCTAGAGCCGACCAAGGAAAAGTGAAAGTGGCAAGAGTTTAAGGATTTGGGCGAACTCCTCCTAGGAATATGAAAAACGGGCCAGCGGTGAAAGAAGAAATCGCCTAGTGGCCTATGGCGCACGCTTGGAAAGCGTGTTGGGTGAAAGCCCTCGGGGGTTCGAATCCCCCATTCTCCGCCAGCGCAACTTCAACCCCGTCAATTCCAGGATTAGGCGGGGTTGTCTATTTCCCTGAAAGACGCGATTTACTGAACG
>Ga0208227_1000184_pt1 | contig 16060 bp, 9 predicted proteins | sample LakMenEpi13Jun11_FD_150692 | JGI IMG/M metagenome (GOLD analysis project Ga0208227, IMG submission 150692) | Freshwater microbial communities from Lake Mendota, WI - 13JUN2011 deep hole epilimnion (SPAdes) | ecosystem: Environmental > Aquatic > Freshwater > Lake > Epilimnion/Euphotic zone ...
CGTTCTGCATGACCCACTGGTGCATGGTTATCGCAGCTGCCGCTGAAGCGTTGATTGACCTCGTGGAGCCAAACTGAGTAATCTCAACAACGTCTTTTGAAGCTGCAATAGCAGCATCAGATAAACCCGGTCCTTCTTGACCGAAAAGCAAGACACAGGTCTCCGGCAATTTGTAAGTTTCGAGCTGTTTGCAACCTGGAACGTTATCGATGGCAATAATTGGCATCTCTTTGCCGTCGTTAGCGGTTTTAGACCAAGCAACAAATTCTTCAACTGTTGGGTGGTGAAGGATGTGCTGGTAGCGATCGGTGACCATTGCACCTCGCCTGTTCCAGCGCTTGTTGCCGATGATGTGAACTTGCTTTGCAAGAAAGGCGTTAGCGGTTCTAACGATTGATCCGATGTTTAGATCGTGCTGCCAGTTCTCGATGGCGACGTGAAAGTTGTGGCGATTGCTATCCAGGTCCGCAACAATTGCTTCCATTGACCAGTAGCGATACTTGTCGACAACGTTTCTGGTGTCTCCATATTGAAGAAGTTCAGGGTCATACTTTTCTGAATCAGGACTTTTTGGAATATCTCCTTGCCAAGGACCAACTCCCCAGGTGGTTAGTTCTGGTGAGGGATTATCCAGAAATGAATCATCGCTATTACTAGGCATTGTCTTAGCCTACGCAATAGCGATGATTACAATTCCTAGCTCTGTTTAGGTCTAAACCTAAAGGCTCCCTTTTTCTTCTTACCTGCAGGTGACGATTGAGGTTGATCTGTAGGGGAATTGGTGCAGTACTGTTGGAAATTAGTAGCACCGTCCGGCTTGGTCCTCGATGGCAAGGCCCGTGGGCATCCAAGTTAGGTCATCAATTGTGATTGCAGAGGGCGAGCCGGCACTGACTATTTTTGACACTTCATCTCCTGATTGGTGAATTACCTAACTGTTTGATTCCTGGGGCTTGAGAACTGAAGCAAATCTGAGACCCCTGGACTCAACAACATCGGCAATTGGCAGATCAAGGTCGGTTCCGTAAAGGGTTAGTGCCAGCTCCAGGTGCTCTCGCATCAGATCTCGAGCCAGAGTTGAATTTCCATCCAAGATGGCCTGGGAGATTCTCTCGTGGTAGGGGTCACCCTCTTGTCTGACCATGGGGTCAGAGTGGCTTCGAAGCATTAGTGCGTGTACTTGGTTGCGAATGGCTCCATACATCAATACCAACAGTGGGTTGCCAGAGGCTGCCACTACTGTTTCGTGAAAAGCAAGGTCGGTATCTGCAAGGGACTGAACCGTGTCCGCTTTTTCGTGTTCAACAAGGGCTTGCTGAAGGGCTTCAATTGGCTTGGGCGACTGCTTGGCAGCAAGCTCCGCAGCTGTGCACTCTAATCCAAGACGTGCCACCACCAGATGTCGAGCGGTGATCTTGGTTAGGGTAGCGGCGCGATTTAGGGAACCAGACAGGTCGTCGGTTCTCACATCTCTCACGAAGGAACCTCGCCCAGGATGAATCTCTATGAATCCAAGCTCAACCAACCCCGCCAAAGCTTCGCGAATAACTGGACGAGATACTCCATACTCGATAGCCAGCTCCCGCTCTGAGGGAAGCTGAGAAGCAAGACCCCACTCACCACTGAGCACTCGGTTTTGAATGTCAATGACGATATCACCTTTTCGAGCCGGAATCGAAAGTGATGGGTTGTCCATGTATTTTTCTCCTTCAGAATTATTTACAGCTTCTTGAATTCACACCACTCGGGGTGACTATCTAGTTGTGCTAACCGAATCAATTAGACATCTGCTTTTCCTAGCTTTTACCTCTGCTTTAGTTTCGACTTTACAGTTGAGAAGGTCCACCCTTCCTGTTCCACTTTGACGATTCATTTCCGGACAGCTAAAACTTTTGGCTTGTCCACTTCAGCACCTATTCAAAATGGCAGGGGCTAACCTGACTTCAACTTTCGCCTTTACTGGTTTGGCCAGTTCTACCAACATACAACCATTAGATCCAAGCGGCAAATTCCAACAAAAGTTTCTAAATTACTTCGACTGCTGGGTTGGTTTAGCTCCTTTAGAAGGTCAATAACCTGAGTTCCAGTCTTGGAGTCGAGGCATCCCGAAGGAAGATCCGCACGCCCGCACCGGCGAGTTCCGCGGCTATGGAACGTCCGCTCACAGAAGCATCGCCTTGAGCGCGCCACCCCGGAACATCGAGCGCAAGTTCGGAGAACGTGTTGCCGTCTGGTGCCACAATCGTCACGTCGATTGGTGAGTCGACCGTGTTAACGATAACGATTGCCTCTTGCTCGGAGTTACGAAGCAGAGCGGCGTAGGCGCGGTCGTCTGAGACGTCGAGAGCGTCGTGGATTACTTGACCGGTCGCGAGCACGGGATACTTGAGCCTTGCGGAGTTGACCGCAGCGACCTCGGCCTCGATTCCCTCCTCGCCACCGACGAAAGTCATGTAGGGCTCCCCGCGCAGTGCGAAGATTGCCATGAGGGCCGCTGTGCGTGACTCACCGTACTGATTCCGTCGCCACTTGCGGCCGGGGCTTGGCCACCAGAAGGTGTCATGACTGTCGATGTGGTGTGCGGTCATGGCGTTGAAGGGGAGACTGCGGTCTCGGTGGGCGAGCCACTCTACGAGCTCACGAGCGTTTCGAATCCAGTGATCCCGACGATTCTCCTTGGCTGTAATTGCTCGCACAAGCCATTGTTCGTCGTAGTTGTAGGTGAGGTCCATGTCACGACGGAACAGTGCCCCTGACGGCTCGGTGTAGAGCAGCGCGTCAGGTCGTGCCTGACGGATTGCCGTTCGGAGCATCGCAAACAGTGGAACTGACCCAAGCATTGATACGTGTGCTGATGACCTAGTGCGTTCGCTCCAGTTCATGAAGGAGTTGTAAGAAGGTGCGTCGAACCGGAATCCGTCGGCGTTGAGTCTCGAGAGAAGGTCAAGGCAGACGCTGACAAAGTATTCCTGCCATCCGGGGTTTGCCGTATCGAAGGCGTTGGTGTAGATGCCGATCGGATTCCCTGCACTGTCTTCGCAGAACCACTCGGGGTGCTCGAGTCGGAGAGGATGCACGTGCGGCGAACCCGCGGTCCAATGCGGGGAGAAGTCGAGCACGTGACGGCCCCACGCGATGGAATAGGGTTCGAACTCATCTTCTTCGAGCACCGTGATGTCGTCAACGGTCTCATCCATACGCTTACCAAATGGTCCGGACTTAATCGACTCCACCGCGGTCGCCACAATTTCTCCATCGATAACGCCGTGAAGAAGGATGTCGAGAATCACCTTCATGCCTCGTTCGTGGCAGAGGGCTATTAGCTCTTTTAGGTCTTTCTCATCGCCGTACGACTTTGTGATGTCGTCGTAGTCGGAGACGTTGTAGCTCGGGAAAGGATGCCGCGGCATAATCTGCAGGGCTGTGAAACCCAAGGCGTGAATGCGATCTAGATCGTTGATTAGCTCTCGAACAGTCGGATACGGTGAGTAAGTGAATCCTTGGTGGAATACCGAGTAGCCAATCTGAACCTCATAGAGATTAGCCGCCGCACCCCACTCCGGGGCATCACCGTGAGCGGCGATGGAGTTGCGAGCAAGGGCATGCGGAACCTCATCGAGCACCTCGGTAAAGGTAGACGGGACAAGATCAAGGTGGAGGGCGTTCACGCTCAATCGCGCGCCCGGTGCGAGGACCCCTGCGACATCTGCCTGCCAATGCAGGTGAAAACCAGTTCCGTCGGCTTCGACCCAGAGACTCCCGATGGTGTGAGTCTGAATCGGCCAGCACACCCAAGTGAGCGGGTTGTCGGCGTTCTCAAACGCGAGCAAACCAGTCGAACCTTCCACGCCGCCCACCGGTGCCACGTAAAGGCGCTGCGAGATGTCGCGGATATCAAGGTTGGCCCGGTACTTCCCACCAGGGGCCTGAAAACGCCACTGAGACGTAGTCACGGGCCCGAGCTGCAGATCGAGTTGCACATTTCGAACCGTAGCCTCCGTGGTGGCTACGACATCGACGGAGACTGACACTCGAGGAAACGAGCTCTGAAACCGGTAGGTCCACTCGAGAGCAAAAGGCAAATGGGCGGAGGTCGTGACGCGGTGGATGCGGTGGCCCTCGCCCAAACTGCTGAAATGCGAGGCAGGCTCGGCAGGCTGAATGGCGGTCACGATAGACCCCTCGTAGACCAGGCCTCCCATTACGCCACGCACTTCATTGCCTCCCGTGGTCACACTTAGTACGGCGGGACACATAAAATCGCGCCCTCCTGTTTCCAGGCCAAGAGGCGCACCACTGTTCGGATCAATCGTCACCACGACATCGGAGAACTCGGAGGTCAGGCGAAGGGGGGAGGGGTTATTCACGATTTCCTCACATAAGCTGGTAATACCAGACAGGCCAATACCCTAATTCTATCATTCCGGCACTACGTCAGCGCTCACTCATGATGCAAACCAGTCGTTAGTAACACCTAGCTCGGACCCCACCCTCTCGAACAGCGGGAATCGGTCAATTGGTGCGGCAATCTCGGCGGACGATCCTCCAGCGAAGACCATGCCGCTCCAAACATCACGCCAGTCATCCCCGGACGGGAAATAGACCGTGCGCTGAATTGCCCCAGCGTGCACGATAGGCGCGGCCAGCAGATCTTTGCCGAGCAGGAATTGGTCGTCAACACCACGGGCAGATTCGTCATCTGGGTAAGCGAACCAAAGCGGACGCACAGGAGGAAGTCCGTCCGAGGTCGCAAGGTCCATCTGCACCTGCAAATATGGGCGAATCCGCTCCCGGAAGGCGAGCAGTCCACGGATGACCTCATAGGCCTCATCGCCAAACGACCAGACTTCGTTGGGATCACCTGTCGAGAAGAGGCCGGCGTTGTAGAAGTCGGCGTTCCGGTTGCCGTGAAGCCGAAACACGGGCCATAGCACTGAGAATTGGAACCAGCGCACAACCAGCTCTCGAAAGTACGGGCTCTCGATGTCTGAATCGAAGAAGCCTCCGATGTCGCTGGTCCACCAGGGGATACCGCTGACCATCATTCCCAAGCCTGCGCTGAGCTGCCCCTGAAGAGCCTCCCAGGTTGACTGGATGTCTCCAGACCAGACCGCTGCTCCGTAGCGTTGGCTACCTGCCCACGCCGAGCGAATCAGGATCATCCCGTCGTCGAGACCATCAGAAATGAGCCCCTCGCGAACCGCCTGAGCGAAGTGCAACGGGAAGGAACTAGACACCTCAGCACCAGGCCCCAAACTGAATGTCATCGTCTCTTCACGAAACTGTGTGGTCGATTCTCTAATCTCGGGCTCGCACGCATCGAGCCAGAAGGCGGAGATCCCGATCGAGCTGTAACTGCGGCGTAGTCGGTCCCAGAGGAATCCCCGAGCCTCGCTGTTGGTCAGGTCCAACAAGCTGAAGTCTTGGCCCTTGGGAGACCCGCGGTCGGCGTAAGAGAAAACCGCCGGCGATTCATTACCCGGCGCGAGGACGAGCAGACCGTCAGCTTTAAGTTGAGCGTGATTCTCGCTCAGAGGACTCACGTGCGGCCACACGGAGACGAGAAGTCGAACGCCGTTGTCCGCGAGTTCGGCAACCATCGCGGCAGGATCGGGCCACAGCTCGCGATCCCAATCCCAGTTGCCCATATGGGTCCAGTGCATGTAGTCCACGAAGATGGCCGTCAGAGGTAATCCGCGTGAGAGGTGCTCGCGGGCCACGGCCATCAGCTCTTCCTGGGATTCGTAGTAGCTCTTGCTCTGCCAGTAGCCCGTCGCCCAGTGAGGGAATTTCGGGGCAAATCCCGTGAGCGTGTGGTACCGACCAAGCACCTGGGCAGGCGTGCTGCCGGAGTAAACGAAATAGTCGATCTCGCGTGCGGCTCGCGCATGCCATCTGGTGTGGTTCGCGGCGAACTCGACCTGGCCCACAGATGGTGTGTTCCAAAGCAACCCGTAGCCGCGGGAAGATATGACAGCGGGGATTGAGACTTGGGTATTGCGGTGCAGTAGTTCGACGACGCATCCTTTGAGATCTAGCTGCGGCAAAGAATGCTGACCGAGTCCGTAGAAACTTTCACCCTGGTACGAATCGAATGTCATGGTCGTCTCAAGAAGACCTGACGCCGAACGATGAAAACGACGATGGGGTAACAGCGGTGGCTCGCGATGATCAAACGGCGGCTCGCCAACTAGGAGCTGGGTCCCTCTGAAGAATGCGATGCGCCCCGACAGCTCCAATGAAACGCTCAAGTCGCCCGAGTGCAACACAATGCGGTCTTCGAGCTCCTGCACTGCCGTCGGAACCGTTGCAACTGCATCGTCCGCGAGCGCTTGGTCGAATGAAGTGACGTCAGTCGTCCCCGCCCTCACTCGAAAGGTGGAATCACCCCAACTGTCGATGCGAACGGTCTCGCCGGGTAGCTTGAGCATGACTCCCGTGCGGGTGATCTCGAACAAGTTGTTTTCCTTTCGTAGCTTCGAACTCGTATATCGCGGGCTACTTGACACTGCCCGTGGTGAGCCCGCCGATGATGTACTTCTGGCCAAAGAGGAACATGAGGACTACGGGAAGGGCCGAAAGCAGGGCACCTGCTGAGAAGGCTCCCCAGTTGTCGCTCCGAAAGAGGCTGATCATAGTGAACAGACCCACGGTTGCCGTCTGCATGTTTGGATCAGAGAGAATGGTCGAGGCAATCACAAAATCAGAAGCTACCGCGATGTAAGTGATCATCCACACAACTACCAGGACCGGAGCAGCGAGAGGCAAAATAATGGTGAAAAACGTTCGAATGTGGGAAACCCCGTCGATTTTCGCCGCCTCGTCAATCTCCCGCGGGATGGTGTTAAAGTACCCGTACATGAGATAGGTGTTCACGCCGAGCGCTCCACCCAAGTACACCACAATCAATCCTGTGTGAGTGTTGAGGCCAAGTACTGGTGCTGCTTGTCCCAGAGTACGAACTATCAAGAAGATGGCAACAACCCCTAGGAATTGGGGAAACATCTGGGCCAAAACCAACGCGCCAAGACCAAACCGGCGCCCGCTGAATCTCAAGCGAGAAAACGCGTATGCGGCAAGGGCGCCGAAAAGCAAGGCAATTGTGGCAGCCGACGCAGAGATGATCAAGGTGTTGAACCACCATTTCAGATACGGGCGACCAGGATCAGAAAGCAGATCGACATAGTTGTCCAACGTGAAGCTCGCGAAGAGCTGATTCGATGCCGTCAATGTTCCAGAGACGGCGAACGAAGCAGAAAGCACGTAGAGCAATGGGAAAACTGCGATAACGCTCATCGCTAGGGCGACCAGGTGTCTCCAACCGCGCTTTGCGACCCACCCGAGAAAGGAACTTCTGGTGGTCATCAGTAGACCTCCTCAAGTGCTCGTGTTCGTCGGAATAGGAAAATAGACATGATTGTGATGACCATGAAGATGATGACGGCGAAGGCGCTCGCTAAGCCGTAATCGACGCTGGAATTCACGAATGCTTGTTTATACACCAGAGTAATTAGGATGTCGGTTGCGCCGGCGCTGATCGACGAGTCGATGTTGATCGGACCACCGCTAGTCAGCACGAAGATCGTGTTGAAGTCATTGAAGCTAAAGGCAAAACCCGCGACGAGCAGCGGTGAGGTCGCGACCAATACCAACGGCAAGGTGATTTGGGAGAAAACTTGAAACGGCTTGGCGCCGTCTACGCGCGCGGCTTCCGCAAGCTCCGGAGGAACCGATTGCAGAGCCCCCAAGCACACCAGGAAGAAGTAAGGGAATCCAAACCAGACGCTCACGAGAATGACGCTGATCTTGGCCAGAATTGGATCTTGGAGCCAAGGAACTTCCGCGCCGCCAAGCAACACTTGATTGACATATCCAAATGTCTCGTTGAGCAGTCCTGACCAAATCAAACCGGACAAAAACACTGGAAACGCGTACGGCAGGATTAGTATCGACCGATAGATTCTTGTTCCTCGAAGGCCATTGAGAGTGATGGCGAGAAAGAGGCCGAGTCCGAAGGTGAGCGCAACGGAGGCTAAGGCATACGTGAGTGTCCAGAAGAACACCCCTAACAGCTCAAATTGTGCTGACGCACCGAAAACCTTCGAATAGTTTTCGAAGCCGACGGCAGTGCTCCATCCGGGCTGCAACTTCTCGCCATTGGCAGCAACAAAATTTCCCGCGCCGCTGTCGACGAAAGTCTCGCCGGTGCTCGCGTGGACGAAAGTATTGTTCGAAGCGTCGAAGACTAGGTTCTGAGTAAAGAAGAAGGCCGTTGACCCGTTCGCAGTTCGAAGATATCCGTTGGCCGGATTCTCGTCGATTGGAACTGTGAGCTCGGCGAGTTGTTCTTGAACCTCGAACAGCTCAGCCAATTCAAGGGTGTTGTATCCATCGACTTCAGTTGCAATATCGCCCACAAATTTGCTGGGCACCACGGATTTCAATGGCTGGTCGTTCCCTCCGAGGAGGAACTCGCCATCGGGCGAGGTTGCCAGCAGAAACAAGTTGCCGCCCCGTTCAAGAACGCGCACCTCATAGGTCGGTGAGCCTTCAACGCGAACGATGGAGTTGTTGATGATGGACTCGATCGCCGAGTCTTTAGATACGTTGTGCCCAGATCCGGAGTTGGTGAAAGAGATGAAGACCGTGTAGATGATCACAAAGACTTGGAATATGAGGAGAAACAACAGTCCCGGCGTGAGGTACTTGGCGGGAAGCCCTTTGCGTCGCCAGTAGACCAAATTGATTATTACGAGGCCGAGGATTGCAAACACCGCGAGTCCGGCCTGATTGACGAGGAAGAATTGCGAAACCATAAACAGGCCGAATGCGTTGACCAGCGCGATCAGGATTACCTTCACTGTCAATCCGAAAATACTTGCCTTCGGTCGAAGGTCTGAGCCGACACTGGCTGGCTTCGCATTCAATAGACGCACCATCTGCCTTTCCTCGTTTAGTTACTTGGAGAGTCAATGTCCCCGGGGTTTCCCCCGGGGACATTGAATCAGGTATAACTATCCTGCGGCGGCAATCGCCTCGCGGATTTTGACACCCATGTCGATCCAGGCCTTCACTGGGTCAGCTGCCTGCCCACGGAGGATCGCCATCTGAGTCTCGCCCCAAGGTCCCCACACCTGGTTCATCGCGGAGATTCCCGGGATGGAGATGGCAGTGGCACCGATTGCGGCGAAGGCCGCAACGTCAGGGTCAGATGAGACCTCTTCGGCGGCGGGGATAAGCGCAGGCAACGTCTTGTTGCCTTCGAAGATGCCAACGGCGGTCGCTGTCCTCGTCATGAAGTCGGTCATGAAGAGCGACGCGGCGAGTGGGTTTAGTGACTCAGCGCTCTGGTAGGCAGCAAAGTTACCTGCGAATGGCGCTGCAACTTGACCACCTGCGGAAGGAATCGGGTCAATCGCGTATGGCACGCCTGACTCCTTGATGCTGTTCAAGTCCCAAGGACCGGTGATCAAGTAGGGAGTACGACCCTCCTTGAACTGGTTCAGAGCGATGTCCAGCGCCATGTCAGGGTTGATTACCCCACTTGCGCCCCAGCCTGCTAGTGCCGAAGCAAAAGCCTGGCCAGCCTCGTCATCGATCGTGAGCTCCTCACCGTTAAAGAGAGTGCTGCCGAATGACGACTGCAATCCCATTAGAAGGTAAGGGTTTCCGTCGGGTCCTACACCCACTGCGAATGGCGAGTCGGCACTTCCGGCGGCGACCAAAGCGCTTCCGGTTGCAATCGCGTCGTCGAACGTAGCCGCGGGCTCGGGAGCGAGGTCGGTATTGCGGTAGACGGCCACGTTCTCAATCGAGAACGGAATGCCATACTGAACCCCGTCCAACTGACCGGCCGCTAGAGCGTTGGGGCTGAAGAGATCGGCCTTGTCACCAAGCTCTACCGGAGCAACGACACCGTTGCCCACGAGCAGGGAAGTGTTCATTCCTGCAATGAAGATGTCAGGGCCCTCGCCTGCGGGAACTGCGGCGATGAACTGATCGGTCATCTCACTGAACTCCTTCGTGACGAACTCAATCTCAAGACCGACCTCAGCAGCCCACTCCTGAGCGAGGGGCTCAAAAATCGCTACATAGTAGTCCTCGGTCCAAACGGTCAACTTACCCTCGACTGTGGGGGTGGCCTCAGGCGCGGCGGCACAACCACTCAGGACTAAGGCCCCGATTGTTGCTAGCGCTGCGCCCACTGTTTTTCGATGCGATGTGAACATGTCTTGCCTTTCATTTGTCTTGTTTTGGTGGTGCTCTGCCTCAGCGAGACAGAACGAAGTGCGTTTCATAACACTTCATCTATGTCCGAGATCCATCTGGTTCTCGAAAAAATTGTGACTGCTCGGAGAAAACGTTGTATACGCTGGCCGACCAGCTGTAGGCGCGATCGCGCAAACCTCTCCCTGTGACGGCGTCGTAGTTCTCTGCGAAACCGTTGTTGTCACAGTTCGCGAGAAAGCGCTGGGCGATTACCTCCGTCAGGTCGGAGCGCTTGCAGCGATGAAGGCCATCTGCAATCAACAGCGTGGTGGGTGACCAAATCGGCCCCCGCCAGTAACCGTCCGGTTCATAGGAAGGACTGGCGGGACTTTCGCTTGCTATGCCATGCGCCGTTAGTAACCCGCTGGACAAGAATTGTTCGAGCAGCAAGTCGCGCACATCAACGGGAAGCGCATCCCCAAGCAGCAGCGGGAGGAAGACGACCTGGCTGGTCGACAGACCCCTCAGCTGCTCGTTATCGAGGGAACCTCGAGGCGAGAATCCAGCTGCACCCCAAAGCTTCGAAATCATCAATCGGACGGTCTGCTCTTCGAGGGCGGTCCACCGCTTCGCTTCGTCGAGTAAACCGAGAATTGTCGCAACACGACTCAAGCACCGCAGCTGGAGGGCGAAGAAGGTCGCGAGGTCAGGACTAGTCGACGGGAACCCTTCCGCGTCGAACGCGGTGGAGTTATCCTGCCCGCTATCGCAGCCGTGGAAGTAAACAGGTAGCCCATCGTCGTTGAGGTCACGGTACGCGAGCCACCAGTTTGTCCAAGCCACCAATTTTGGATAGACATCGGCAATGCGCTCTGGAGTGGCAACTCCAAGATCAATGAGATGGCTCAGGGTCCAGCCGTGCACGGGAGGTTTGACGAAACCCCACATCAGCCCGTTGTCGTGCATTAAGTCGGGAAGCGCACCTTGGGGGTGCTGCTGATCGAAGGGGAGCATGAATTGATCCCAGGCCAGGTCTGGATGCGAGCGGGCCAGACCAAGTGCATTGAAGCAGTGGTCCCAACTCCAGACAGCGTTCATCCAGTTTTTCGACATCAGCATTGCGGGCCGAGCGGAAATCCCCCGCGCGGCCACGATTGTCGACCAAGTTATGTATGCAGCAGCTTCCGTGATTCCTGTCTCGCGAGGACGGAAGGCCGACCACCAAGTTGAGAAGTCATCCATCGTGTCTTGAAGTGCCTCGGCAAACGGTCGGAACTGCTCGGGGGCCTTGTACCCGCTCTCGTATTGAGTGATAGCGATTTCAAAACGACCCTCCCCCGCCGCGCTGGCGTCGACGACTTTGCGATCGGCGGTGTCGGATGCGCCGGTGCGAACCCGAGGTGCGTCAACGGTGAGGTTGCCGGCAATCCTAGAAATCGAATAGTGCGCATCTTCCCCCATCTGCAGGCGATACTCCGATTCACCGATTGGGAAAGCGAGTGCGGCATCCATCGGGTCAATCACACTCTGAACAAAACGGATACCGATTCCGCGTCCGCTGAAACGAATGGTGTTGGTTCCATCCCAGGTCGCTTCTATCTCACCGTGCTCGCTGACGATGCGCAGATGTCCAGGTCGCCCCTCGATTGCGGTCGGTTCGACGACACTTCCGTTCTTTGTCAACTCGATGCGAAACACGCCGTTCCAGTGCCAGAGCCTGCTGCCCGAAACGTCAGTCAGGTAGATACCTGAATCGATTTCGTGATTGCGTCCAGGGTGATCGATCGTTGCGACGTTGGTCGTGATAGCCATGTAAGCGCCACACCGACTCCATGGCACCGATCCCAAATCGAAAACGTGCTCCCCATCAATTTCCATGCCCGCGCTGGCCAAGAGCACTGGCGAGAGGGGAATCGTCGAGGGCATCATCGTCCATAACATTGTGGTAAGGTTGGTCTTACCAGTAGTATCGTAACACCCTAAGAATCGAGAGTCAAGCGAGCCTGGTAACGATTTGATAATGAAGCTGGGGATGAGTTGAACGATAAACCGATTAGCGATATTGGCAACGTTTCGCACCGTAGGCGTGAATAAGGAGGCGGTCATAAATGTCGAGCTCAACCCAATCGATTAATGAGAACTTGACCCGGGAATCAGTAGGCGCACACGAGAGCAGAAAAGCCGTTATCCCCGGGGGAGTCAACTCGAATGTTCGCCTCCGCGGATTCCCGACACCTCTGACCTACTCTCGAGCCCTCGGGTCGCACATCTGGGATGTGGACGGCAACGAATATGTCGATTACGCCATGGGAATGGGGCCACACATTCTGGGCCACGCGCCGAGCGTCGTCGTCGATGCTGTTCGAAAATCGCTCGATCGTGGCCAATTGTTTGCCGGTCAATGCGATGAAGAGCTTGAGCTTGCACAGCTAATCAGTGGCGCGGCTCCATGGGTCGAACAACTTCGAATCGGGACATCCGGAACGGAAATGGCATTGCTCGCCGGACGTGTCGCTCGCGCGGCCACAGGCCGCCAGCGCTTCGTGCGCTTCGTCGGTCACTATCACGGCTGGCTAGATCCGCTGTTTGTCGACCCCACTCGTCAAGACGCCACAGAACCTCCGCTCACGCCAGGACAGTCTGCTTCGGCGGCCCAAGACGTGATCCTTTGCCCGTGGAACGATCTGAACGCCCTCAAGCAATTGCTCGACCAGCACCACGAATCGATCGCAGCTTTGTTGATGGAACCGATTATGTGCAACACCGGGCTAGTCGAACCACTGCCGGGTTACCTCGAAAAGGTGGCTGAGCTATGCCGAAGTTATGGGATCGTGTTCGTCGTCGACGAAGTAATTACCGGGTTCCGAGTGGCACTCGGAGGTGCGCAGGAGCGGTACGGAGTGCAGGGAGACCTGACGGTCTATGCCAAAGCAATTGCGGCGGGCTACCCTGTTGCCGTGCTAGGAGGACGTGCCGATCTCCTCGCTGCCGTTGGCACCGGTCAGGTCAACCATTCCGGTACCTATAACACTGGAGTCGTTCAGATGGCGGCGGCCGTGGCCACGGTGCGCGAACTACGCGACCGCAATCCATACCCCGCGATAGCCGCCCGAACCCATGAACTCGCTGCTGCGTTGCGTGAAGTCATCGCGGCTGCATCCGAGGATCTGCAGGTGACTGCAGTCGATGGGATGCTTCAGCTCCGATTCGGAGCTGAAGTTGAAATAAACGACGGAGCGTCGTTCTCCAAATCCGCAGATCCTGTTCGACTCGGTTTGCTCCTCCATGAGCTTCAACACGAGGGAGTCCGCTCGTCGAGCCGTGGCCTGTTCTTCGTCTCGGCGGCGCACACGGCCCAGGACGTCGAGCGCACCGCGACAGCGTTTAAGCGGGCGCTGACCCGCCTCGAACCAGTGCGGGCATCGCGCGAGTAAACAAAAAGATGTTTGTGCCGCAACAGGCCACATATAAAAGTAACGAACTAGGAAGGGCTCTTTACAGTGAAGACAATGTCATGGGATGCAATCATCATCGGCGCCGGCCACAACGGCCTCATCACCGCCAACTACCTCGCTGATGCTGGACTGAAGACACTCGTTCTCGAGCGACGTGAACTTGTTGGTGGTGCCACCGTTACCGAGGAACTTATCCCCGGATACCGCATGTCGTCGTGCTCATACGTCTCGGGACTCCTTCACCCAGTCATCCTCAAGGACTTGCAGCTGTCGAACTTCGGGCTCGACCTCTACCAAACCGACATGGGTACCTCCACCATCCTGGAAGATGGAAGGCACCTTCACCTCTACAGGGAATTGGCGAAGGCCTTGAAAGAAATCGAACGGGTCTCCCCCGGGGCTAGTGGTGGCTTCCTACAGTTCGGCCTCCGGCTGGAACGCTTTGCCCAGATCACTCGAGAAATTATCCTCAGCAGCGAGCCACCGTCGATGTCTACCGTGATGAAGATTTTCGAGGAAAGCGGCGAGGCAAGGTTGTTCGACGAGTTCTTCAACCTATCCATCCGGGATCTAATAGACCGTTACGTATCCAGCGACATTCTTGCGGGCCTGATGACGTTCCTAGGCGTCGTGTCGGTCTACGGCGGGCCAAGCACGCCAGGCTGGTCGTTCGTCTACGGACACCACGCAATAGGAGAGGTCAACGGTCAGATGGGGGCGTTCGCTTTCGCACGAGGAGGCATGGGATCGATAGCCGAATCTCTCGCTGCTCGCGCACGCTCGAAGGGCGTCGAGATCCTCACTAACAGCTCGGTGGCAAGCGTCATAGTAGAGCGCGGCGAGGCTCGCGGGGTCGTGTTGGCCGACGGAACCGAGCTGCGCGCAAACGTCGTCGCCTCGAACGCCGATCCGGTCACGACCTATCGCCACCTCACCGATTCGAAGGAGCTGCCCGACGACTTCGTCAAGGCGATTTCAACTTTCGACACCCGCGGTTCGATGGCGCGCGTTTTCCTCGCTGTCGACAAGCTCCCCCAGTTCATCAAGTCCAGCACCGGTGAAGGCCCGGAGCACCGCGGGCTCACACTGCTCGGTGCCGAGACGAGCGCGTTCGAGCGTGCGGCAGACGCACAGCGCGATGGCGTCTTGCCGACCCGCTTCCCGATCGAGTTCATCATCCAGACGGTGCACGATCCTGCCATGGGCCCGTCCGGCAAGCACCTCATCAGCACGGGTATCCAGCAACTTCCTTACGAACTGGCCGGAGGCACCTGGGATGACTTCCGCGATGAGTTCACTGCAAGTGTGGTCAAGCGCCTCGACGACTTCTCGCCAGGTCTGAGCAGTACGGTGGAGGCGACTTACACCATCACCCCGCTAGACCTCGAACGCGAGTACGGCATGGCAGGCGGAAACATCTTCCACGGCGCACTGACTGCCGGACAGCTGTTCGGATCGCGACCTGTTCCCGGAGTGGGCTCGTATCGATCACCGGTCCGCGGCCTCTACCTCTGCGGTTCCGGAGCGCACCCCGGCGGTGGCGTAATCGGTGCCCCGGGCAGAAACGCCGCCCACGCCATCATCGCCGACCGTGCGGCAGGGGGGTGGACTCCCCAGCGGAGCTCGAGCACTTCTCAGCGTGTCGGTGGTGCGCCTTTGGCGCACCGCGCGATGCAGCATCCACAGCTCGGCAAGCTAGGTTTGTGGGCCGCTCGCCAGGAAGTACTTGCTCCAATCGTGCGACTTTTGACGAAACGCCGGGGCTAACCGCCACTTAGCAAATCGCCAAGGACCGCACTGAACCGCGCAGCCATGAGGTCCATCCCGGCTTGGTCGGGGTGAAGCAGGTCAGGCAGAAATGCTGCGTCGCCGGGTTCGGCTCCCAGTAGTTCACGCCCATCCAGGTATGACAGGTGGCCGTCGGAGGTGGCTCGGGTTCGAACGACTTCGTCAATGATCTCCCTGACACGACGAAGGTCCAGCGCATCCTCGTCAGGGTCGGGACTGCGACCGAAGAACCCCGAGCTGCCCACAAGGGTTGGCCCCGGATTGTGCTCATGCGGAGGACAAAGGATGGGCGAAATCACCACTACGGGTGTGTGCGGGTGCCCCTCGCGAATGATGTCAAGGAATCCGTGCAGGGCCGGGCCGAAGGTTCTCGGAATCATCCCACCTGAATTGACGATGTTGATTCCGAGCTTGAGGGTGATGACATCGACTTCACTGGCGGAGATCACGCGCGCGACGAACGGGTCGAGCATCGCTTCGCCAGCAAACCCCATGTCGATCAAGCTGAGTCCTTGAGATCGCGCGACCTGGGCGGTCCATCGGGTGACCGGTCCGTCGGCCTCTAGGCTGTGGCTGATCGAGCTGCCGTGGTGCAGCCAACGGCGGCC
>Ga0208227_1000186_pt1 | contig 16010 bp, 12 predicted proteins | sample LakMenEpi13Jun11_FD_150692 | JGI IMG/M metagenome (GOLD analysis project Ga0208227, IMG submission 150692) | Freshwater microbial communities from Lake Mendota, WI - 13JUN2011 deep hole epilimnion (SPAdes) | ecosystem: Environmental > Aquatic > Freshwater > Lake > Epilimnion/Euphotic zone ...
CGCATACCGCAATCGATATGCACTGTACAAAAGTGATCCTCTTTTGCAGGCCGCTCACGCTGTTTGTCCGTGGGTCGTTACTTGGGATGACCATGAGGTCGAGAACAATTACGCCAACTTAAATCCGCAAGACCCCATTGACGCGGCTGGATTTGCTGAACGTCGCGCTGCGGCATACCAAGTTTGGTGGGAACATATGCCGGTTCGACTTGCCCCGCCCATTGACGAGAACCTCACCATCTACCGTCAGGTCAAGTGGGGTGGACTCGTCAACATGCTTGTTCTTGATGGTCGTCAATATCGCAACGATCAAGCCTGCGGTGACGCAGTCCTGCAAGTCACGCCTGCTTGTGAAGAAGCCTCACTCCCCGACCGAACCATTCTCGGCACACAACAAGAAACATGGGTCGCCGAAAATGTGGTGAGTGATTCCACATGGACCGTCCTCGCCAACCAAACCGTCATGACCGATATCAGACTCGGTGCAGCCATTCTGAATTATGACCAGTGGGATGGTTATGCCCCATCACGCGATCGCCTACTTGAAACCATTGACACGGCCCAGGCGAAAAATCTCATCGTACTCACCGGCGATATTCATCTGGGAGGCGTTGGCCAATTGACAACCACCTCTGATCCAGAGACTCCACGAGGTATTGAATTTGTCTCAACATCAATCTCATCAAGTGGCAATGTCAACGCAGCAACCGAAGCCCTCTTTGTCTCTTTAACCAACATCATTGATGCCGAGGCACAACATCGTGGTTATATTTTGCACACCGTCACCGCTGATTCGTGGACTGCCGATTACCGCATTGTTGATAATGCGTTAGTAGAGGGTTCAACCGTTTCAACCTGGAAGACCTTCAAGGTGACTGCGGGTTCCCCCACAGTCACTCAAATTTAAGTTCAGCTACCGGCGACGCAATCAAATGTTGACTCAAGGGTTGCGATTCCCTCTTCAGAAATAGCCAAAGTCTCCATATCAACTAGGCCGAGGCTAAAGCGGACTTCTCTTGCTTCGCTAGTTCTTTCTGACGACGTTTCGCAGCCACCTGCATGCGAATTCCACCAGCGATTCCTTCAGGATTCGTAATGGCGGTAAAGATCAATAACACTCCACCAATGAGCGCCTCCCAACGACCGAATGAACCAAACACCTGATTCATTGAATAGAAAGCAACCCCAGATGCCGCCGTCACACCAGCCGCAACAGCACCACTCACGCTCGTGATGCCTCCGAGATAAGCAAACGACAATGCGGTCAGCGAAGCAATGGTTCCGTATGAGAGATCAGAGACGGCACCAAATCGATAAGCGATTAATGAACCGCCCACTCCAGCAATAAATGCCGAGAAGCCAAACATCATCATCTTGACTCGAACGTTGTTGATACCGACTGCCGCCGCCGCTCTTTCATTACTGCGAACAGCCAACATCACGCGTCCAGAACCACTACGACGAATGTTGGCCACCATCAAACACAAAATCGTTAAAACTGCCAACAAGAAAAAGGCAAAGATAGGTCGCGATGTCTTTGTGCCATACACCAACCCTAAGTTCCAATCACCCAACGACGGATTAGGGATTTTGGGTCCGCCGGTATCCATGCCACCAATTACCCACGGATGTTTAAAAACAAACTCTGCGATGGTGACTCCACCCGCGAGAGTAACGATCGCCAAATTGGTACCCCTGACTCGCAAAGCTGGAAGACCGACTAATACCCCGAACAACATTGCTCCAAGGGACGCGAGGATCGGAGCGAACGGAAAAGGAATTCCGTAATAGGTCGCCAACTTCGATAATGCAAATCCACCAACACCGGCGAAAGCCATTTGAGCAAGAGAAGTCTGACCGCCGAAACCAATCAGGACGACAAACGACAATGCCAAGACTGCCGCGATCAACGAACTCATAATGGCGGCGCGCCACAACGGTCCAAGGAAGATAATGCCGGCTGATGCAATGAGAAGCGGCGCCCCCACCGAGAACCACGTCACATTGGCTGGCGGAACGTATGGCAGTTTCCAGCCTCCAACCGCTCCGCGTTCGGGCAGACGCTCACCCGACACAATCATCGTGACGATGATGACCATAAACGGCAGACCTTCGCGCATTCCATACTCGGGCCACCAACTGAAATCCATTTGCATTTTGGTGAATGTGCTCTGCACCATTCCGATGGCAACACCCGTTAACACCGTTGGCCAAAAGTTGCGGAACTTTCCGATAAGCGCCGCACCCAATGCTGGGATCAAGAAACCGAAAGTAAAAATAGAACCATTCAACTGCACAAGTGGTGCCGCCAAAATAGCGACAACAGCACCAACCACTGAAGAAATAACCCAGCCCGATGCGGCCAGAAAATCAGGTGAATGACCAAGGAGTACCGCTCCTTTTTCATTCTCAGCGGCCGCTCGAGTAGCGAGCCCAAATCGAAGGTACTTACTGGCCGCCCACACAACGAGGGTGATCAGTAACACAATGCCCAACAGCCACAGACCATCTCGCGGCACGCGAAGTGTTTCGGTAATCGTCACAACCTCGCGGGGCAAAATTGGATCAACTCGCATTGCCAATTGATCAGGGAAACGTCGATCCTTCAGACCAATCATGACGATGATCAACCCGACACTGGCCACAACACGAGCCAAAGCCGGGGCATTTCTCAATGGTCGGAAAATCAATACATATATAACCAGTCCGGTCAGCGCCGCAGTCAACAGAGCCAAAATAAAGGCCCACGTGAAGCCGACATCAGAACCAAAGTGATACCGGTCCGGCAGACCCGGAATGGGGAACAAGTATGCCCCATTCCGGAGTTCTGCATAGACGAATGCACTCCACATTGCAATCGCACCATGGGCGAAATTAACAATGCCCGAACCTTGATAACTAATGATGAGACCCATCGCAAAACCAGCGATGATGGCCCCAGCTGCGCTACCGAGCAACAAGTAAAAAAGATAATCATTCATGATGTGGTTCTCGATTTTCCTTGTTGCTCGGCAACACTTAACTGATCAGGGAAGCAGCGGGATGCTGTCCCACAATTTGGCGTCGTCCACGGAAACAACTGCACCGTCTTTGTATTCGGTCGCCTCAAAGACGAACGAGCAGAAGGACGAGTAGCTCGGAGCAGCTGCTCCGCAGTTAAGTGGAGTAATTCCACCAAACAGGAACAGACCCTTAGTGACCTTCAGATAGTCGTACAGATTCTGACCCGACATTTCGGTTCCTTCAGTAACCATTTGGGCAGCAATATCACGCAGCGTCATTGTCAAAACGGTACCCAAGCCACCAAGACCGAGCGCCTGTGTATTGACCTCTTCGGGCTCGATTCCCATTTCACCGGTTTCCTCGTTTGGAATATAAGGAGCCAGGATCTTTTGGAGCAATGCCTTCTGCGGGGTGTCGCGTTCAACTTGACCACCAACGAAAACCCAATTAGTCGCATCATCGCCAACTTGATCGATGACGTCGCTGTCTGAGCAGATGTTGGTTGTCAACACAGGCTTGTCGATACCAGCAGTGGCATAGGCGCGGATGGTTCCGATACAGCCAGCGTCTGCGTAGAGCGAGATCAAAAGATCAGGATCATCAGCATTAGCGGCTTGCATCAATCCGAGATAGCCAGCATCGGTTTCGTTGTCTCCACCCTTAACGGCTTTCCACTTGATTCCAGCCTTATCAAGAGCTGCTTCAACGCCAGCGGCAGTTGAGTTGGCGCCCGCATTGTCAGCATGAATAATGCCGACAGTCTTGGCCTGATAACGGTCCTGAGCGATCACTGCCATCACAGCAGTCGTCGTCACGTTTCCACCCGTCAAAAACAGCGCCTCTGCGGTGTTGTCAGGTGGCAAGATCGGCAAGACGCCGATCACCGGAACATTGGCGGCTTTATAAGTGGCGTAGTCGGGGAATAGGTCAAGCCCAAGAAGAACCAACTCAACACCCTTGCCTACTAATTCCTGAGCACATTTCTGTGAAGTCTCGGGAGTTCCACCAGCAACACAGGTCTCAAGTTTGACCGGGCGACCACCGAATCCACCACTGGAATTCATGTATTCGAACGCTGCCTCGGCAAAGCGACGAAGGTCCGGGAAGTCGAGACCGTTGGGATTACCTTCGGTGTTCACCATTCCGATCAGCATTTCTGGACCCGTCGGCGGGCCATCTTCAGTAGATGGTGCATCTGACGTTGCTGGTGCATCTGACGTTGCTGGTGCTTCAGTGACTTCTGGAGCAGCGGTCTCAGTCGAGCCACCACCATCGTCACCGCCACCACAGGCAACAAAAAACAGTCCGCCAGCAACGATCGCGGCGAGTGCGCGTGAGCGCCGCCGTGATCCTGGAGTCCCCAAACTCATGGATCGTGTCATATTTCCCCCTCAGTTGTATGCCGCAGGTTGCGGCGCTTACTTAGTTGGCCACTGTGGCCGGTACCCAACTGCCGTGGAACCCAAAGGGGATTCGTGGCAATTGAACAGTTGCAATGAAATCGCTGCTCATGGACTTGGCGTCCACGATGACGAACTCACTTGCGTCCTTATGTTGGTCATAGATGTATGTCATCAAGTAACCATCGTCTTCAGTCTTTGCATTTTCAGCTGGAGCGAACACGACTTCGCCGCAGGTACGACCTTTGCCAAGTTTGATTTCGGCACAAGTTCCGGCCTGACGGTCGTACTTCAAAATGGCACCTTCGTCGACTTGACCAAAGCCCGCGTTGCCCATCGACATTTCGTAGCCATAACGGTGCTTCTTGCCAATGACTGCATCGTTGACTCGTGGGAATTCGGCTCCACGATCGTCGATCTGCTCTTCGGTGACTTTGCCAGTTGTGGTGTTGATTGTCCAACGCCACAAGTTGGGCGGCGGGAAGTCCATCGCATCTTTTTTCCAGATGTGTTCAAAGCGAGCGACGTCAAGAATGATCTTGTCGCCTTCTTCGTAGCTGTTCATCGGGTGGAAGACGTAGCACGGATTGATGTCGTACCACTTCACTTGAGAATCGTTTCCGTTACGTGGCATCACACCAAGACGTGCGGGATAGGTATCGCTCCATGTGATCGGCATTTTGCCTTCGATGGCCAAGTTGAGATCGAACACTGCGGGTAGGTCCATGAACACCACATAGTTTTCGGTGATGTTGAAGTCGTGCATCATGGTTGAACCAGTGACGGTGATTTCTTCGCGCTGCACCATTTTGCCGTCGGCCGATACACGGAAGTAGGTGAGATAAGGAGGCAGTGGTGCGTAACCAAATGCCAACATCTCGCCAGTCGTCGGGCAGATCTTTGGGTGTGCGGTAAATGCGCCCTTCAATACGCCGTTGTAATCGGTTGAACCGATGGTGTTGAGATTGCCATCGAGTACGTACGGGAAGTGTCCTTCTTCAAGCGCAAGAATCTGTCCGGCATGTCCAACCACATGGGTGTTGGCTTTCGAACATGTCATGTCCATCGTGACCGAGGGATCGAGAATGTTGATTGATGGATCCTTGATGAAAGGTGTTTGCACGTAACGGTTGCGGTACCACTTGGCTGCACCGTCTTGTAGACGAAGGCCGTGAATCATTCCGTCACCAAAGAACGGATGATCGCTCATACCAGTTAACGGATTCGCACCGTTGCGAAGGTAGCGACCATCAAGTTCGGTAGGAATACTTCCCACAACTTTGAGATCGGTCAGCGTGAGTTCTTCTTGTGTAGGACGACCGTTACCTTGAAGGTGAGCCGGGATTTCTTCAAGCATTGACATATTGATTCTCCTGATTGTGAAGGTTGATTCTGAATAAGAGTTGATTACTTCTTGACTGCGTCTGGTGATCGAGCCCACATCAATGTGGCATCGAAACTAAGTGAGTAATCGGGAATAAATTCCATGATCACGCGATGTGGTGAATCAAGAAACTTGCGGAATTCGTCGGCGGCCTGCTGATTGTCGGGACGCAAACGATTAGCGAACTCGGGATAGAACCAATCTTTGGTGGCACGATCGTCGCGAATTAAGCAGTCACCTTTATAGGTAATGGTCTTTCCACCACCAAGGCTTGAGCCCGTGCTGTTGATGCAGATTGATGAACGTGGATTACGACGTAACGCCGGAATGCGCTTGCGTGTTTCGGCGGCGGTTAACCACAACTTGCCGTCTTTGGGAAGATACGACATCACCACTCCAAAGGGTTCGCCCTTGTTGTTGACCCACATAAAGACACACTCGCCAAGCGCGTTCACCAACTTGTGTTCAAGCTCTGGTGTGAGAGCACATTCGGTGAGATCTTCGTAACTGTCGTGGTTGGACATTGCGTTCCCTTAACTAACTAGTTGATCAATATGTGACGACAGTAACACGCCTGTCAAGCCATATCTACCCCTCGTAAGTTATTTACGAGGACCCTGCAATCCGTTCCACATCAAGTCGCTGATTTGGCTGGCCACTTCATCAACGGCCCGCTCGGGCTGGGTGATCCACCACACCGAAATCATTTGCAACATTCCCACGATGCCAAAAGACCAGGCCTCGGCCACTTTGGGGTCGTGACCTTGGCTTTTGCGCCAAAAGGCGAGGGTTTTGGCCAAGGGCGTGGTCGAGCGTTCGGCCAACGACAGGCGTCCGATGGCGGTTTGTTCGGTATTTCCACCCGTGACGTACAAGAAAAGTTCACGATGTTCGGCCACAGCCAGCAGGTTGGCCCGCACCAAACGGCTCAAACTGGCCTGATTCAACGTTTCGCCAGCAATTGCGTCTTCGGTGGCTTCGAGCATTCGATCTGATAGGCGTTCGGCCAGGGCGTCAGCCAGTTCGGCTCGCCCACCGACCCGGTCGTACACAATCGGCTTGGTTACCCCGGCTTCGACAGCGACAGATTCAAGCGATGCGCCCGGGCCTTCTCGTTTGATGACTCGTTCGGCGGCATCAAGCACATGGTCACGATCAACAACCAATTGACCCCCAATGGGTCGACCTGGACGGCGAGGCGCAACAGATGACATGGCGACAGTCTGCCCCAAAAAAGTGCCGAGCCGAAAATTCCCGAATTTGCCCCTATCCCAGGCTTACTTACTACTGGTAACTTTTATGTGGGCGATCCGTTTCGTCCGGTAGGGGGAATCAACATGAGTGGATTATTTGATCTTTCCGATGACGTCGCCGTCGTCACCGGAGCCGGCCGCGGCATTGGCGAAGGAATCGCCAAGACTTTGGCCGAGGCCGGGGCCGCAGTTGTCTGTGCGGCACGACGAGTCGATGAAGTTGAACGCGTTGCCGCCGAAATTCGCGCCGCAGGTGGTCGAGCAATTGCCATGCCTACTGACGTCACCGATAACGCCGCTGTTGAAGCACTCGCACAAAAAGCAATCAGCGAGTTTGGCCATCTTGATATCTGGGTGAACAACGCCGGTGGTTCGCCGATTCAGGCACCACTCACCAACCTCGATCCCAACGAATGGGATGCAACGATGCGACTCAACATCACATCTGTTTGGGTCTGCACCAACATTGCAGCAAAACTCATGCGAGATGGTGGACGCATTGTCAATATTTCTTCAAAGGCTGCCGTGAACACTGTGATGGGCAGCGGCCACTATGCCGCCGCCAAAGCAGCAGTGAACTCACTCACCGTTACTTATGCCAAAGAACTTGGTCCGCGTATTCGTGTGAACTGCATCATGCCTGGTGCAGTGCCCACCGAAATCATGATGAAGGCATTACGTCTTGAAGATGACGATCTGCCCAAGCTCGAAAAAATGTTGCGCTTGCCTATGCGTCGTTTGGGAACTCCCGAAGATTTAGGTCAAGCAGTTTTGTATTTCGTGTCACCAGCATCAAGTTGGGTCACGGGTCAAGTCATTGGCATCGACGGAGGTTTGTGATGACTGAGTTAAACAAGAAGGTTGTTCTCAAAAGTCGTCCTGCTAATCGGCCGGAGGATTCAAACTTTGAATACCGCGAAGAACAGACCGACGAACTTACTGATGGCATGTTGCTCATCAAGGTCGATCTGCTCGGTATTGATGCGTTTATTCGCACCACTTTGAATGAAGGCAGTTTTCACCGAGGTGCCGAAATCGGTGGCGTGATTCCTGCTCTTGGGGTTGGCGTTGTTCTTGAAAGTAAAGCCGAAGGTTTTTCTGCTGGCGATCATGTTTTCGGACCGCTGTGTTCGCAGACTCATGCCGTCATGCCGGCGTTTACGATGAAAAAGATTGATACGACAGTTGCGCCAGCGTCGGCGTATCTCGGAGCACTTGGTTTAACTACTGGCCTCACCGCCTACTTCGGAATTGTTGACGTCGGCCAGGTGAAGAAAGGCGACACTGTTGTTGTCTCTGGTGCTGCCGGAGCTGTTGGATCAGTGGCTGGACAAATCGCGAGACTCAGTGGTGCAAGCAAGGTCATCGGTATCGCTGGTGGTGCACACAAATCAAAGTTCTTGGTTGATGACCTGAAGTTTGATGCGGCCATTGATTACAAGAACGAAAATGTTGCAGCGCGTCTTGATGAATTGGCACCAGATGGAATCAATGTCTTTTACGACAACGTCGGTGGCGACATTCTTGATGACGTATTGATGCGCATCATCGAAGGATCACGCATCGTCATTTGTGGCGGAATTTCACAGTACGAAAACATGGACGATGTTCGCGGGCCCAAGAATTACATGAAGCTCGCCGAACGGCACGCCACCATGGAGGGCTTCGCAGTCTTTCATTTTGCCGAACACTATGCCCGCGCCGAGAAACACCTCGCCGATTGGCTCCGTAGCGGCGAATTGGTCGTACGTGAACAGATCGAACATGGCGTCGAGAACTTTCCTGCCGTGATGAACCTGTTGATGACAGGTGGCCATTACGGCAAATTACTTCTCAAGGTGTAGTCCCGAACTTTTCCAGCGAGAATGGGCGATGTGAGCAGCATCGTCATCTCCGAACTTGAATACGCACCCCCCGGAGCTGACCAGCTTTTCTTCGATGTGAGCTTTGGTGTCGCACCAGGCGAACACGCTGCCTTGGTCGGCGCTAACGGCGTAGGCAAGAGCACCATTTTGAAGATCTTGACCGGTGAATACGAATGCGATGGCGGTGACTTCACGGTCAACGGCACCATGTTGTCAATGACGCAAGACGTTGGCATGTCACGGCCGACCGACACCTTGCGCGAAATGTTGATTGAAGTTGCGCCCACTGCACTCCGCGCCGCGGGTCGCGCACTCGTCGCTGCCGAGAAAGCCTTGGCCAACGGAAGTGATGACGGTATGGGTTACGCCAACGCTCTCGGTGATTGGGGCGATCTTGGTGGATACGACCTCGAAACTAAATGGCAAGCTGCTGCGCAACGAAGTGTCAAGACCCCGGTCGACGATTTTTCTCGACGTCTCGTCAGCGAACTCTCGGGTGGCGAACGCAAACGACTCGTACTCGATTTGTTGTTGACGTCTGGTGCTGATGTTCTGTTACTCGACGAACCCGACAACTATCTCGACATTCCCACTCGCGGCTGGCTTGAAGAACAAATCAAAGCCTGTAAATCAACCATCCTGATGGTGAGCCACGATCGGACATTGCTTGAGCGCGTCGCGACCAAGATTGTTGTCATCGAAGGTTCGGGTGCTTGGGTGCACGGTGGTTCATACCTCACGTTCCCTGAAGCGCGGGCCAAGAGGCAAGAACTGATGGGCGACGATCTCAAACGCTGGAATGACGAAGAGCGTCGACTCTTTCATCACATGAAGATCATGAAGCAACGCGCCGCACAGAACTTCAAGAATGCAACGAAGGCCAACGGCGCAGAAACCCGTTGGGAAAAATTCGTTGCAGCCGGCCCGCCTCCCCCACCAGTTGCCGACCAACAGATTCACGTTCGTTTGCGTGGAGCAGATGCGGCCCGTCGGGTCGCCAAGCTTGAAGACGTTTCAGTGGGCAACTTGTTCTTCCCGTTCTCGGACGAGATTCATCACGGCGAACGTGTTGGTCTCATCGGTCCAAACGGAACTGGAAAGAGTCACCTACTTGCAGTTCTCAACGGCGTCACTCCTGACGTCGGTTCAGTAACTTTTGGTCCACGCACTTCAGTTGGTGTGTTCACACAGATCAATGATCGACCCGACTTCACAGGTCGTCAGTGTCTTGACATCATTCGTGACCGATTAGTCGAAGACGAAAAGTCAATGAAGGCACTGGCTCGGTACGGACTCGTCAATAATTCGCGTCAAGAGTTTCAAACTTTGTCAGGTGGACAAAAGGCCCGGCTTGAAATTTTGTGCCTCGAGATCGAGGGTCACAATGTTCTGTTACTTGATGAGCCAACCGACAACCTCGACATCGAATCGTCAGAAGCTCTTGAGCGAGCTCTAGATGGTTTCGAAGGAACCGTCATCGCGGTGAGCCACGATCGAACCTTCTTAGCCAAGTTTGATCGTTTCATCATGATCAACGACGACGGAGATGTCTACGCGTTGCCCGATTACGAGATTGCCATGACCGGACTGGCCGAACCCACCAAACTTGCCACGGTTCGCCTAGCCAAGAAACTCAGTTAGGCGTAGTCTGCAGTTATGGCCGGATCGTCCCGCAAGATTGACTTCATTGACAAGATCACCTTGCCGGTGTTTGCGGCCACCATGGTCTGGGAGCATCGGGTATTAAAGAAGCGCAAGCTACGCGAACTCGTTGATGTTGACGCAGTGGCACCAATCGACGATGGCAACCCAGTTCCCGATCCACTCGTTCCACTTGGTTACGAAAAGAACGACACAGCCGGAAGTCTTGGCTTATTGGTTGGCTCAATCTTGATGGCTTTTGCTCTTGACGGTACATACCGCAAGATTCATGGATTCTTGTTTCGTCATCGTCTCTCAAACTTTGGTTCGCGCCGCGGTTCAATCATTACCGCGATGATCGTCTGGGATTTCTTGTACTACTGGAACCACCGCTGGATGCACAGGGTGCGCTTGTTCTGGGCCGACCATGCCGCACATCACTCAGGCCGCCGCTACAACTTGTCAACGGCTCTTCGTCAATCGTGGAACGGCTACCTCACTACTTGGGTGTACTGGCCAATGCCGCTTCTTGGATTCCAATATTCGTCATTCGTCAAAGCTCGTCAATTGAACTTGTTGTATCAGTACTGGATTCATACTGAGGCCATCGACCGTTTGCCCGACTGGGTGGAAAAGATTTTCAACACGCCGTCACATCACCGAGTGCACCACGGCGCCAACAAGCAATACATCGACAAGAACTACGCCGGCATCCTGATTATTTGGGACCGCATGTTCAAGACCTTCGAACCCGAGATTCGTCAACTGCAATACGGGCTCACCAAAAACATTCGTACGAACAACCCCGTCAAAATGGCATACGGCGAATTAGCACAAATCGCTAAAGACGTTGCTCAAGCCGACAACTTCAATGAGCGCTTGCGCTATGTCTTTGCTGCTCCAGGCTGGTCACCTGACGTCGCTGCCTAAAGAATTAAACGAGAGCCTTGGCTTTCGTAAATTGCATGGCGCCATCATCAATGGGCGACTTCACAATCATCTGCTTATCAACCGCGATGAGTTGCGGGTTGAGCCACGGAGCATGATCTCCTTGCCTAGGCATTAAGTGCATCATGCGTTGCATGTAGCCTGCCGAGAAATCATCAATCCAGGGACGAGCCTTCATACCTTGGTCTTGTGCTCGTAAACGCGGCGTGGCTTGTTGCGTGCCGGTTTTCTTCATGTGATTCAACAAACGACACGAGTAATTAGCCACCACATCGGCGCGCAGAGTCCATGACGCATTGATGTATCCGAATGTCGACACCAAGTTTGGTACATCTGAATATGCCAAGCCTTTGTAGGTCCAGGTTTGTGCGAAGTCAACTTCGTTGCCGTCAACCTTGAATTCAATTTCGCCAAGTGTGACGAGATTGAGCCCAGTTGCCGTGACGATGATGTCGGCCTCAATAGTGGCGCCCGACTTCAACAAAATACCGCTCTCAGTAATGCGCTCAATATGGTCGGTCACGACCGAAGCCTTGCCGAGCGCAATTGACGTGAAGAGATCGCCATTAGGGATCAGACACATACGTTGATCCCACGGGTTATAGGTCGGAGTGAAGTGAGTATCGACGTCGTAATCGGGGCCGAGAGCTTTGCGAACCCCTCCAAGAATTTGCTCCTTGACTTTTTCTGGCTGAGTACGCGTGCGGTTATAGAAGAACTTGGTCAAAGCAATGTTCTTGGCGCGAGTAATTGCGTAAGCAGTTTTTTCTGGCAAGAACTTGCGCAGTTTGTCGGCGATCGCATCATGATCGGGTCGTGCCACCACATAGGTTGGCGAACGCTGCAACATCGTGACGTGGGCTGCTTTCCTTGCCATTGCTGGCACTACGGTCACCGCTGTTGCGCCAGATCCGATGACGACAACACGCTTACCTGCATAATCGAGATCGTCGGGCCACTTCTGCGGATGAATCACTTTTCCGGTGAAGTTTTCAATTCCAGGAAACTCTGGTGTGTATCCCTCTTTGTAGCTGTAGTAACCCGAACACATTGACAAGAAACCACAGGTGTAGGTGAGCGTCTCATTTGTTTCTTTATGAGTTGCGGTCACAGTCCAGGTGGCAGTCTCAGTTGACCATGAAGCGTTGGTGACCAAATGATTGAACTGAATCTTTTTGTCGATGCCATTTTCGCTCGCGGTCTCGCGCAGGTAATTCAAAATTGAGGGACCGTCAGCAATTGACTTCGCTTCCTTCCAAGGTTTGAAGCTGTAACCAAGCGTGTGCATGTCACTGTCGGAGCGAACACCTGGATAACGGAAGAGATCCCACGTACCACCCATGTTGGGTCGGCCTTCCAAGATCGTGTAACTACGGTCAGGGCACTGCTGCTGCAAGTGATAGGCCATGCCAATACCTGAGATTCCGGCACCGACGATCAAAACATCTACATATTCGGAACTCATTTCCCACCGAACCTTTTCTCCCCTTGGAATCCCCACTGTAGAACCAGCGTACGAATCCCTCACGACTTCTAGGGACTTGTTGGCATGAAATTCAATAATTCACTATTTGAGGCAAGATCAATTGCATCCACATCTAGTGGGAGCCCAACTATCTGGGGTCCATGCTCCAAAATGTCAACAATGACCGGGAATTGACCAGTTCTGTTGACTCCCTCAAAGCGCATCATTTCTCCAGACTGTTCATTGATCCAATAGATCGATCGCTGGCCATAACGCAGCAGAACAACGGGCTGTTCACGCAATACATCGGTACGAATAAAAGCCGATCCCTCAGCCTGCAAGATGATTTGCGCATTTTCTGGGGTCTTTGATGCAAGCCCAGTAACGATTGACAAAAGCTGATCTAAGCGACGATTTTCGATATCAGGGTCACGCACGACAACCGGCCGCCGATCGCTAGTGATCATGTCATCAATCTCAACGGCAAGATCTGGTCGCCATTCAGCCACCGCCGTGTCTTCCCACCAAACTTCTTTGACAGGGTTTGGCTGCGCTCCTCCAGAAACCAACGCATGACCTTGATGCCGCGACCAATCAATGACACCTTCAAGGGTGATCGTTCCTCCCTCAAAGCCCGCCTTGGCCGACAATCTAAATTGAGCCCCACCGAGTTCGTAGTTCTGCCAAAGAACTTCAGCTAACACCGCTGCTTCGCTCGAACTTAATGGACGCTCAACTTGTGTCTTTTCTCCTCCACATGAAACGGCAAGGAGTGACACGAAGAGACAAGCAAGTGCTCGCATTTCAGAAGGTGCTTTCAATTTCATGACGACTGACCTATTGGTACTACCAAGTCCTCCAGAATTGGATACAACGGTTCATTGATAGGAAGACCCAATGATGCAGTTGCCGCATTTGGCATTGACACTTGTTTGGATGGTGGCGCTACGTCTCGATAGCTCGGACCAGGTGGCCCATTTGGTTGCGAGTAGGTCGTCGGATTTCGCAAGGTTGCTTCCGACACGCACGACATTTTCTGCTCAATATCAGCAGGCGTTGAAGTAACAAACACATTCTCTGAAAAGCAATTCTTTAACGAGTCTTCGGGCCTGCCGACAAACAGCAGATCAGTGCCGTTTGCCTGACTTACATTTCCGTGAATTTCGTTATCCATCGGGATCAGATCATTAAGCGGCATGATCACAATCCCTGCCCACGCATGACCACGAACCACGTTCCGTGCCACGAGGTTTGCAGTCCCGCCCCCGATAACGATGCCACCACCAAAGAATCCCTGTGGTATCTCTGGGGCGTTTGGATTGTCATTGTCTTCAACCAAATTTGCCGCGATCGTGGCACCGCGTTGGGGAGACAACATTTCAGCTTTCTGCGAGTTTGGAGTAATACCGAGTCGGTTGCCTCGAAACACAGACTCAATCACCCATACGTTGGAGGACGCATTTGTTCCGTAATAACCGATTGCGTTGTTTTCCGCGTTTGTTGAACGAATCACAACGTTGCAGGGACGACATTGACCAACATATATTCCGGAGTCAGGATGGCCTGACGCGTACGAGTGTTCAATCAAACCATTTTTTGAAGCAAACGCGTAGATGCCATACAGACCATTGTTAAAACTCGTTACATACGAGACGCGATAACCATCTAACGTGTTTTCATCGGCTCCATAAACACCATCGTTACTCGGTGGTCCACGAAGCGCACCGCTGAAAATGATTCCGTTTTGTCGAAAAGATTTTACGGTCAAGTTTTCAATGGCCACCGAATTTCCTGAAACCTCAAATCCATTTGATAATTCGTCCCCGCCATCGATGACAACTGTATTTCGCTCTAATCCGCGAATCACCAAGTTGTCCTGAACAATACGTACGCTCTCGCTGTAAGTGCCCGGAGAGATCAAAACAAGATCACCGGTACGAGCTTCATCTACCGCGCTCTGAATTGTTGTGTAATCCTGAGGTACTAAAAGTGTTCGACTTTCCGAATCTTCAGATGTGCAAGCAGGCAGAGCCAAGGTTCCAAGTACCACGAGCCATTTGACAAGTTTCATCAAGTTCAGTTGTGCTGAAAATGCAGTCGTCGACGAAGCACGAAGCAAATTCCAAGAATCAACAAGATGAGTCCGATTCGCAAGGAATACATCTCTTGGCCTGTCGCTGGGAGGTTCTGGGTCGGCACGTAGCCGAAATCTAAAGTGAGGTCGAAATCACCGTTTCGACTGAGATTCAAACTCACGGCAGAGCCTTTAGACGAATCCCCTGCGCGTTGGCCAGCACCCGAAATCGTCGAACGATAAGCAGAAGGATCTTGAATGATCACCCGATACTTTCCAGGCGCGAGTCTTGGAAATAGGTAGTGACCAGATGAATCAGTCACCGTGCTCATAACCGTGTTTCCGTCGATATCGCGCGCCGGATTTCCGTTCTCGTCGACCAACACCAAAATAACTCCCGAAATTCCTCGTTCGCTAGAACTCTGGCGACCATTCTTCGTGCTGTCAATCCAGACGAAACCGCCGACATTGACTCCTTCAGATGTAGGGGCCAAGTCACTGCCATTCCAAACTGGAGTGTTGTTTGCTCCACTTCCGCTACCAGAACCACCATTGAAGTTGCCTGGATAGCCGGAGCGCTTCGATGAACCTTCCGGTGACACATTAGGTATCGGAGTTGGTTCAGTCGTGGAAGAACTAGCTGTTGTCGTCACCGGAGCGGTTGGAGCGGTTGACGTCGCAGGCGTAGCTGGTGTGGACGTCGTCGTTGAAGTTGTTGACGATGTTGTCGTAGTAGTGGTCGTTGATGGTGTGACAACAACTCCAAAGTCCAAGGTCAAATCAGCATCTCCATTGTTAGGAAGATTCACTGATGTCGCGGTGTCAGTTGATGAGTCAACTGCAAGGTCCGAACCAGCACTAGCTGTTGTGGCCTGATACCCCGCCGGATACGTGATATTCACTTTGTACTGACCAGGTGGCAGATTCTCGAACAAATACGCACCATTTGATGTAGTGGTCTGAGACCCCACTACCTG
>Ga0208227_1000197_pt1 | contig 15467 bp, 16 predicted proteins | sample LakMenEpi13Jun11_FD_150692 | JGI IMG/M metagenome (GOLD analysis project Ga0208227, IMG submission 150692) | Freshwater microbial communities from Lake Mendota, WI - 13JUN2011 deep hole epilimnion (SPAdes) | ecosystem: Environmental > Aquatic > Freshwater > Lake > Epilimnion/Euphotic zone ...
TTTCCAATCTGAACCTCATCACCTGGATTAATCTTTGCTTCTCGCACTACAACTGCATTTAAATAAGTTCCGTTTAGGCTTCCTAGATCTTTAATTGTGTAGCCATCTGATTTGGAAATTAAAGCGTGAGACCTTGAGACCGTGATGTCATCTAGGCATATTTCATTGTTTATATCTCGGCCAATTTTTGTCTCAGCTGCATCTAATAGATAGCGCCCACCAACTCCAGCACCTTTTAGAACTAATAAAATTCCAGCACCATTTGGTAGATTTTTCACGACATCTTGTTGCTCAGTTGTTAGTGATTTATAAAGATCATCAGTTCGCACACCTTCAGGAATGGCGCGCAGTTGACGTAAATTCAGAGTTGATGTCAGGTCATTAGGTGGTGTCGCTTTATCTGCCATCTCTGCCCCAATCTTTGTTACCTTCAACTATAGGCTCACAGTATTGGCTCGCGCTAGGCGGGTCAAGCGGTTAATTCTTGATATTCCTTTGCAGATAGCAGGCTTTCCTGCAGCTCTGGTGTGGATATTTCGATCTCAGCGATCCAACCATCTCCATATGGATCAGAGTTAATTACCTCTGGGTTGGTATCTAGTTTTTTATTAGTTGCAATTATTGTGCCAGTAATTGGAGCATAGATTTCAGAAACAGATTTTGTTGACTCAACCTCACCGCATACTGAATTAGCACCTACGCTACTTCCCTCTTTTGGAAGTTGAATATAAACAATGTCACCGAGCGCCGCTTGGGCGTAATCAGTAATACCAATTCTAAACTTAGTTGCAGAGATTTCTAAAACCCACTCATGCTCTTTGGTATAGAAAAGCTTATCTGGCACATTTGACATCTAATCTCCTATTAATAACTTTTCGGGCGCTTAAGCCCTAGAACTAGGTACTGCAAACCTGTGTAAAAGTACAGGCTGGTTCCCCAGATAGCAAAAGCCCAACCAACTATATAGCTAGCTTGTCCGATATAGGCTAAGTCCTCTAGAAGAAGTAATGGAAAGGCATAGAGCAAGTTAAAGGTAGCCGCCTTTCCTAAGAAGGTAACGGCAAGAAAAGGGATCCCCTTTAGTTTTTGATAGATAATTACTAAGAACAGTATGAAGTCACGAGCGAGGATTGAAATAACAAGTACCCAAGGTAGGTAGTCCTTATTTGCAAGAGCAATAATTACCGCAGCTATGTATAGACGGTCTACTGCTGGATCAAATTTTGCTCCAAACTCTGAGGTTTGATTTAAATAGCGAGCGACTTTGCCATCCAAATAGTCAGTAACCCCACCTAGGGCAATGACCACAAAGCTTGCAATTGGCTCATCGGCTACCAAAAATAAATAAAGAAATAGCGGAACACCAAGAGCTCTGAGCAGTGTTAGCGCATTTGGAATGTTAAGCATTGTCTCGATCCTTTATTTTTACCGCCACCTCAATTGGAGTTCCATCAAAGCCGAACTCCTCACGCAGGCGTCGCTCGATAAACCTGCGATAGGCAGTTTCTAAAAATTCAGTAGCGAAGACCACAAACTTTGGCGGACAAGTTCCAGCTTGGGTGGCAAATTTGATCTTAGGTTGCTTTCCACCCCTTACTGGAGGTGGATTGCCTCCAACTAGCTCACCTAGGAATGAATTTAACTTGGCAGTTGGAATCCGCTTCTCCCAGTTTTTAAGTGCGGTCGTAAGTGCTGGTGCTAACCGATCTCGATGCCAACCCGTTTTAGCCGATAAATTAACTCGCTGCGCCCATGGATAACGTTCAAGTTGGCGTTCTATCTCTTTATCAAGAGTCAGTTGTCGCTCTTCATCAACTAAGTCCCATTTATTCATAACAATTACCAAAGCTTTTCCAGCTTCATCTGCCATGCTCACTATTCGAATATCTTGCTCAGTTAAAATATTTGAGGCATCAAAAATTACTAATGCCACCTCGGCTCGTTCGAGTGCAATCTGTGTACGAAGAGATGCGTAGTAATCAGTGCCACTCGCCTGATGAGCCCGCCTTCTAATTCCAGCTGTATCAATAAATCTCCATGTTGCACCACCAAAATCAATTAATTCATCAACTGCGTCCCTAGTAGTTCCTTCAGCATCATCAACTAAAACTCTTGGTGCACCTGCCAGAACATTAAGCAAACTTGATTTTCCAACATTAGGCCTGCCAACTAAAGCTACTCGCCTATACCCATCATCAACTTGAGCAGTGCCAACCTCTGGCAACTGGGAAATTAATAAATCAAGCAGATCACCACTTCCTCTGCCATGCAAGGCTGAAACAAAATGCGGCTCACCTAGGCCAAGATTCCAAAGAGAGTAACCATCAGACTCATCCTCGGCATTATCAATTTTATTACCAACTAAAATTACTTTCTTTCCACTCTTGCGAAGTAAATCAACTAGAGACTGATCTTCATCTAGTGCTCCAACTTGGGCATCAACTACAAACATAACAAGATCTGCTTCTGCAATTGCAGCCTCAGAACCAGCAGTAATTTTCTCCGATATTCCCTCCGGCTTAACTTCCCAGCCTCCGGTATCAATTAGAAAAAATCTTCTCCCATTCCATTCCGCTTCATACTTAACTCGATCTCGTGTAACACCTGGAGTGTCCTCAACTATTGCCTCTCGCCTGCCAATCATTCTGTTTACCAAAGTTGATTTACCAACATTCGGGCGACCAATGACTGCAATAGTTGGTAGGCCTAGCAAATTACGTTGTTTAAGCCATTTCCAAATCTGATCCGTTACTTCATCTAATGTAAGCCTTGTTGAATCAATAACTGCAGCATCTTCTGCTTGAGTGAGGGGTGAAATCTTTCGGTTTGAGTCAATTTCATCACGATTTGCCAGTGATTGGCCGACTTTCTCCTTACCTATATTTTCAGCCATTTCACTTTCACGCCGCTTTGCTCGCTCTGAAATATCTGCATGGAGATAGATTTTAAGTTGAGCATTAGGTGCTACCACTGTGCCAATATCACGTCCTTCAACAACAATTCCAATTGGTGCATCTGTAATATATTTTCGCTGTAAATCAATTAAAAGTTTTCTAACCCCCACCATTGCACTGATCTGACTTACCCGATCATTTATTCGCTCGAATCTGATCTGTTCTGAGATGTCGCTACCATCGACAATTATTTTTGGTTCAGCTGGATTAGTGTCAAAAGAAATATCTGATTTTTCAAGATAGCGAATAATCTCTTCTTCATCTTCAACATTATTTGCAAGGGCAATATAAGTTGCAGCTCGGTAAAGTGCTCCAGTATCTAAATAACTCCAGTTAGCTCGAAGAGCAATTGCTTTTGCGGTGGATGATTTACCTGATCCACTTGGACCATCTATAGCTAACACCAGTCCAGACATGGCCGTAGTCTATCTTTAGTGACTAAAGATATTTATCGATTTTTAGTGGGATGAACCTTAAAGCCAAGTTTTTCTAAGTGCTCGGAGAGCTTTATGCAATCCGATTCCGAAAGGGCAAGTGTGATTAAGCCAGTCTCTTGGCCGGGTGAATGCTCGATGCTTAAATCCTCAATATTTACCGCAATCTTCGCACATTCATTAAATATTATTGCAAGTTGCCCAGGTTTATCATCTATAACAATTGGTAAAAAAGCATAATTTCGTGATTTAGCGCCATGCTTACCAGGAATTTTATCTTTACCTTCTCTGCCTTTTTTCAAAAAATCTTCAATCTCTTCTTTCATATTAGAAACAAGACTCTTCTGTAGTCCTTGTAAGTTTGAAATTAGTTTTTCTAGTGCAGGTGTTAAAGATGATTGGTTGGCAAGAAATATTTCACTCCATAATTTTGAATCTGAGTTTGCCAATCGAGTTAAATCACGAATACCTTGGCCGGAAATATTCAAATTATCTTCTCTTACCTCAAGAAGTGAAGCCGCAAGAGATGAACTTAAAATCTGTGGAAGATGTGAAAGTTTGGCAACAGTTAAATCATGTTCTGCGCTGCTCATTTGATATGAACTACCACCACAGATTTTAATAAAAGCATCAGCAACGAGTTTTGCCTTCTCGCTAGATTTAGATCCGGTTATCAGCACCCAAGCTCTTCCAATAAATAAATCAGCCCTGGCGCTTTGTGCTCCACTTAATTCACGTCCAGCCATTGGGTGAAGTGAGATAAAATTCTTTGCATTATCTGATAATTCTTCAACCTTAACTAAAAGATCAGACTTTACGCTAGCTAAATCACAAACAATGGAGTTGGGATTTGCATTTAATTGTTCAATAACAACTTTTTGATTTGCACTGATTGGTACCGCAACCACAATTAAGTCTGGCTCTGAGATTGGAGTGCTTTTAACTAAATCCTGCGCTAATTGAGCAGAGTTTGAATCCACATCAACCATTTCAACTTTAATACCCGCTGATTTAAGGCAAAGACCGATTGATGTTCCGATTAAACCTGCGCCAACTATGCGTGCTGTGCTAATCATTTAACTATTGAGCAAGATCTTTGCGTAGTACTGAGGCTCCACCGAGGTAAACATGCTTAATATCGGCCAGATCTCGGTCTAAATGGGTATGAATAAGCACTCGTACAACTCTCGGTAGCGCATTTTTTACATCAATCTCAACTGAGCACAACAGAGGTATGCCACCAAGGCCGATTTGCCTAGCTGCCACCGCCGGGAACTCAGACCTAAGATCAGGGGTTGCAGTCAGTATTATTGAAATCAAGTCTTCATTACTTACTTCATTAACTTTAAGCATCTCAGATAACAGCAGACTTACCTGCTTAACCATTTCGGCAGCAGTGTCTTGCTCAAGCTGCACCGCTCCCCTAATACCTCTAACTCGCATACGGCAATAGTATCTAGTCGAAGATAAATCATGATTAAGGTTTAATCTTTTAATCTAGATGTCGTTTTATAGAGGTATTTACTTATGTAATAGCGATTTGTTGAGATATAGGTTTTAGAGCTATAACCTAAATAACCATATATAGATTTATATACTCAATTTTGAGCATGTGTTAGTCGATAAATCGTTTTTCAAGGGATACCCTAAATACCTATATATCGACAAATAGATATATCAAATAGCGACTTATTATTTTATATTTAAAAGGGTAAAGAGATTAGTTAACTCTTGTGAATTTAAGACTCGATGACGCCCAGCTTTCATCTCCCCTAAGTTAATTGGGCCGAAGTCTAGGCGGATCAAACGAAGCACCTGTAAGCCAAGGGACTCAATTAGCCGCCTAATTATGTGATACCTACCCTCGTGGATTGTGATCTCAACCCAGTGGTGGGTTTTGCTAACAGCCCGGGCATGGACGACTTTGATGGCTCTGGCAAGACCATCCTCAAGTCTGACCCCTTGCAAAAGCTGATCCGAAAGGCCCTTGTTAAATTCACCTTCAATTTCAACTAAGTACTTCTTTTCCAGACCGTATGAAGGATGAGTTGCTCGGTGCGCCAAATCTCCGTCGTTGGTGAGAAGGATTAGCCCTTCGGAATCCTTATCCAATCTACCAACGTGATAAAGCCGATCTTTTCTGTCTGCAAAATAGTCACCAAGGTTGGGCCTGCCTTCTGGGTCTGACATGGTAGAAATAATGCCAGCTGGTTTATGAAAGGCTAGGTAAGTCTTAGACTTATTAATCTTTAAACTCTCACCATTTACTTTAATGTCATTAATTTCCGGATCATATTTACCACCGAGCTCAATAATGATTTGTCCGTCAACACTTACGCGACCATCAAGAATTAACTGATCAGCTGCTCGCCTACTAGCAATTCCGGCATCGGCAATTATTTTATTTAAACGAGTTAGGCCCACGCATAAGTTTAGCGCGCTTAATAGGAATTAAAGAAAAGGGCTATTCGGTTAAGGTTGAAAGCAACTCATCTAAGCCATCAATATCAGGTAAGAATGGGGCAAGTGCGGGTAAATCCGCGATCGAATTAAGTCCCAATTTTTCTAAGAAAAATGATGTGGTCTGATACAAAACTGCGCCAGATTCGCCCTCAATGCCTGCCTCATCAACTAAACCTCGATTAACCAAAGTCTTCATTACTGCCTCCACGTTAACCCCTCTAATCGCAGATACTCGCGCTCTAGAAACAGGTTGTCGATAGGCAATTACAGATAAGGTTTCAAGAGCTGCTTGGGTAAGTCGAGCCTGTTGGCCATCTAAAACAAATTTTTCAACCAGTGGCGACATCTCCGGATGGCTGTAGTAGCGCCAGCCGCCAGAGACTTGGCGAAGCTCAAAACCTCGCTGCTCTTGCTCATACTTTGCTGCAAGAGATGTAAGGGCTGAAAGTATTTCCTCAGTTGGTGCCTCGATAATTTGAGCTAAAACAAGCTCAGAAACAGGCTCATCTACGACCATTAGAATTGCTTCAAGGCAACGCTGCAGTTCAACTTCAGACATTATCGGCCTCATCTATCGTTTGTACTGGAATATCAAACTCATCACTAACTCTAACCTCTCCTTGCGCAGTTCCAACCCAAGAGATTTGCAGTTCACCAAGTGAAATCACTTGTTCAAAACGAACAACCCCTTCTTTATACAGTTCAAGTAAAGCTAGAAACCTTGCGACTACAACCAAAGTGGAGTCGGCGTCAGCAATTAGTGCCCTAAAAGTGACACGAGAGGCTCGCCTTAAGTGTTCCACAACCTTTAAAGCCTGTTCGGCTACGCTTACCAAAGGTCGATGTATGTGTTCGATGCTAAAGGTTGGGGTTGTCTTTGGGGTTAAGACTCTATTGGCAATGGCTGCAAACCTTTGTGCTCCAACGCCTATTAAAACCTCCGGTAATAATTGAGCAAAGTGCGGTTCAAGTGCTACTAACCTGGCGAAGGACTTCTCTTCTCGCTCAATACGTTCTGCGAAGATTGCGGAGAGTTCTTTAAAGGCTCGGTACTGAAGTAATCGGGCAAATAAAAGATCGCGAGCTTCAAGTAGAGCAAGATCTGCCTCGTCATCGATTTGTCCAGATGGCAAAAGTTTTGCTGCCTTAAGATCAAGCAAGGTTGCAGCTACTACTAGAAACTCAGTGGTTTTATCTAAATCCCAGCCATTTTCACTGTTTTCTAGCTGCTTTATATAGGAAATAAACTCATCAGTGACCGTTCCGAGGGCGATCTCGGTGATATCCATTTTATGGCGAGATATCAGTTGCAGCAATAAATCAAAGGGGCCATCGAAATTATCTAGGTGCAGGGAGAATCCAGATACCCGGCCATCTGTAATTGAGGCAGCGGGTGCTGGCGTGGCTGATAAATTTTCCTGCGACATGCGCACAAGATACCGCCAGCATCCTTGCCTTTGCACTTGCCCCACCGTAGGTTGCCGACATGGGAAAAAACGCTAGAAAGACTTCTCTATATAACGCTAAATCGACAAACAAACCTGCGCTTTCTAAAACTCGTGAAGAAAGCCTTGCCACTACCTCTGATGTACTGGGTAAAAAACTTCGAAACTTTCCTGAGCCAACGAAAACTCCAGAAGCAGGCAATGCCCGAGTAATCTCAGTTGTAAATCAAAAAGGTGGGGTTGGAAAAACAACTACCGCAATTAATCTAGGTGCTGCCCTTGCTGAAGTTGGACGTAGGGTTTTATTAATTGATTTTGATTCTCAGGCCTCTATGACTACCGGGCTAGGAATTAAAGGAACTGCTCTTCGCGAGCAATACGGTTCAATCTGGTATTTACTAAATGATTCTGAAGCAAAGCTAGAGGATTTCATTCTTAAATCTTCAGTACCAGGTCTTGATTTTATTAGAGGTCATGAAGATCTAGCCGCTGCAGAAGCCGCATTTGTTTCTGAAATAGCTAAAGAGCATAAATTGCGAAAACTATTGGCGCCTGTGCTTGATAGATATGATGTCGTTTTAATTGATTGTTCACCTTCTCTTGGCACATTAACCGTTAATGCACTTACCGCATCAAACGGAGTGATTATCCCGATGGAGTGTGAGTATTTTGCAGTTCTTGGACTTTCACTTGTAAAAAAGACTATTCAAAAAATTAAGGAAAATACCAATCCCCAGCTTGAGATATTGGGAATTTTGGCAACTATGTTTGAAAAGAAAACTAGTCACTCTAGAGAGGTGTTAGAGCTAATTGATAAAGAGTTTCCAGATGAGGTGTTTGACACCATTATCTCTAGAACTGTCAGATTCTCTGAGTCAACAGTTGCCGGTGTTCCAGTAACAGCTTATGCAAGTAGTAGTACCGGCTCTGCTTCTTATCGTCGCCTAGCCCGTGAATTAATCGCAAGAGGAGGAGCTAAATGAGTCGCAGAGTTAGTTTGCCGGGAGCAGATGAATTATTTAGAAATACTGCAACACTAAGTGCAGTTCCGTCATCTCGTGAAAATACAGAGGAGATAACCCAAACTCCAGCGGCAGCTGCCACAGCAAAAAATTCAGTAAGGCAAACTCCAAGACGCAGAGTTAACGCTTTTGATCGTGCGCCATCAGGGCGTGAAAAACATGATGAGAAAATTACGGTTTATCTATCCCCCGATGAACTTTATGATTTAGATCAAGCACGTCTTGCACTCCGTGGTGATCTTGGACTCGCAGTTGATCGAGGCAGAATTGTTAGGGAATCACTTTCAATAATTATTGCTGACCTTGAAGCTAAGGGTGATCAAAGTATTATTGCGCGAAGATTACGCGGTCGCTAAAACTTACTTCTAGGATGAGCATTTGCGTAACTCTCACGCAAGTGATCAATAGTTATAAGTGTGTATATCTGAGTTGTAGTAACGGAGGAATGGCCAAGTAGTTCCTGCACAACTCTAATATCAGCCCCACCATCTAGTAGATGTGTTGCAAATGAGTGACGCATCGAATGGGGCGTAACTTGATCTGATAGACCAGCTCTTTGTGCTGCATTTGCAACAAGATTCCACGCACTTTGCCTGCTTAATCTGCCACCTCGTTGATTTAAAAATAATGCTTTCTGTGTACTAACTTTTAATAAAGTCGGGCGAGATCTAACTAAATAATCATTAACTGCTGCAACAGCATATGAGCCGATTGGCACAACCCGCTCCTTGCCACCCTTGCCTTTTAGTTTCACAGTTGTTGTAGACCCAGCTTCAGAATCAAATGTTGAAATGTCTAAGGTATTTAAATTAATTAACTCACTAACTCTTGCGCCGGTGGCATATAAAAGCTCAACTAGGGCTTTATCACGGCTTGAGATTAAATCACTGCCTACAATATTTAGCATGCTCATGACCTGATCAATTGTTAATGCTTTTGGTAAGCGCTTACCAATCTTTGGTGGTTTAAAATTTGACGATGGGTTATTAAACTTATGTTCCTTTGCAAGATACGTGAAATAGCTACGAATACTTATGATGTTTCGAGCAATTGATGATTCACCGATCTTAAACTCTGTATTTTCCATACCGCGTAGCCAGGCCACGTAGAAAGATAATTGCTCTGGAGATACCTGCTCCAGTGAAAGTTGGTTTGTCGATAAATAGTGAAAAAACTTCTCAATATCTAACCGGTAAGCACTTATGGTGTTACTTGCGAGGCCTTTCTCGATTGAAAGGTAATTAAAAAAATCAGCTAAATGATCACTTGCCATGCTTAGCGATCGCCGCCGCAATTAATCCTATAAATAATGGATGTGGATTTGTTGGCCTTGATAGAAACTCTGGGTGAGCTTGAGTACCAACATAATATGGATGAGTACTTTTTGGTAGCTCAACAAACTCAACTAAATGCTTATCCGGAGATAAACCTGAGAAAACTAATCCAGTTGCAGTTAATTGATCTCGATATTTATTATTTACTTCATAACGGTGGCGATGACGCTCACTTATTTGAGCTTTTCCATAAACATTAGCTACCACCGAGTTTGCAAGTAAGTCCGCTTTATATAAACCAAGTCTCATACTTGCGCCCATTTGGCCATTACCAGCAACAATTTCTACCTGATCACTCATGGTTGAAATAACTGGGTCACTTGTTTTCTCATCAAACTCAGATGAGTTAGCATTTTTTAATCCAGCTAAATTACGAGCCGCCTCAATCACCATGCATTGCAAGCCTAAGCAAAGACCTAAGGTTGGAATTTTATTCTCGCGGGCATATTTAAGTGCGCCTAATTTTCCTTCAATTCCCCTAACACCAAATCCACCAGGCACGCAGATTCCATCGACATCACCTAGATTAAGAGCAGCATCTTTATCACTGGCGCAACTATCACTCGTTACCCACTTGATATTTACCTTTGCATAATTGGCAAAGCCACCAGCCCTAAGTGCTTCAGTTACTGATAAATAAGCATCCGGTAAGTCAATGTACTTTCCAACTAGTGCGATTGTTACCTCACATTTTGGTTTATGAACCTTATTTAAAAGATCTTCCCATTCACCCCAAATGACATCGGTGCACTTAACTCCTAGTCGCTTTACGACATAACTATCTAAGCCTTCTGCATATAGCACTTTAGGTATGTCATAGATTGATGCCGCATCAACTGCAGCTACCACACCCTCTAAATCAACATCGCACATTAAAGAAATCTTCTTTTTAACTGCATCAGGGATTTGACGATCACTTCGAAGCACAATTGCATCGGGGGTTATACCAATAGATCTAAGAGCGGAAACGCTATGTTGAGTTGGTTTAGTTTTTAGCTCACCAGCAGGTCCCATGTAGGGAACTAATGAAACATGTAAATAAAAAACGTTATCCCGACCTATATCCTGGCGAATCTGCCGAGCTGCTTCAAGAAATGGCAATGATTCAATATCTCCAACGGTTCCACCGATCTCAGTAATGACCACATCTACTTCAGGTCCTGCCATTGCCTTCATTGCATCTTTAATTTGATTAGTAATGTGGGGAATTACCTGAACTGTCTCCCCTAAGTATTCACCGCGACGCTCTTTTGCAATCACCGCTGAATAGATTTGACCAGTTGTTATATTTGCTGAACCATGCAAATTAGTATCAAGAAAACGCTCATAGTGTCCGATATCTAGATCAGTCTCAGCTCCATCATCAGTCACAAAGACTTCCCCATGCTGAAATGGATTCATCGTTCCTGGGTCAACATTTAAATACGGATCAAGCTTTTGCATAGTTACTCGAAGTCCACGAGCACGCAGAAGTCTGCCTAAACTTGATGCAGTTAATCCTTTGCCTAAACTTGAGGCGACGCCACCTGTAACAAATATATGTTTACTCACATGATTGGCGGTCATGGAAGACTAGATTATCATGAATTTCTAACAATCGCCAATAACTCAGTTGCATGCTCTTGTGCGGTTTGCGAATCCTCCTGACCACTTAGCATTCTTGCAATCTCAACTTTTCTAGCCTCTGCACTCATTTCAATCACATCACTTTGAGTTACAGAACCATTTTCACTCTTTTTTACAACTAAATGATTATCAGCCCAGACTGCAACTTGTGCAAGATGAGTTATCACAATTACCTGCGCAGATTTTGCAAGCTTTGCCAATCTTCTTCCAACTTCAACAGCTGCTTTGCCACCAACACCAGCATCTACTTCATCAAATATATATGTTCCAACTGGCTCTGCTTCAGCAATAACCACTTCCAAAGCAAGCATTACGCGAGATAACTCGCCACCGCTAGCAACTTTATTTAATGGTAGCGCTGATGCCCCGGAGTGAGCTGCAAATAAAATTGAAATCTCATCTAATCCTGCTGGTGTGTAATTTTTTGCGATATCAGCATCAGCCATTGTTTGCTCAATAATAAATTGTGAATTAGGCATGGAAAGATTTTTTATCTCATTTGTAACTAATTTTGATAACTTATCGGCGCCGATTTGACGCTCTTTTGATACCGCCAACGCTGCCTGTTTTAACTCAACGAACTCTAAATCTGCTTCTTTCTGCAACTGAGTAATTCGCGCACTACCGCCAGAGAGATCTGCAATCTTATCTCTAGCCCCTTGACCATCAATAAGTAATTGCTCATATGCAATATCTCGATCACTGCCCTTGCCATATCTTTTTAGCAAAGAGTTTAAAGCGGCTTTTCGTTCTTGTAAGGCGGCAAACCTAGCTGGATCAGCCTCAAGATTTGCCAAATATGAAGAGAGGTCGCCACCAATATCTTGTAAATTAAGTAAGTTCTCTGTGAATTGATCAATAATTTTATCTAATGCACTGTCTTTGCCCTTTATCTGATCAAGTGATTTTCGAATTTGCTGTAATAAGTTAAGTGCAGAAATATCCTCATCCTCAAGTAGATTAAGTGACTGCGCAAGTACTTGATTTAACTGTTCAACAGAACCAAGCTTGCCAATTTGATTTTCAATCTCAAGTAACTCTCCACTTCTTGGAGATAATTTTTTAAACTCATCAGCTAACTCAGTTAGTAAGGAAATTTCTTTATCAGCCTGGCTCAGTTGCAAAGTTAACTCCTGAATACGAGTGATAATTTGTTGATACTGCAGATAATGCTTTTGATACGCACTGAGCTCGACACCTGCGAAGCGATCTAGTAACTCTCTAGCAACAGTTGGTTTAGTTAATTTTGAAGAAGAGGACTGAGCATGAATCTCAACTAACGCAGGAGCAAAAGCTGCAACTGCAGCAACGGAACTAACCGCTCCCCCTACTAATACTCGCGATTTACCTTCACTGCTAACTGTTCGAGTAATTACTACGCTGTCTTGATCAACTTCACCACCAGAGGCAGAAATTTCTTGGGCTAGATCTTTAGGTATGGAAAATTTTCCAGTAATAACCGCCCGCTCAGATCCTGATCTCACTAAATCTGCATCACTCTTATTGCCTAAAACTAGGCCGAGCGCGGTTAAAACCATTGTTTTACCAGCGCCAGTTTCACCAGTTAATACCGTTAAACCAGTTTTAAATTCGATATTTGAACTTTCTATAACTCCAAGAGATCTAATTGAAATCTCTTCTAAATAACTTTTACTCTCTTTCTTACTCGCCACGCCAACCCTCGACCGGTAATTTAAATTTAGCTACTAATCGATCGGCAAAAGCAGCAGGTTTAATGTGGGCAAGCAGCACATCTTCCTTATCACTGGTTAAAACAACTCGATCATTTTTTTGCAGTTTTGTTCGCCTAATTCCATCTGCATTTAAATCAGCTGAATCACTTTCAATATCAATAACTATCTCAGATTTAGGCGAAATAACCATAGGTCGTGTAAATAGAGCATGGGCTGCAAGTGGTAGTAAGACAAGTGCATCAACTTCTGGCCAAACTACCGGTCCACCCGCTGAATAGGCATAAGCAGTAGAGCCAGTTGGAGTAGCGCAGATAACGGCGTCACACCACCATCTTGACAGGGGGCGATGATCAATTTGCACGAAAAGTTCGATCATCTGATGATCATTACGTTCAATAGTTACTTCATTTAAGGCCCATCCTGATTGCAGAACTTTTCCACCCCTGAGCAATTGATAACTTAAGCTCATTCGCTCCTCAATCTCAAAGGAGCCTGCAGTAATTGCATTAGCGATATCAGATAAAGAAGGCCGCTCAATCTCTGCTAAAAAGCCAACATGCCCTAGATTAATTCCAAGGATCGGTAATTTTTTCCCTCGAAATATTTCAGATGCTCGTAGCATGGTGCCATCGCCACCTAAAACAACTGCTAAATCAACTTTACTTGAATCATTAAAATCCTTAGCACCATCAAGTTTAATTGTTGCGTAAACATCTAGGTTTTTCTCATTAAGCAGCTTTGCTAAATCTTTTCCAGTAGTTAATGCTTCATTTCGGGTTGGGTGAATTACCAACAGAACAGAGTTAACTTTTTTACTCATGCTGGCCCCTTTGAAATCGCAAGATCTAAATCTACTTCTAATAAGGCTGGCGCGCCTTTTCTAAGCCACAGAAAGTACTCCACATTGCCAGCAGGTCCAGGAAGTGAGCTAGCAACTACCCCACAACAGCCTAAATTCAGAGTGAAGGCAGCATCTGCAACCTGTGAAACTGCTTCTTTTCGAAGATGGGAATCCCTAACAACGCCACCAGCACCCAACTGCTCTTTACCAACCTCAAACTGAGGCTTAACCATAATCAAGAAATCTGCTTCCTCTTTTGCCACTGAAATTAGTGCGGGTAGTACCAACTTTAAAGAGATAAAAGATAAATCTGCAACAACTAAATCAATTTCCTCCCCTACCTGAGCGGGGGTTAAATTTCGAACATTAACTCGATCTAAGATTTTTACTCGCTCATCCTTTTGCAGCGCCCATGCAAGTTGGCCATATCCAACATCAACTGCAACAACTTTGGCAGCGCCTCGTTTTAGTAAAACATCGGTAAAGCCACCAGTTGAAGCTCCGGCGTCTAAAGCAGTTTTTCTTTTTACATCAATTTGTGAAAATGAATCAAGGGCGCCAACTAATTTATGTCCACCACGGGAGACATACTCAGATTGTTCATCAGCTAATGTGATTGAAGTTTGGGCATCAACTTGCGTAGCTGCTTTAGTTGCGCGAATTCCAGTTACTAAAACTTTGCCACCTTCAATTAATTCAACTGCCACATCTCTTGATCTTGCTAGCCCGCGCCTTACCAATTCGGCATCTAAGCGGGTCTTCATATACTTCTAAACTCCGTCAAGATTTGTAAGTGCTTGTTGCAGTAGCTCATGAACTCTGCTGAATTCAGCGCTATGTGTTGAAATATCAGTAGTGTTAATAGCAGCGATTCGTTCTTTAAGTGCAACTAGATCAACTGCAATCGCCTCTTTAATATCTTCGCTCATGGATATAAGGTACCGAAAATCATTTGTTTATACTCACTTTTAACGAAAATAACGCTAAATAAAAATGAGCCCTACCTGAGTTAACAGATAAGGCTCATTATTAAATTGAGTCCGGCGGCGATCTACTCTCCCACAAGGTCCCCCTTGCAGTACCATCGACGCTATAGGGCTTAACTTCCGGGTTCGAAATGGGACCGGGTGTTTCCCCTATGCTAAGGCCGCCGAAACATTATTGAGTTATCAAGTCAAGATAAAAATCATTAGAAATTAATCTAAGATTATTTTTATCCCCGACCGTAGCTCGGGAACCACACAGTGAACGCGATTCAAATTTATTTTTATTGTTGTAGTTAAATCCTCGACCTATTAGTACCGGTCAGCTGCAAGGCTTGCGCCTCTTCCACTTCCGGCCTATCAACCCAATAGTCTCTTGGGGGTCTTACCTGGTAAACCAGTGGGAAACCTAATCTTGAAGCGAGCTTCCCGCTTAGATGCTTTCAGCGGTTATCCCTTCCGAACGTTGCTAATCGGCCGTGCTTCTGGCGAAACAACCGACACACAAGAGGTTCGTCCGTCCCGGTCCTCTCGTACTAGGGACAGCCCTTCTCAAGTTTCCTTCGCGCACGGAAGATAGGGACCGAACTGTCTCACGACGTTCTGAACCCAGCTCGCGTGCCTCTTTAATGGGCGAACAGCCCAACCCTTGGGACCTACTCCAGCCCCAG
>Ga0208227_1000198_pt1 | contig 15447 bp, 16 predicted proteins | sample LakMenEpi13Jun11_FD_150692 | JGI IMG/M metagenome (GOLD analysis project Ga0208227, IMG submission 150692) | Freshwater microbial communities from Lake Mendota, WI - 13JUN2011 deep hole epilimnion (SPAdes) | ecosystem: Environmental > Aquatic > Freshwater > Lake > Epilimnion/Euphotic zone ...
GCCTACACGACGACCATTAAGCATGATGCGAATACGCGCACCAACAACTGCTCGATTCTCGAGATCAATGGGTATGAGGTAATCAAAGACCTTGTCGATACCCGATACGTCCGGAACTACCGACGCAACGAGTGGCGACTGATTGCTCAGAGTTTGACAGCGGCCTTGAAATCAGTCAGACGTGACAAGGCTTCCCAAGTGAATTCTGGCTCTGGACGCCCGAAGTGACCATACGCTGCGGTCTTTGCGTAGATAGGGCGCTTCAAGTCAAGGTCACGCACGATTGCGCCTGGACGAAGGTCGAATACGTCGCGAACTGCTTTTTCGATTGACTCTTCGCTAACAGTGTTAGTACCAAAAGTTTCAACCAAGATGCTGATTGGTTGTGACATACCAATGGCGTACGCCACTTGCACTTCGCACTTTTCAGCAGCGCCACTGGCAACAACATGCTTTGCAACCCAACGAGCCGCATATGCAGCTGAGCGGTCAACCTTTGAAGGATCTTTACCGGAGAATGCTCCACCACCATGACGACCCATACCACCGTATGTATCAACAATGATTTTGCGACCTGTGAGACCGGTATCTGCATGTGGCCCACCAAGAACAAACTTGCCTGTTGGGTTGATGTAAATCGCAGGATTATCATCTGCAAACGCGGCAGGAATGATCGGCATGATCACTTGCTCGATCAGGTCTGGGCGAATTTCAGTTTCACGACTCACGCCATCACGGTGTTGTGTCGAGATAAGAACTGTCGACAACTTCACTGGGCGGCCGTCAACATATTCAAACGTGACTTGGGTCTTGCCGTCTGGACGAAGGTACGGAATAAGTCCGCTCTTACGCACTTCTGTAAGACGCTCTGCGAGGCGATGTGCCAACCAGATGGGAAGCGGCATGAGGTCAGGAGTGTCGTTGCAGGCGTACCCGAACATCATTCCTTGGTCACCAGCACCCTGGCCATTGATGATGTCTTCGCCGCTCTTACCACTGCGCTGTTCTTCACTGATGTCAACGCCTTGCGCGATGTCAGGACTCTGTGCATCGAGAGCAACAACAACACCACAGGTGTTTCCATCGAAACCGTATGCTGCGTCGTCATAACCGATGCGCTTGATTGCGGCACGAGCGATAGCCGGAATATCAACGTAGGCGTCTGTTGTGATCTCACCAGATACAACACAGAGACCGGTGGTCAACAATGTCTCGCACGCAACGCGACTGTGAGGATCAATAGTTAACAACGCATCAAGAACTGAGTCAGAGACCTGGTCTGCCATCTTGTCCGGGTGACCCTCGGTCACGCTCTCAGACGTAAAAGTGAAATTTCTCAAAGGGACTCCTTCATCATTGCGGACGATGAGCCATCCGCACCCGAGACACGCTATCTAATACAGCGGTCGCGATGGTGTGTTTGTCAGCAAGGGGCACTTCAAGGGCCTCCCCTGACGCAAGCAAAATGGTGACTTCATTCGTGTCGTGACCGAATCCGACCAGATCAGCAGACACATCATTGGCCACAATGAGGTCCAAATTCTTGCGTTTCAACTTGCCCCGAGCGTTATCCACAAGGTCGCTGGTCTCAGCTGCAAACCCCACAAGAATCTGTCCAGCAGGCTTATTGGCTCCGAGGAACCCGAGAATATCCACTGTCGGTTCAAGAAGAATCTGAGGAACACCTTCGTCCTTCTTGATCTTTCCGGCAACAGCCGTAACAGGACGAAAGTCAGCAACGGCTGCGGTCATGACTACTACGTCGCTAGATGGCGCATGACAAGAAACGGCATCCAACATTTGTTGAGCGGTCTCAACTGGCACGACGGTTATCCCAGCAAGAGTCTGACGATCAACTGTGCTCACGATGGTGACAGTTGCGCCACGCTTGTGAGCTTGTTCGGCAATTGCGTAGCCCTGTTTCCCACTGGACCGATTTGCAATCACCCGTACAGCATCGATCGGTTCACGAGTTCCACCTGCAGTTACCAGTACCGATGTCCCTGCCAAATCTTTTGCTGAACCATTGAGAGCAGTCGTTACGGCATCGACAATGGTTGCCGTATCGGCCAAGCGACCCGTACCGATATCGCCGCCCGCTAGTCGACCAGATTGTGGCTCCACGATGACGACGCCGCGGGAACGCAACAGCGCAATGTTGTCTTGTACTGCGGGGTGTTCCCACATTTCAGTATGCATTGCAGGACACAGCACAACAGGCGCCCGTGTAGCAATCAATGTTGCACTAAGAAGATCGTGAGATAAACCCATTGCATATGCAGCGATCACACGTGCGGTAGCGGGAGCAACGACAATGACATCAGCATTCTGGCCTAACCGCGTGTGCGGAATAGGCGAAGCATCGTCCCACAAACTTGTGTGCACTGGTTCAGATGCAAGCGCAGACACTGTGACAGGTCCAATGAACCGATGAGCGTCTTCGGTCATGATTGGTGCAACGTGCGCACCGGCATCAACTAACTGTCGACACAGTTCAACTGCCTTGTACGCAGCAATGCCACCAGAGATTCCAAGGACAATAGAACGACCGTGTAGAGAATTCATCACGACTTTCGGGGGGTGTAGAGCGGGATGATCCCGAAAAACTATTCAGCGTCTGATTCAGCAGCGTCAGCGACAACGTCGCCTTCGACTTCACCAAAAATGGCAGCTGCTTCAGCTTCCATTTCGTCGTATGGCAAACGCTCTACTTTGACAATCTTGTCAGCGGCAATTTCTTCGAATGCAATAGAGAGAGGCTTACGAGCAACTGAGGAGACCTGAGGCGGAACCATGTGACCAAGACCTTCACCCAACTGGTTGAAGTACGAGTTGATCTGACGCGCACGGTATGAAGCAAGCGTGACGAGGCTGAATTTAGAGTCAACGCGATCAAGCAAACCTTCAATGTTTGGATGAATCATGGAGTCGTTTTGACGGGACATGGTGGACCTCCGAAGTCGGCTAAAGGTTATCGGCGTTCGGCCCGTGCCGCACCGATAATCCCCTGTATCTCTGCGACTGCACGCTCAAAATCGTCATTTATGACCACCTCGTCAGCCAGCACTGCCCCCTCGCGCTCTTCATCGTCTGCTTTACGCAGACGCTCAACCACATGATGTTCCGGATCTCCGCGGCCCTGCAGGCGACGCTGTTGTTCCTCGCGAGACGGTGGACGCACAAATACAAGAATCGCTTCAGGATGGCTTTGCTTCACTTGTTGCGCTCCATGCAATTCAATTTCAAGAACGATGTCTAACCCAGAGTCAACAGAAGGTCGTGGAGAGCCATACAGATTTCCTAAAAACTCTGTCCACTCAAGAAATCCGTTCTCTGTGATGTGTTGTTCGAACTCAGCTCGTTTTACAAAAACATACGCGTCGTCAGATTCACCTTCGCGTTGAGCTCGAGTAGTCCACGACCGACTCAACCACAATGTGGCATCACGTTGAATCAACGCTTCAACAATGGTCCCTTTCCCGGCACCGCCAGGACCAGAAACAATGACAATGATTGGATCATTCATCGCGGATTCTCCACCACACCAATGAGAGCCATGCGCTGAGAATCCGTGAGATCTCGCACACGCGAAAGTGGTTCGATACCAAGTTCAGCCATGAGTCGGCGCCCCGCAACTTTGCCAAGCCGTGGCGATACATCAAGAAGTTTCACAACATAGACCTGAGCCTCATAAGAATCAGATGAGGCATTCAACACTGACGCCACGTTGCCCTTAGAGGATTCAAGCACCGCCGCAACACGAGAAGCGCGCAATTGCGCAACCACTTCCATGTCCGTATACGTGCTTTCCATAACCCAATGATAGTTCCGAGAAGCCACTTGTGGCTCTCTTATGTGAAATCAGACTTCATGTACAGCATTGACAATGGACGACCACGAAGATGCGCCGAGCGCATGCGCACGAGTGGCAGCTGAACAAGCAATTCGCCATGTCGCGTTCGGTCGAGCGAATGACGCCGTGCCAACCTGCACTGCATTTGCACCCGCCATCATCATTTCGATCGCATCATCACCTGTTGCAATTCCACCTACTCCCACGATGGCAATGCTTGGAAGCGCTACGCGGACATCGTGAACAGCACGTACTGCAATGGGGTGTACTGCGGGGCCAGATAATCCCCCACCACCATTTCCGAGGCTCCGGCGAGATGTGCGAACATCAATCTGCATACCAAGCATGGTATTCATCACAGTGACAGCAGTAGCACCAGCATCAGACACTGTTGTTGCGACTTCAACGATTCGATCTGTGTTTGCGCTCAACTTGGCCCATACAGGCACATGTGACCGAGCACACACGGCTGAAACTATTTGCCCAGCCAGAGACGGGTCATGCGCGATGATTCCGCTTCGTCCCTCAAGGTTCGGACAAGACAAGTTCACTTCAATGGCACTGATTCGATTGCCAGCAGCAACTAATTGTTCGGCCGCCAAAACATACTCGTGAACAGTGCGACCCCAGATACTGGCAACAACAACTGCGCCTTCCGATTCAAGTTTTGGAAGAGACTCATGAATCCACGACACGACGCCCGGACCTTGCAACCCGACTGCGTTCATCATTCCGCTCGCTGCAACATTCACACGGGGTGACGGGTTGCCGGGCCATGGTTCATGAAACAAACTCTTTACAACTACTGCGCCAAGACGACGTAGTGGCATGTATCCGGAAAGCTCGACATCATTTCCACTCGTGCCAGATGCGGTCATGAATGGATTAGCGAGAAGTACTCCCCCAACATTCACGCCACCCAAGGCATCGAGATAACGCGCACCGCGCCGCATTGTCATGCCCTGCCGTGATATTCCTGCAGTGATCTCACTTCGACCTCACTTGAACGTTGCTCCCACAAACCATTAACAGCAGCCAAGGCAGCTTCAACAGTTGTTACTGACGATACGCCATTTGCATTTGCTGCTTTTCGAATTGCCTCGCCATCTTGACGCGAGCCACGACCATGAGGGGTATTGACTACAAAACTGATCTCACCATTGGCCACCAACGCTGCGGCGTTCTCAAGAGAAGACCCTTCAATCTCAGACAGCTTGCCGACGATGCGATCAACGGGTAATCCGAACTTGGCCAAGTAGTTCGCAGTGCCAGTTGTAGCTGCCACACCAAGTCCCAGGTCTCGCAATCGCTTTGCAACAACAATTCCCGCTGGCTTGTCACCATCATTGAACGACAAGAACACGGTGCCTGAAGTGGGCAGCACGGTTCCGGCAGCAGTCTGTGACTTAACAAAGGCACGACCAAATGTTCTATCGATGCCCATCACTTCACCCGTTGAGCGCATTTCTGGCCCGAGAGCAGTGTCAACTTCAGGGAAACGATTAAACGGCAGGACTGCTTCTTTCACTGATACGTGACCACCAGTTACCGGGGGAACCAGTAGCCCTTCAGTACGCAGTTCAGCAAGCGTTGCACCCAACATGACTCGACTAGCAACTTTGACCAATGGCACACCTGTTGCCTTCGCAACAAACGGAACCGTACGAGATGCTCGCGGGTTAGCTTCGATTACGAAGACAGTTGTTCCGAGAACTGCGAACTGCACATTGATTAGCCCACGTACATCCAACGAGTTAGCAATAGCAGTTGTGTACGCACTGATTACTTCAACCACCCAAGCAGGGAGCGTTTGAGGCGGAATCGCACATGCAGAGTCACCAGAGTGAACGCCTGCTTCTTCCACGTGTTCCATAACGCCACCAATGAGAACTTCACCAGTGTGGTCACGGATCGCATCAACATCCACTTCTGTTGCGTCTTCCAAGAAATGGTCGATCAGAACTGGACGCTCGGCAGAAAGTCCACCTTCTTTTCCGAGACTTCCATCTCGTGCCATTTGGTCCATCGCGCTTTCCAACGCCTGAGCATCGTGAACAATCTGCATTGCGCGCCCACCGAGCACATAGCTTGGACGAACCAATACCGGGTACCCCACTCGTTGCGCGATAACACTTGCTTCTGCAAAAGTGACTGCCGTTCCGCCCGGAGGCTGAGGAATTGACAATGAATCACACAACTGATTCCACTTCTCGCGGTCTTCTGCCAGGTCGATTGAGTGAGGAGAAGTTCCGGCAATGAGCGCTGGGTCAATGAGCCCAGACAATTTCAAAGGTGTTTGCCCACCAAGCCCAACAATCACCTTCGGAGCAACGCCACCAGACGCAAGAGTTTCGGCTGCAATCACATTCAACACGTCTTCACGAGTCAGTGGTTCAAAGTACAGACGATCAGACGTGTCGTAATCGGTTGAAACAGTTTCTGGGTTGCAGTTCACCATGACGGTTTCGAACCCAGCTGCACGCAAGGCGAAACTTGCATGAACACAGCAGTAATCGAATTCAATTCCTTGACCAATACGGTTTGGCCCTGAGCCGAGAATGATTACCCGAGGCTTGCTGGATGGACGTACTTCGTTTTCATCTTCATATGACGAGTAGTGATACGGGGTCTGCGCATCAAACTCTGCACTGCAAGTGTCAACGGTCTTGTACGTCGGGATGATTCCGAGAGATTCGCGATATGAACGAACTGCCATTTCATCATCTTTCAGAACGTATGCAAGTTGACCGTCAGAGAATCCGAGACGCTTCGCACGGCGCAATTCATGACGACTCAACTGAGTCAGTGACTTACCTTCCAAAGAATGACGCTCGTCAATGATGATTTGCATCTGATCGAGGAACCACACATCAATTTTGGTTGCATCGTGAACACGATCAACACCCATGCCTCGATTAAGCGCCTCGCCGACTTGAAAGATTCTCTCAGGCGTAGCGATGGCCGCTTTCTTGAGAAGATCCTCATCGCTGAGACTGTCGTATAGCGATTCTCCAGCATCGCAGTTCAGGCCAAGCCTGCCCTGTTCAAGTGATCGAAGACCCTTCTGCAAACTTTCAGGGAAAGTACGACCAATGGACATAACTTCACCAACACTCTGCATTTGTGTTCCAAGAACACCTGAGGTGCCAGGAAGTTTCTCAAATGCCCAGCGAGGAATTTTTGTCACCACATAGTCGATGGTCGGTTCAAAACTTGCTGGTGTCATCTTTGTGATGTCATTTGGAATCTCGTCAAGCGTGTAGCCAACTGCGAGTTTGGCTGCAATCTTTGCGATCGGAAATCCTGTGGCCTTCGATGCCAAAGCTGACGAACGAGACACGCGTGGGTTCATTTCAATAACAACCAAATCACCGTTGGCAGGATTCAAAGCGAATTGAACGTTGGAACCGCCAGTTTCCACGCCGACGCGTCGAATACAAGCGAATGCAGCATCACGCATCTCCTGGTATTCCACATCAGACAAAGTCTGTGCCGGAGCGACAGTGATTGAGTCACCGGTGTGAACACCCATTGGGTCGAAGTTTTCAATACTGCAGATGATGACGCAGTTATCTGCATGATCACGCATCACTTCAAGTTCGTACTCCTTCCAACCAACGATTGAGGTCTCAACAAGAATTTCTCTAATTGGACTTGCTTCAAGTCCATTCGATGCAAGCTTTAGGAACTCTTCCATTGTGTTTGCAATTCCTGTACCGCGCCCACCAAGGATGTACGCAGGACGAATGATTACGGGAAGCCCAATCTCTTTCAAGACCTCTGTTGCTTCGTCCATGTTGTGAGCGATGCCGCTATGAGGAACCTTGAGCCCAATCTCAATCATCGCTTGCTTGAACTTGTCACGATCTTCGGCCGTTGCAATTGCTTCTGCATTTGCACCAATCAGCTCTGGAGTACCAGGAACACCGACAAGTCCTTTTTCGAAAAGTGCCATTGCGAGGTTCAGACCGGTCTGCCCACCAAGTGTTGGCAGCACAGCATCTGGTTTTTCGCGTTCAATGATTCGAGCCAAAATTTCTGGTGTCAATGGCTCAATGTAGGTACGGTCCGCGAAGTCTGGGTCCGTCATGATGGTTGCCGGGTTCGAGTTAGCCAGAATGACCCTGTATCCCTCTTCTTTCAGAACACGACATGCCTGAGTTCCTGAATAGTCAAACTCGCATGCTTGCCCAATCACAATTGGGCCAGAGCCGATTATAAGAATTGTGTGTAAATCGTTACGACGAGGCATTATTTCTTCTCCATGAGTTCTGCAAATTGTCCGAATAGATAGTGGCTGTCATGAGGACCGGGCCCCGCTTCAGGGTGATACTGCACACTGAATGCACGAAGATCGCGCAAGCGCATTCCCTCGTTTGTGTGGTCATTGAGGTTGATGTGCGTGATATCTGCAACTCCTGATAGCGAATCAGGGTCAACACAGAAGTTGTGGTTTTGACTTGTGATTTCCACTGACCCGGTTGCAATGTGTCGCACTGGGTGATTTGCACCATGGTGACCAAACGGCAATTTGAAGGTGTGTCCTCCGAATGCGCGAGACAACAACTGATGCCCAAGACAAATTCCGAAGGTTGGTGTCCCAGCTTCGACAATCGTGCGAATTGCTTCCGTAGCGCCCTTGACCATCTCAGGATCACCAGGACCGTTCGATAAAAACACCCCTGCTGGTGACAATGCCAACACCTCTTCAGCGCTCATGCTTGCAGGAACAACTGTCACCGTTGCGATTTCAGACAAGTGTCGAAGGATTGTGGTCTTGATACCGAAGTCGTATGCGACCACATTAAATTTGCCATTACCCACTGTGTATGCCTGCGGGGTTGTTACCTCTGACACCAAGTCAATTCCTGAAGTTCCCTTTTCGTTCTTTGCCGCAGCAAGCAACTGGGCTTGGTCAGCTGTTCCGAATGCGCCACGCAATGATCCAGAGTCACGAAGCAGTCGCGTAAGACGGCGAGTATCCAGTCCTGCGACGCCTGGAAGCTTTTGCGCCTTCAACATTGCATCAAGGTCTGACTCACTGCGCCAATTACTGTGACGGCGCGCCATGTCGCGCATGATGACGCCACGAGCAAATGTTCCGCGTGATTCTGAGTCAATAGGAGTGACGCCATAGTTGCCAATGTGCGAGGTAGTGAACGTGATTATCTGCCCTGCATACGACGGATCAGTGAACACTTCTTGATAGCCAGTGAGTGCGGTGTGGAATACAACCTCACCCGCTGCAATGCCGTTCTCTGGCATATACCCAATTGCTTCTCCTTCAAAGACAGAACCATCTTCAAGCACGAGTGCAATATTTGTAATGTCGGTACTCACGCGAGTGCCTTCCCTTCCTGCACGACCAATCGGCCGTTGTAGATCGTGTGCCGCACGCGGCCACGAAGTTCCATGCCGTGATACGGCGTATTAGTACTGCGACTTGCAAGCCCATCGCGGGACACCGACCACACAGTGGTTGTATCCCATACTGCAATGTGAGCTGGTTCCCCGACTGCAATCGGGCGACCTTGATGGTCAGAGATGTTTGCTATGACTGCTGGGTTCCATGACATAAGAGCAGCAATCTTCTGCGGCGTTAATGCGATAGCGGTATTAACAACACCAAGTGCTGTCTCGAGACCGAGCATTCCAGGCGGTGCTGTATCTAGTGTTTGCTCTTTTGTATGCCCAGCGTGTGGGGCATGGTCTGTAGCAATCGCGTCGATGGTTCCATCTGCGAGGCCTTCATGCAATGCAGCAATGTCGGCCATTGTTCGTAGGGGCGGATTCACCTTAAAGATCGGATCAAACCCCGTGAGCAATTCATCAGTGAGCGAAATGTGGTGAGGAGTAACTTCAGCCGTCACGGGAAGCCCTTCGGCTTTTGCCGCCCGAACTAACTCAACACTTCCCTTAGTGGAAAGATGCATGAAGTGTTCTCGAGCACCCGTCATGCGCACCAGCTGAATGTCACGGCGCACCATTTCTTCTTCAGCTGCTGACGGCCAACCGGGCACTCCCATCGTGGAGCAACATGCCCCGTCGTGCATCACTGCACCAACCGTCATGCTTGCAACTTCACAATGCTGAGAGATGGTGAGATTCAAACGTTTGGCTGTCATCAATGCGCGTTGCATGACCAGTGCGTCTTGCACCCCAGTGCCGTCATCAGTAAACAGCGTGACACCTTCATTGGCTAACTGATCAAACGGAACCAATTTCGCACCAAGGCGCCCAACGGTGATGCACCCTGACGGAATTACTTCGCACAGACCAATAGCCCGACCACGTTCACGAACGAATTGAACTGTCGCAACATTGTCTTGAGCGGGATCTGTGTTTGGCATCGCTACAACAGCAGTGAACCCGCCCAGTGCGGCTGCACGACTTCCCGATTCAATGGTCTCGGCTTCTTCTTTGCCTGGTTCACGCAGATGCGTATGAAGGTCGACGAAGCCAGACGAAACGAAACATCCGGTCGCTTCCAGAACGATGTCGCCAGCAAGGGCGTCTCCGACAGCTTCAATGACTCCGTTGACGATGCGAACGTCGGATACAAACATGGAATCAGGATTCACAACTGTTGCTCCGCGAATGACTATTGACTGCTTATCGTCACTCATGCGTCAACTCCGTTTGACAATGTGGCCGTTGCGTCGCCGCCGAGAAGACTGAACAACACGGCCATGCGAATCGATATTCCGTTGGTGACCTGCTGCAATATGCGTGAACCAGGAACCAACGATGGGTCAACAATCATCTCGACGCCACGATTGATTGGCCCAGGATGAAGCAGCAACGCGTGACTTTGCATTCGGGCTGCACGCTCTGGGGTAAGTGCGAACAAGGAGCTGTATTCACGAAGACTCGGCATCTGCGCCGCATCCATTCGTTCGCGCTGAATACGCAACATGTACACCACGTCAACCACGCCAATTACATCATCAAGAGAATCAGCAGTCGTGACTCCCCAGCCGTCGAGCGTGCTTGGTAAGAAAGCAGCCGGCGCCACCAAAACCACCTTGGCGCCAAGACGGGTGAAAACGTCTATATCGCTACGTGCCACTCGTGAATGCTTGATGTCTCCGACAATGGCCACTGTTCGGCCATTCATGGAGTTCAGTTCATTGAAGTTGCGCGTGATTGTGTAGGCATCTAACAGAGCTTGCGTTGGGTGTTGATGCCACCCGTCTCCGGCATTAACAACCGAGGCGTCAGTCCATTGTGTGATTTGTTGAGGCGCACCACTTGACTTGTGTCGAACTACAAATGCATCAACACCCATCGCAGACAAAGTCTCAATCGTGTCGCGTAAACTTTCACCCTTGTTGACGCTTGAGGAACTAGCAGTGAAGGTCATCACTTCTGCAGATAGGCGTGATGCCGCTGTTTCGAAACTCAAACGAGTTCGGGTTGAATCCTCGAAGAACACGCTGGCTATCGTGCGACCACGCAACGCTGGCACCTTAGGCACGGCTCGCGAATTGATCTCCGCCATGTGGTCCGCCATCGCCATTAAGGAGACAATGTCGTCTGTGCTGAGGTCGCGTGTCGACAAGAGATGCTTCACGCCGTTTCCCCCGATGCCGCAACCACTGTTACTCCATCTGGACCAACACTCACTTCATCTGAAAAGTGCGTAGGGATGTTCTTGCCTACATAGTCAGGGCGAATCGGCAGTTCTCTATGACCACGATCAACCATGACCGCTAACTGAACGGCGCGCGGGCGACCGTGATCATTTAGCGCTTCCAAAGCTGCTCTGACCGTTCGCCCAGTAAACAACACGTCGTCTACCAGCACCACAGTTTTCCCTGTCAGATCGACGGGGATATCCGTTGGGGCAGACAAGACAATTGGCCGAAGACTGAAGTCGTCTCGATACATGGAGATGTCAACCGCACCGAGCGGGACTGTGACAGATGGGGAAATTTGAGCGATGTTCTCGTGTAAGCGACTCGCAATCCAAGTTCCGCCAGTTTGCATGCCGACAATCACCACATCAGATAGATCTGGATTTCGCTCAACGATCTCGTGAGAAATGCGCTTCAACGCCTTATCAACATCAGTGACGCCAAGAATCTCAGACGAAACAGTCGATGCCGAACTCATTACGCCGCCACCTCTGGAAGGACTGGCATGAAAAACGCCCCTCGCGAGGGGCGTGCGTGCATGAAGAATCGAGCCATATTGTCCTTCCGTTCGAGCCTCACAGGACTCGTTTTACGGTCGGTACTACTGTAGCACGACCGATGGACGGTGCGCTACTAAAAGTTTCCTACACAGCGGGGCGGGCAGTCTTGGCCACTGCAGCAAGGACACCATTGACGAATCTTCCAGAGTCGTCCGTGGAGAACCTCTTTGCCAATTCGACTGCTTCATCAATAACTACAGCAATCGGTACATCGAGACGTGAGGTCAATTCGAATATGGCTAGGCGGAGGATTGCGCGGTCAAGAGCCGGCATGCGGTCGATTGCCCAACCTTTTGCATGAGCGACGATTGCTTCATCGATAGCAACCCGATTGGCTTCAATGCCATTCAGCAGCTCCCCTGTTAGGTCAGCTGAAGCGACTCCCCTGTCAGCCAATAATTCAAGTGGCGACATAGAGCGCTGTTCAGATTCATAGAGAAAAATGACTGCCTGCTCACGAGCATCAGTTCTTTCGTCACTTGCGCGGAATGATTCCGGATCGCGCGCCATTAGACGCGTGTGACGTAATCGCCCGTGCGAGTGTCAACCTTTACTTTGTCGCCCACGTTCACAAACAATGGAACTTGAATAACTTTGCCGGTCTCAAGAGTGGCTGGTTTGCGAGCACCCGAGACGCGGTCACCCTGAACTCCAGGTTCAGTATCAGCAATGATCAATTCTGCAGAGGCTGGAATTTCAACTGTGATGATTTCATCGTTGTGATAAGCAATGATCGCCATTGCTTGCTCTACGAGGTAATCCGCGGCATCACCGAGAGCGGCCGGAGTAACGGTCATTTGGTCGTATGACTCTGTGTCCATGAATACAAAGTCGTCACCGTCTTTGTACAAGAACTGCATGTCACGCTTGTCAAGAATCGCTTGTTCAACACGAATACCCGCATTGAAGGTCTTTTCTAATACATTGCCGTTCTTCAGGTTACGCAACTTGGTGCGCACAAAGGCTCCACCTTTTCCAGGCTTTACGTGTTGGAATTCAACAACGGTAAAGAGTCCGTTGTCGAGTTGGAGTGTGATTCCGTTTTTCAGATCGTTCGTGGTGATCGCGGGCATGTGAGGTCCTTGGGGGTGTGCGTAAGAATTCGGCACGAATCGCCGGTGACAACGACCAGATCCTCGATCCGAACGCCGCCTACCCCACCACGATAGAGCCCAGGCTCGACTGTCACCACCTCATTGACACCCAGAACTGCTGTGCAACGGGGCGAAAGGATGGGTTGCTCGTGGATATACAGGCCTATTCCATGCCCTGTGCCATGAACGTACTCGTGGTCAACGCCCTCCCGCAGAAATACTGCCCTCGCTGCCGCGTCTACAGCCGCACCAACGGCTCCGGCCTTCACTGACGCGATACCCGCCGCTTCAGCCTCAATCACCAGGTCAAACATTCGCTGATATTCAGCCGAAACATCCCCGACGCGAATGGTTCGAGTCATGTCACTCTTGTACCCCTGCACCATTGCTCCGAAGTCAATAACGACTCCGTGACCATCTTCCACGATTGCATCAGATGGTTCATGATGTGGTCTTGCACCGAGAGGCCCAGTTGCGACAATCGTGTCAAAAGCAACATCATCAGCACCGGTCTCACGCATCAGATGGTCAAGACGATTTCGAATCTGCTTCTCTGTTTTTCCTGCAAAACCATCTGTCACCACCGACAACAATGCATTGTCAGCAATTGACGCTGCTGAGGCAATCAGAGAAATCTCAGCCTCGTCTTTCACTCTGCGTAAGTCGTCTAGTTGGGTGCGCTCATGAACAACAGAGCAATGACTCTGCAGCACGGTCATGAAGTGGGCTGTTAGATGCGTCGGATCAACGGCAACTGACGATGTGCCGACAATACGCGCAATCATCTCATCTGTTGATACATCCGGAACAACTCGTTCAATGTGTACAGAAGCTCGCGAAGCCGTGGTCTCATCAACCGCACGTTCGAAATAGCGCCCGTCAACCAGAAGCCATGCCTCATGATTACTGCGAGACACGAGAAGTTGAGCAGTGCCGCCCGTGAAGCCAGTAAGCCACCGGATGTCTTCAACTCGAAGTATGAGAACAAACTCTGCGCTTCCGTTGTTGACGAGACGAGAAAGACGGCCCGAGACATTCATTACTGTGCAGCTAATTCCACCAACGCCTCAACAGCCAAGGCATAGCCCAGGCCACCGAAACCGGAAATTGTTCCGTTGACAACGGGAGACAAAACACTGACGTGACGAAACTGCTCACGTGCACCGGGATTAGATAAATGCACTTCAATCACATTGCCTGGGTACGACTTCAAGGCGTCGTGCACCGCCCACGAGTAATGCGTGAATGCTCCGGCATTAACAATGATGCCATCAGCGTTCGCCTTTGCCGCGTGTATCGCGTTCACCATCTCGCCTTCAGTATTGGTTTGAAGGTGCTCAACAGCAATGCCGTGTGTAGCCGCAGCAGCAACCACTGTGGCCACATGGTCCGCCAAAGTTGCGTGTCCGTACACCTCAGGCTCTCGCGTACCGAGGAGATTCAAATTTGGGCCATGTATGAGAAGGATGGACGACAAAGACATATCAGCCACCGTACTCTGCCCAGGTCGCCTGACCGATGGAATAAACGATGTGGGACTGACCCCACCACCCTGGGGTGTTCGGATGGTCGAAATCCAAATCTTCTCGGCGTTGCATTCCGATTCTCTTCATCACGGCTTCGCTCGGCGTGTTCGATTGGGTTGTAAAAGAAAAAATCTCGGAGATCTGGTGTTCTTCGAATCCGATTCGCAATGATTCCTTCGCCGCTTCTGTGGCATAACCCTTACCCCACGCCCAAGAGGCAAGCCGCCAGCCGACTTCGATACACGGCGTAAAGGGAGCGTCGAAGGCCGGAGACCATAAACCTGTGTAGCCAGCAAATGTTCCATCAACTTCGATTGCCCACAGCCCAAAACCTTTTTCATAGTGAAACTGAACCACTCGGTCTACAAACGACACACACTCGTCGTAGGTCATCACAGATGGGAAAAATCTCATGACGTCTGGGTCTGCACACATCAGTGAAAACGGTTCGATGTCTGACGAATTCCATTCACGCATCACTAGTCGCTCAGTGCGATACATAGTTATCCGAGTCGGGTGATGAGATCTGAGAGTGCCTCACGAATCTTTGTATCAGATATTCCGGTAACAACTTCAAGACCAGTTGCCGAGTCAAGGACAAACGTAATCGAATCAATTGCCTTCTTGTCACGACCCATATCAATAATCAACTGATCTGGTGTGATTCCATTAGGCAGTGCATGTCGAAGTCCGTACACACCGTGCACAACTTCGTAGTGCTGATCAACACGAGCCTCATCGATTCGACCCATGCGGTGCGCCAGATGAGCCGCGTAC
>Ga0208227_1000217_pt1 | contig 15120 bp, 14 predicted proteins | sample LakMenEpi13Jun11_FD_150692 | JGI IMG/M metagenome (GOLD analysis project Ga0208227, IMG submission 150692) | Freshwater microbial communities from Lake Mendota, WI - 13JUN2011 deep hole epilimnion (SPAdes) | ecosystem: Environmental > Aquatic > Freshwater > Lake > Epilimnion/Euphotic zone ...
TGAAATCACTCCTGAACTGGCAGCCGAAGGCACGGCCCGTGACCTCATTCGTTTGGTTCAGCAGGCTCGGCGTGAGGCCGACCTGGAAGTGAGCGACCGTATTGAACTGACTTTGGGAGTGTCTGAATCGGTTCGACGCCAGGTTCAGCCGTTTATTGATGAACTTGCCCGCGAAACTCTGGCCCAGTCGGTGCATTTTGGAACAGGGCCGACGAATGCGACTTTGGATGACGAGGACGTATATATCGGTGTCGTTCGCGTCGATATGCCCCCGAGATAGTCCATTTTGAGGGTATCCTGCCCAACCACACGAGTGAAAAGGACATATGCGATGGCTAGCAAAACGGTAAAGAAGCCTGCTCCTGCCAAAAAGTCAACTGCCCAAAAAGCACCGGCGAAGAAGTCCGCTCCTGCGAAGAAGTCTTCGCCGGCCAAGAAGGCTGCGCCAGCTAAGAAAGCTGCTCCTGCGAAGAAGTCTGCCCCTGCCAAGAAGGCTGCGCCCGCCAAGAAAGCTGCTCCCGCTAAGAAAGTGATTGCAGCGAAGAAGTCTGCGCCAGCAAAGAAGGCTGCGCCAGCTAAGAAAGCTGCGCCGGTTAAGAAAGCCGTTCCAGCGAAGAAGGCTGCACCCGTTAAGAAAGAAGCACCTGCGAAGAAGGTGGCCCCTGTCAAGGTTGCACCCGTCGCAGTTCCTGCTGTTGTGAAAGCTCCTCCGGCCCCGAAGAAAGTCGCCAAGCCGGTTTTCGTGAAGCCTCCCGTCCCAGGCAAGAAGGCTGTTTCAAAAGACGGGATTATCTCCAATAAAGATTTTGATCTCACCTTCTTGCGCAGTCAGCGAGCTTTACTCGTTGAGCAACGTGACCGTCTATTGGGACGTGCAGTCAGTCTCGAAAACGAATTAGAGAAGCTCATTGAAGAGGCCGGTATGGGCGACGATCAGTTTGATGAAGACGGCGGCGAGGGAGACACCATGGCTGTCGAACGCGAACGCGATCGCGTGTTGTCTGATCAAGCTCGGCAAACGATCGAAGAAATTGACGCAGCATTGCTGCGTATCGAAACTGGCGACTATGGCTACAGCACTGTGTCTACCCGTCCGATTCCTCGCGAGCGCCTTGAGGTAATTCCGTGGGCAATTGAACTCGTTGAAGAACGAGTCGGCTGGAGATAAGTGAGATTAGGCCAGCGCAGAATTCCCAGTCTGTCGTTGTTGATCGCGGCAGTCATCGTCGGCCTCGATCAGCTCAGCAAGCATTGGGCGGTTTCGCAACTCAATGACGGGCACACCGTTCATGTGTTGTGGACTTTGCAATTCAACTTGGCGTTCAATGGCGGTATGGCATTTGGTCGAGGTCAAGGGTTAGGGCCAATCATTGGCGTGATTGCCACAATCGTCGTCGTTGGCATGGTGCTCTCTCTTCGTCAATCTGAAGGCAAGATGTCCATCATTGCGGTTGGGTTGATCGTTGGTGGTGCCATGGGCAACATCGTCGACCGACTTTTTCGTGGTGACGCGTGGTTGCATGGCAAGGTCGTTGATTTCATTGACTTCCAGTGGTTTCCTATTTTCAACATTGCTGATATCTGCATCAATGTTGGTGGCGGTCTCCTTGTTTTGAGCTATTTGTTCTTCCAACCGAAAGCCGACCATGTCTGAGATCATCACCGAAGAAATACCTGATTCCCTCGCCGGAGAACGGCTCGATCGAATCGTTTCATTGATGGCCGAAATCAGTCGAGCCGATGCGACGACAACGATTGCCGCCGGAGCGGTTGAACTTGATGGTGTTGTTGCGCCAACCGGAAAAGTGCGATTGAAGGTTGGTCAGATTGTCGCGGTTGATTTGTCGAAGATTCCCCAGCCAGAACTACCGGGCCCAGATCCGAGCATTGCCGTGGATGTCGTCTATTCCGACGAACACATCATTGTGATTAATAAGGCTGCTGGAGTTGTCGTTCATCCCGGAGCAGGAAATAACGACAAAACATTGGTGAATGGTTTGTTGGCGTTGTTTCCCGAAATCGCTGGTGTGGGTGAAGAACACCGGCCTGGAATAGTTCATCGTCTGGACGTCGGAACTACCGGTCTCTTGATCGTGGCTCGAACTCAAGAGGCGTATGAAGAACTTGTCGCGATGATGTCGTTGCGCGAAGTAAAGCGTCATTACACCGCCTTGGTGTGGGGTCATCCAGCAGCGCCGGTGGGGACAATTGATGCTCCGATTGGTCGCGACCCACGAAACCCGTTGTGTATGGCGGTGGTTGCGAGTGGAAAGCCCGCGCGAACCAACTACGAGGTTCTGGAAACAATGTCCGACCCAGATGTTTCATTGGTCGCATGTGAATTAGAAACTGGTCGCACCCATCAAATTCGCGTTCACCTACAAGCCACTGGGCACTCGGTCGTGGGCGACCCACAATATGGCGGAGCAAGAATGCCTTTGGTGATTGGCCGACCGTTCTTGCACGCTGGGCGATTGGTCTTTGACCACCCTCTGACGGGGGAGCCTCTTGAATTCAACTCCGAATTGCCCGCCGATCTCGAAGTTGTTCTCAAGCGCTGTCGCGCGGAGAAATGAACTGCTAGAGTCCTGTTCACCGTGAAGTGAGTCCCGTGAGGCTCATACGGAGGAAAACATGACACAAGATTCGGGTTCTCACCCAGACACATCTCAGACTGCTACGTCGAACCTGGTGCAGGTTCTTGGACTAGCCGATGTGAATCGTGCAATCACTCGTATTGCCCACGAAATTATTGAACGAAATCGTGGCCTAGATGGGGTAGTGATTATTGGTCTGCAACGTGGTGGCGTCTGGCTGGCAGAGCGTTTGGTGTCAACGATTAACCACATCGAAGGTGAAGATAAGCCATCAATTCCTCTAGGGAAATTGGATGTTTCCCTTTTTCGCGATGACATCAACTTGCGCCCGGTGACTCCAGTATCGGTGACGGATATCCCTGTTGATCTCACAGGCTCAAAGGTGCTCCTTGTCGACGACGTCTTGTTTACGGGGCGCACGGTGCGTGCCGCCCTCGATGCACTGAACCAGTACGGCCGACCATCGTCAGTGCAACTTGCCGTGATGATCGATCGTGGCCATCGCGAGTTGCCCATTCGGCCTGACTATGTCGGCAAAAATCTCCCGACGGGTCGCGATGAAGATGTTCGGGTATCGCCAGATGGCGTGACCTTGTCAAAAAAGGTGAACGGATGAAGCATCTACGCAGTATCCCTGAACTTGGCGTCGATGGAATCGTGCGTATTTTGGGATTGGCGAATCACATGGCTGAGGTCAATCGCCGTCCGGTGCCAAAAGTTCCTGCGCTCAACGGACGCACGATCGTCAGTTTGTTCTTTGAAGATTCAACTCGTACGCGCATCAGTTTTGAAACCGCAGCCAAGCGTCTCTCTGCTGACACGATGACCTTTAGCGTGTCGACCTCGAGTGTGAATAAAGGTGAAAGCCTGAAAGACACCATTGAAACGGTGAGCGCGATGGGCGTTGCAGCATTTGTAGTGCGACACAAAACCAGTGGTATCCCGTGGCAGCTCAGCGAATGGACCGATGCCTCAATCATCAACGCTGGTGATGGTTGGCATCAACATCCGACCCAGGCTTTGCTCGACAGTTTTACGATTATGTCGGCACTCGGACGATCGCCAAGTAGTGATTGTCTGAAAGGCCTGACCATCGGAATCGTGGGCGATATCCGCCACAGTCGCGTGGCGCGTAGTGACATTCAAGCATTCACTGCGCTGGGTGCGAAGGTTGTCTTGGTGGCGCCACGAACTTTGTTGCCACCAGAGGTCGAAGGATGGCCAGTCACAACTTCATCCTCTCTTGATGAAGTGATCGGTGAAGTCGATGTTTTGTACATGCTGCGCATGCAACGAGAACGAATGAACGAGGCCTTGGTGCCGAACCTGGGGGAGTATTCGGCGCGTTATGGGCTTGACGAACGTCGCTCAAAAATGTTGTCCGAGCACGCTCTGCTCATGCACCCCGGACCCATGAATCGTGGTGTTGAGATGTTGATTGACCCAGCCTCGATGCCGAACAACATGATTACTCAACAAGTAGCCAACGGGGTGTCGGTACGAATGGCAGTTCTATTTGATGTCTTAGGTGGATCCGAAACCGGAGCAGGAGTCGTGTCATGAGAGAAGAGCAGACGATCAACATTCGCGGTGGCCGGATTCTTGATGAAACGACCGACGCACAAGGTCGTCTGGCCGATGTTCATATTTCGGGTGGTGTGATTGCTGAAGTCGTAGAACCTGGATCGAAGTTGCCAAAAGCAGATATCGATCTCAATGCATCGGGGTGTGTCGTATCGCCTGGTTTTGTTGACTTGCATGTGCATTTGCGCGAGCCAGGTCGCGAAGAGTCAGAAACTATTGAAACAGGTAGTCGGGCTGCGGCTTTAGGTGGTTTTACGGCAGTGGTAGCAATGCCCAATACCGAGCCTTCGCAAGACTCACGAATTGTTGTTGAGTTTGTTCGCTCGCAAGGAGAGCGGGCAGGGCTGTGCGAGGTGATTCCTTCTGGTTGCATCACGGTTGGCCGCGCAGGGCAAGCCTTGGCACCCTACGGTGAACTTCGCGATGCTGGCGTCACATTGTTTACCGACGATGGCAACGGAGTACAAGATCCGCTACTCATGCGTCGGGCACTTGAATATGCTCGCGACCTTGACATCACACTTGCACAACATTGTGAAGTGAGCAGTTTGACTGTTGGTGCCGTGATGCACGAAGGATCCTGTTGTAGTCATCTCGGTTTACCGGGTTGGCCAGCAATCGCTGAAGAACTGATGGTGCATCGAGATATTGAACTTGTGCGCCTCACGGGTTCGCGAATTCACTTCTTGCACTTGTCCACCGAACGAAGTGTTGAGATGGTTCGTCGAGCGAAAGCTGAAGGACTCCCAGTGACAGCCGAGGCGACTCCGCATCACTTCACGTTGACTGACGAAGCCCTGCGAAGTTTTGATCCGGTTTTCAAAGTGAATCCTCCGTTACGCACTCCGGCTGATATCGCGGCTCTCAAAGAAGGTTTGCGTGATGGAACGATTGATGCCATCGCAACCGACCACGCTCCTCACGCGAGTCACCTGAAAGAACAACCGCTCGACCAAGCTCCTCCAGGAATGCTCGGACTTGAAACCGCACTGGCGCTCTCGTTGACCGAACTCAATATGGAGACTCAATCTGTCTTGGCTGCACTGAGCTGGAATCCAGCACGTATCGCCGGTGTCGGCGATCGCCATGGTCGGCCTGTCGCAGTTGGCGAACCAGCCAATCTGGCGATTTTTGACCCAACCCATGAATGGGTCGTCGACCGTGATGTCGTGGCCAGCAAGAGCAAGAACACGCCGTATCACGGCCGAACTGTGCGGGGCAAGGTTCGTCACACGGTCTTTGCGGGGCACGTTGTCGTTCGCGATGGGGTTGCTCAGCGATGAATTGGGAAATTACTAAAAATACATTAGAGTGCATAATTATGCAGAATAGGGATGATGATGGCAATTCGTGAAGCAGCGCTCGTTCTCGCTGACGGCAGTGTCTTTGAAGGCGAGGCCATCGGAGCAGAGTCGGCAAGTGGTATTTCGACCGGAGAAGTCGTTTTCAATACGGTGCTGAGTGGATATCAAGAAGTTGTCACCGACCCCAGTTATGCGGGTCAGATCATCACGTTCACCTATCCACATATTGGTAACTACGGAACGACCGTTGCCGATGACGAATCTCGTCGCCCGTTTTGTCGTGGTGTCATTGTTCGCGACTTGGCGCGTCGTCATAGCAACTATCGCGCGGAACAAAGTCTGAATGATTTGCTCAAGAAGAGTGGCGTGGCCGGAATCGCCGGAATTGACACCCGTCGACTCACGCGAATCTTGCGTGATACTGGGGCAATGCCTGGTGCCTTTGGAACTGCATCGCACGACGAACTGCTCGCAGCGGCTCGTGCCGAAAAAGGAACTGATGGCGTCGATCTCGTCGCGACCGTGACGACTGACAAGCCGTATTCATTCGGAAATGGTCCCCTCAAAGTTGTTGCGTACGACTTCGGTATCAAAACCACAATTTTGCGTTGCCTATCTGAAATCGCCACGATTGAAGTTGTTCCCGCTTCAACAACAGCTGCTGAAGTTTTGGCTCGTCAGCCGCACGGAGTGTTTTTGTCAAATGGTCCAGGAGACCCGGCAGCTGTTCCGTACGCAGTCGACGCAATTCGTGATCTCGTTGGACAAGTACCACTCTTTGGTATTTGTCTCGGACATCAATTGTTGAGTCGCGCGCTTGGCGGCACGACCTACAAATTGCCGTTTGGTCATCACGGTGGAAATCATCCGGTGCAGCATCTGGCTTCGGGTCATGTCGAAATCACTAGTCAAAATCACAACTTCTGTGTTGACGCTGAAAGTTTGGGTGGGCGAGTAGCCGTGACTCACCTCAACCTCAACGATCAGACCAATGAGGGGATGCGTGTTCTCGATGCGCCGGCATTCAGCGTGCAGTATCACCCAGAGGCCGGACCTGGTCCGCACGACAGTCGTTATCTCTTTGAACAATTTGCACAACTGATGCAGAACGGAACTTTCTGATATGCCCAAGCGCACTGATATCCATTCAATTTTGATTATCGGTTCTGGTCCGATCGTGATTGGTCAAGCCTGTGAATTCGACTATTCCGGAACACAGGCATGTCGAGTTCTCAAAGAAGAGGGTTACCGCGTCATTTTGGCGAACTCGAATCCGGCCACGATCATGACCGATCCAGATTTTGCTGATCGTACGTATATCGAACCACTGACGTGGGAAGTGATTGCAAAAATCATCGAGCGCGAAAAGCCCGATGCTGTTCTTCCGACGCTTGGTGGTCAGACCGGACTCAACTTGGCGATGGCTCTCTTTGAGCGGGGACTTGTTGGGGTGCCCGGAACTCCCGAACTCATCGGAGCAAATGCAGAATCAATTTCAACTGCTGAAGATCGCGACAAGTTTAAAAAGGCCATGATTGAAATTGGTCTGAAGGTTCCTGAAAGTGGCATTGCTCACAATATGGAAGATGCTCTCGAGGTCATCAAAACCATTGGTCTTCCCGCGATCATCCGCCCCGCGTACATCTTGGGCGGACGAGGAACCGGAATTGCAAAAACTGCTGAAGAGTTTGCGCAGTTGGCTTCAAACGGTCTTGATGCCAGTCCGATCCGTGAAATTCTTATCGAGAAGAGCATCGCGGGTTGGAAAGAGTACGAGCTTGAGGTGATGCGCGACACGGCTGATAACTGCGTCATCATCTGTTCAATCGAAAACTTTGACCCGATGGGTGTGCACACGGGTGACTCCATCACTGTTGCGCCCGCGCAAACTCTGAGCGATGTTGAATACCAAATCATGCGCGATGCTGCCTTGGCATGTATTCGCCGGGTCGGTGTTGAAACCGGTGGATCAAATGTGCAGTTCGCAGTGAATCCAGCCAATGGCGATGTCGTCGTGATTGAAATGAATCCTCGCGTTTCGCGATCGAGTGCCTTGGCTTCAAAGGCAACCGGTTTCCCAATTGCCAAGATCGCTGCCAAGTTGGCAGTGGGTTACACCCTTGACGAAATTCCCAACGACATCACCAAGGCGACGCCGGCAAGTTTTGAGCCAACGATTGACTATGTCGTCACCAAGATTCCGCGCTGGGCGTTTGAAAAACTTCCCGGCACCAGTGGAGTTCTCGGAACGCAAATGCAAAGCGTCGGTGAAGTCATGGCTATTGGCCGTACTTTCCCCGAAAGTTTGCAGAAGGCTTTACGCTCCCTTGAGCAAGGCCGCCTCGGTCTCAATTGCGATCCTGCTGAAAAGCAGCTTGCCGAAATCGCTACCGATGAGTTGATGCGTCTCGTGGACATTCCTACTCCCGACCGAATTTTCATCATCGGCGAATTATTGCTCCGCGGAGTTTCGGTTGATGCGGTACATGACGCTTGCAAGGTTGACCCGTGGTTCCTAGATCAGATGTCAATCATCATTGAAGAGCGCGATGCGGTGAAGTCGTTGAATCCGAGTGCGATGACCAAAGCTGCATGGAAGCGTGTGAAGCGTGTCGGATTCAGCGACGCACAGTTGGCGTATCTGTGGGGCAGTGCCGAATCAGAGGTGCGAGCCGCGCGCGAAGCTGCAGGTGTCATCCCTACCTATAAGACGGTTGATACGTGCTCGGCAGAGTTTGCTGCGTTAACTCCCTATCACTACTCGACATATGAAGACGAAAATGAAGTGCGCGAATCCGATCGCCAACGCGTCATTATTTTGGGCTCTGGTCCAAACCGTATCGGGCAAGGAATTGAATTCGACTACTGCTGCGTGCATGCATCGTTCGCGCTACGTGATGCTGGATTCGAAACCGTCATGGTGAACTGCAACCCAGAAACTGTCTCGACCGACTATGACACGTCTGATCGTTTGTACTTTGAGCCGCTGACCAAAGAAGATGTTCTCAATGTCATCGCGGCCGAAACCGCGGCTGCCGGAGGCAAGAAGCCCAAGGTCATTGTTTCATTGGGTGGCCAAACGCCGCTCAAACTTTCTGGCCAAATTCCGGTTGATCTCATTGCTGGGACATCACCTGCATCAATCGATCTTGCCGAAGACCGCGAAAAATGGAACGAATTATGTGAGTCGCTCAGTATTCCGCAACCTCCTGGTGGCACTGCAATTAATCTCGAACAGGCGATGACCATTGTTGATCGCGTCGGTTTCCCAGTGTTGGTGCGACCAAGTTATGTATTGGGTGGTCGTGCGATGCAGATCGTTCACGATCGCGATCACTTGACGCGTGCGATGGCCGAACTTTCAAGTTTCGGCAGTCTGGGCAAAGAAGGTGGACTGTCGGCTGAACGTCCAGTTTTGGTTGATCGTTTCCTTGAAGACGCGACTGAAGTAGATGTTGATGCCATTCGCGATCACACCGGTGAAGTGCTCATTGGTGGAGTCATGGAACACGTTGAAGAAGCAGGAGTTCACTCAGGTGACTCGGCTTGTGCGATTCCTCCGCAAACGCTTCCTTCGTGGGTCGTTGAAGTGATCGAGTCGTACACGACCGCAATCGCCGCAGCGCTTGATGTTCGTGGCCTGATCAACGTGCAGTTTGCGGTTGCCGGAACCAATGTGTACGTCATTGAAGCGAACCCGCGCGCCAGTCGCACGGTTCCATTTGTTGCTAAGGCGACGGGCGTTCCGTTGGCCAAAGTGGCAACACGGGTCATGCTCGGTTCAACTTTGGCCGAACTGCGAACCGAAGGTTTGCTGACTCGTTCGGTATTGCTTGACTCGCCCGACACGGTTGCGGTGAAAGAAGCGGTGTTGCCGTTTAGCCGGTTCCCCGAAGTTGATACTGCTCTCGGACCGGAAATGCGTTCAACCGGCGAAGTGATGGGAATCGACGTCACTTTTGGTCGGGCGTTCTATAAAGCAGAACTTGCAGCGGGCACAGTGTTGCCAACAAGCGGAACAGTTTTCTTGTCTCTTGCTGACGGCGATAAGCCTGCCGGAATAGTTGTAGCTAAACGATTGCGTGCGCTCGGATTCGGCATTATGGCTACTCCCGGTACGGCTGACTATCTCAGTCGATTCGGCTACATGGTTGATGCAGTTGTTGGCAAAGTAAGCGAAGGTGCCAAGATCACGGCAGTTAATCTCATCGCGAGTGGTGAAATCACATTTGTGATCAACACGCCGCAAGGCCGAGGTGGCCGTACCGATGGCGAAGCAATTCGTAAAGCAGCCAATGTCCATCGAGTGTGTTCGGTGACAACTGTTGAAGCGGCGCTTGCTGCAGTTCAAGGTATGGCCGAACAGATCGACCATCCACTTGAAGTGAAGAGCTTGCAGGAATACCACGGAAGGTGAGAACAACGTTGTGAGTTCACGTGTGCAAGTTGGTTCAGTTGAGTTCAAGCATCCATTGATGGCTGCTTCGGGCACGGCAGGACACGGGGCTGAACTTTCTGCGTACGGAGATCTCTCGTCAATTGGCGCCGTAGTAGTGAAATCCCTCGCTGCGACCGAGTGGGCTGGCAACCCAGCCCCGCGTGTTCATCCGATTGCACAAGGCATGATCAATGCTGTTGGGTTGCAAGGTTCTGGCGTCAATCATTGGATCGAAAATGATTTGCCAGCAATGGCTGCAGTCAACGCCACCGCCGTCGTCAGTATCTGGGGACGCTCGGTTGACGAATACCGAGATGCAGCACGACTCTTGAACGAGGGATTGAATCGCTCTTCACATGAGTCGACGGTTGTTGCAGTTGAAGTCAATTTGTCATGTCCCAATATGAACGGTCACGGAATCTTTGCTCATGACATCGCGATGTCGGCCGAAGTGATCGCGGCTTGTTCGTTGCTCAATCGTCCCTTGTGGGCCAAACTCAGCCCGAATACTGATCAGGTGATTGCAGTCGCACGTGCAGTGCACGAAGCGGGGGCCGAAGCAGTCACTTTGATTAACACGGTCGTGGGTATGGTCCTCGACCCCGAGACCGGACGTCCGGCTCTCGGAAATGGCGGCGGCGGTATTTCGGGTCGAGCGATTCACCCAGTTGCGGTCCGCACGGTCTTTGATGTGCATGCAGCGTTGCCCAATTTGCCCATCGTCGGAGTGGGGGGAGTGACTTCAGGTTGGGAGGCCGCAGAACTCATGTTGGCGGGAGCCAGTGCGGTGCAGGTGGGCACCGCAACCTTCGCCGACCCGCGCGCGTGTTTCAAGATTGCGAGTGAACTGACCGCATGGGCCCAAAGGCATGGTTTATCTGATATCGCGCACTTGACCGGACTGGCACATCGTGGGGGATTGAGTCAGTCGTAACGGTGCAAAATGGGCTGGTATCCACCTATTGAACGCTTGTGATAGGTACGGTTTGCCCATGGCCACTCCTCCGATACTCACACCAGAACAGCGTGTTGCAGCCCTCGCCAAAGCGGCTGAAGCACGGACTGCGCGTGCCGCAATCAAGGTCGAGCTCAAACAGGGCACCTTGACGGTTGCTGCAGCGCTTGAATCTGCTGACCCCAATGTTGGCAAGCTCAAGGTCATCGCCATGCTTGAAAGCCTTCCCGGCCTCGGCAAAGTTAAAGCGCGCAAGATCATGGAGGAAGTCGGTATTGCCGACAACCGCAAGATCCAGGGTCTGGGCACGCAGCAGAAAAAAACACTTCTCGAACACTTAGCCAAGTGAACGAGCGGGCACAACCGCCCGCCTCATCGTCGAGTGCAGTTCCGTTGATCGTGATCGTCTCTGGTCCAGGCGGGGTTGGTAAGGGCACCATCGTGGACGCCTTGTTGCGCCGAGACTCGACTTTGCTCCTTAGTCGTTCGTGGACGACCCGAGAACAACGCCCGGGTGAGCATGATGATGCGTACGTTTTCACTACTCGTGAAGCCTTTGAGAGTCACCGAAAAGCAGACGGATTTCTCGAATGGACCGAATTTTTGGGGAATTATTACGGAACCCCCGTGCCTGATTTGAGCGATGGTCGCGACATCGTCCTTGAAATTGAGGTGGATGGAGCCCAGCAGGTCAAGGTTCGTCACCCCGAATCGGTCTTGATTTTCATTTTGCCGCCATCTCGCGATGAGCAACGCCGACGCCTGATCGGTCGGGGAGACCCGGATCACAAGGTCATCGAACGGCTGCGAAAGGCCGAAGAAGAAGAGCCAGTTGGGCTCGCGCTGGCCGATTACTCATTTGTCAACGACGACCTCGATCACACCGTGACCGAAATGTTGAGCCTGATCGAGCGGCTTCGCGCGCTTGCAGGGCGCTAAAACCCCCATTTTCGGGCTAGGCTCAACCGCTGAACTATTTGGCGTTAGCCCTCTCAAAGGACCAGATCTACTATGGCCGCAACCAATGACTCCATGATGACCCCACAGCTTGAGGTGCTTCTCGGCAAGGTTGATTCAAAGTTCAGTTTGGTGACTTTGGCAGCGAGCCGGGCGCGTGAGTTGCAGCAGTACTACGCCAAGATGGGTTCAGTGAGCTCGAAGGTTGTTCCTCCTCAGGTCGCATCATTGCGCAAGCCACTCAGCATGGGTTTTGAAGAAATCGCCGCTGACAAAATTGTTCGTGTATCCGCCGACGAAATGGCCGAACGACGTGCCGCCGAAGAGGCCGCGCAAGCCGATGCCGCAGCTTTGTTCGCGAGCGCTCAAGAAGCAGCAAGCGAAGAAGCTGTCGTTGAAGCAGTCGATGAAGACAGCGCATCTGGCGCTGATTCCGGCGACGCCTGATTGATCATGGCCGATCTGGCCGGTAAGCGAATTGTTGTTGGTGTATGTGGCGGTATCGCCGCGTACAAAGCTGTTGAAGTTATCCGCCGATTAGTTGATGCGGGAGCACATGTCATTCCGGTAATGACAAAAGGCGCTGAACATTTCATTGGTCGCACCACACTTTCGGCATTGGCGAGCGAACCGGTGCAGACGTCGTTGTGGGATGAAGCCTCACCTATTCCGCACACCAAGCTTGGGCAAGGTGCTGATCTCGTTCTGATTGCACCAGCAACGGCGCGTCTCATTGGTGCCTATGCCAATGGTTTGTCGACCGACCTCATGACCAATGTGTTGATTGCAACGCGTGCGCCGGTCATTGTCTGTCCGGCAATGCATACCGAAATGTGGGAGCACCCGGCAATTCAACAAAATGTTGCGACGCTTGCATCACGCGGAGTGCACATCGTTGAACCCGAAGCCGGTCGATTGGCTGGTGGTGATTCAGGTAAGGGCCGCTTGGCGTCGCCTGACGCAATCATCGCTGCAGTTCATCAAGTGCTCGGACCCAAAGATCTCGCGGGCGTCAAAGTCATTGTGAGCGCTGGCGGAACCCGTGAACCTATTGATTCGGTTCGGGTTATTGCTAATCGTTCAAGTGGCAAGCAGGGCTACGCCGTCGCTGCTGAGGCAGCCTCGCGAGGTGCTGATGTGACGCTTGTTTCAACCGTTGAACTACCCACGCCAGCGGGCGTACGTGTCGTCAACGTTGAAACAGCGGCGCAGATGCAAGAGGCCATCGAGTCAGTGTGGCCAACCAGCGCAGTCATGATCATGAGCGCCGCAGTCGCCGATTTCCGACCGGTCGCGTGTGCGACACAAAAGATCAAGAAAGACGGGGGAATCCCGCAGATTGTCCTCGAAGCAACACCTGATATTTTGGCTGGCCTCGGAGCCTCAAAGCGCCCTGGTCAGGTACTGGTTGGGTTTGCTGCCGAGACGTCAGACTTGGTTGCCAACGCTCAAAGCAAGCTTGAACGCAAGAACCTTGACCTGATTGTGGCCAACGATGTCAGTCAACCTGGTGTGGGTTTTGCCCATGACACCAATGCGGTCACCTTCCTACGACCCAGCCAGGCTCTAGAGTCTTTGTCGTTGACAGACAAGCGGGCTGTGGCTCGGGCGTTACTCGACATAGTCGTGCAGATACGGGCTAATCAGTAACTGCATTCAAAGTTTTATTGAACACACTTCTTTCACTGAAAGAGATGACACGGAGCCATCATGAGTCGTAATTGGACATTTACTTCTGAAAGCGTGACCGAAGGTCACCCCGACAAGGTCGCCGATCAGGTTTCTGACGCGGTACTTGACGCGATCCTCGCGCAAGACCCACATGCTCGAGTCGCTTGCGAAACTTTGGTGACAACTGGTCTGTGTTTGGTCTCTGGTGAAATCACCACCGAGGCCTACGTCGATATTGCTGAGACTGCTCGCGAGGTCATCAAGGGCATCGGTTACACCAATGCCGATTTTGGTTTTGATGGTAAGACCTGTGGCGTGCTTGTTGCGCTCGACGCACAGTCGCCCGACATTGCTCAAGGTGTCAACAAGAGTGAAGAAGTTCGTGCCCGTACCGGCAGTGACGACCTCGATCTACAGGGTGCCGGCGACCAAGGAATGATGTTCGGCTACGCATGTAACGAGACCGAAACTTTGATGCCGTTGCCGATTCACTTGGCCCACCGTTTGGCCGAGCGGTTGGCGTTAGTGCGCAAGTCGAGTCAAATTCCCTACCTTCGCCCAGACGGCAAGACTCAAGTCACGTTCGATTATGTCGATGGCAAGCCAGTCCGTTTGAAGACTGTGCTCATTTCGACTCAGCACGATGAAGGTATCGACCGTGACACGGTGATTCGCCCCGATCTGATTGAGCAAGTCATTCGTCCCATGATTCCGGCGCAATTCGCGAACGACGATTATTCAATTTTCATTAACCCAACTGGCAAGTTCGTTTTGGGTGGACCTCATGCCGACACTGGTCTCACCGGTCGCAAGATCATCGTTGACACCTACGGTGGTATGGGTCGTCACGGTGGTGGCGCATTCAGCGGCAAGGATCCGAGCAAGGTTGACCGTTCAGCTGCGTACGCATCACGTTGGGTCGCCAAGCATGTTGTTGCTTCTGGTGCAGCCGATCGTTGCGAAGTGCAAGTTGCTTACGCAATCGGTATGGCTCATCCCGTGAGCATTTTGGTCGAGACCTTCGGAACCGAAAAAGTTGCCGTTGAAAAGATCGAAGCCGCAGTTCGAGCCACGTTCGACCTTCGTCCAGCCGCCATTGTGCGCGACTTGCAGTTGAAGCGTCCGATCTATCAGCAGACTGCTGCCTACGGTCACTTCGGTCGTGAGTTGGCAGATTTTGAATGGGAGAAATTGTCCCGCTTGTCCGAATTCTCTGCTGCGCTCGGCCGCTGAGTCGAACGTCGATACCTGTCGATTGATATTGGCATGACGGCCGAAGCGGTCGTTCACGAAGCAGTGATTGCTGGCGTTGTGCCAGACCTAACTGGTCTTGATCGTGTCTTTGATTATGTCGTGCCCACCGAACTTGTGGCGATCATTGAGATTGGTTCACGCGTTCGAGTTTCGCTGAATGGTCGTCGCGTCGGTGGCTGGGTCGTCTCGCTAGGTGCACCTTCACAAGGTTTGTCAATTGACAAGTTGAAGGCCATTGATAAGTCAAGTGGTATCGGGCCCGATGCAGAAATGCTCGAGTTGTGTCAGTGGGCTTCAGTTCGCTGGTGCGCTTCGCGCTTGCGACCTTTTTTGGTGACCGCTTCACCAAATACGGTTGTG
>Ga0208227_1000219_pt1 | contig 15069 bp, 14 predicted proteins | sample LakMenEpi13Jun11_FD_150692 | JGI IMG/M metagenome (GOLD analysis project Ga0208227, IMG submission 150692) | Freshwater microbial communities from Lake Mendota, WI - 13JUN2011 deep hole epilimnion (SPAdes) | ecosystem: Environmental > Aquatic > Freshwater > Lake > Epilimnion/Euphotic zone ...
GCAATGATAAATCCGAGATCGAGTACGAAAATTCGATCGCACACATGCATCACCAGACTCATATCGTGCTCAACAAGCAAAACACCAAGTCCATCGGCGGTGAGCTCGTGAAGCAGTATTCCGAGCCGATCGCTTTCTGCTTCATCGAGACCAGAAGCAGGTTCATCAAGAAGTAGTAAGCGCGGACCGGTTGCAAGTGCACGAGCAATCTCAACGAGGCGCGCTGATCCGGTGGGAAGATCTCCCGCTGTTTTTTCGGCTAGATCACTCACTCCAACTTTTTCAAGCAGATTGTCAACTGTCTCGTCGATATTTGTGAGCGCCGCAAGTTCGGCGGCAACGCGCACATTGTCACGTACGGTCAGCGAACTAAACAATTCGAGGCGTTGGAAGGTTCGAGCAAGACCGCGCTTGGCTCGGCGGTGCGGAGCTTCGTTCGTTACGTCAACGCCGCTGACGTGTACCGAACCAGCAGTTGGCTCTTGCATTCCGCTAATGACGTTAAACAAGGTGGTCTTGCCAGCACCGTTAGGACCGATCAGGCCAGTGACTTCGCCAGCTTGAACATCAAGGTCGACGCCGCCAATGGCCATCACTCCACCAAAGCGCACCATGACGCCGCGAACTTCAAGAAGTGACATCAGAGCACCACACCTAATTCGCGCTCTGCACGATCAAGTTCTTCGTCGGTGAATGAAGTGTTCAAGCCAATGAGATCAGGGGACGCGCGATGGAGTCGGGGAGATTCCTCTGCCAGTCGCTGTGTGCCGACACCAAAGAATGCGATGATCAAGATCAACGCAATGAGACGCTTGCCAGTTGAGTCGACAGCGTTATCCCAATCAATTGACAGTGAGACAACCACACCGATGCTCAAAAATGCTCCGGCAAAATAACGACGGCGTGAAGTGCCGTCAACAATGGCCACTAGGTTGGGCGTCACCGCAAGGATCCAGAAAATTCCACCGATAAAGAAAGCCCAATGAGAAATGACATATTGGGCATCAAGAACCCAAATCAGAAAAGCGCCACCCGCTGAAAATGCGAGCAGACCCCATCGGTTGAGCAACGTGCGGAAGGCATCGCCAATTTGAGCAGCCGCTCCGCTGGGGTTACGACCAAGGGTGACACCGATGGTTCCAGGCAAAATCTTCGCAACATTTTTTAGAGTTGGTACAACGGTTGCAAGTACTGAATTACCGCCAAGCAGTAGTCCACCAAAGAGGGCTCCACCGACTGAGCCGACACCACCGACGACCGCCAATAGGACAACGGGAAGACTTTGCGTGAAATCGTATTGCTGTGGGCTCACTTTGTCACCGGCTAATGCGCCAGCACATGAAGCAATGCCAGCAGAGATAGCAAAGGCCGCCAACTTGGTTCGCGTCAGGCTCATTCCCAAAGTTGCCGCCGCTGCAGGTGAATCTTTGAGTGCAATCAATCGACGGCCAAGTCGGCTACGGCGAACAGCAACGACGCCGAGACCTAAGAACGAGAATGCGAATGATGCCAAAATGAGGCGGCCGCGCGGTGTATTGATTTCGATGAACGGAATGTCAAGCACTGGCACCGAAATGTTGCCACTCATGAAAGTTTGCTTCTGATTGAAAATGAGTTTTGTCACTAAGACTGCGAAGGCTGCAGTTGACAGTGCCAGATAAATTCCGGAGAGTCGAATCGCGGGGAGCGCAACAAGTGCACCGACGAGCGCAACGATCACAACCGCTGCGATCAACGTGAGCAGGTTCCCGTCTCCGGGAAGTTTTGACATTGCAATTGCGCCAAGCCCGGCAAAGGTCAACGGCGCAAGAGACATTTGTCCGGCGTATCCCGTGAGCGGGACAAGTGACAAGGCCACGATCGCAAACGTAAATCCGTTCAGAAGGAGCAATGTATTTGATCGGGTCAACATTCCAGAGATCGCAACTGTGGTTGCGATGAGTCCGACCGCGCCCATGATTGAGGTGCTCCATGTTGGAACCTTGTTTTGTTCGCGGAATCGAACAACACCAGCACGAAGACGGCTTTGTGGACGAGCAAGTAGAGCTATGAAAAGAACGATTGTTGGGATTGACGCTCGTATCCCAGAAATTCCGAAGCCCATGATTGATTGTGGAAACCACGAATCATCAGAAAACTGCAAATAATAGGCGTCAAGTAATCCAAGAACAGCCGCACCGGCAAACGTCATGGGAAGACTTGTTAAACGTCCGATAATCGCTGCGGCGTAAGCATTGATGACGAGTAACACCAGTGGCTCAATATTGAGCTGTTGTTCGCCAGCGAGCAGAATTCCGGCCAAGCCAGCCAACATCGCGCTGATGGCCCAAGCGAACATCGCGACGCGGTCGGGGCGACCGCCGTTGAGTTCAGTCAGGGCGCGATCGTCGACGACTGCTCGCATTGCAACGCCCATGCGAGTGCGGAACAATAAGAGACGCAAAACAATGGCGACCAAAATGGCACAACCAAAGGTGATGAGTTTGTGCCAACTGACGTTGATTCCCCCAATTGAAACTGTATTGCCTTCGAAAAATTTCAAGAAGGCTTGTCTGCCGCTATCGCTTGGCCAAATCCAATTTGCTGCACCAATCATGAAGGCAAATAGTGCGACAGTTACCGACAGTTTGACGACCTCGGACGTGCCTTGTAGTCCACGCATCACGAAACGTTCGGTGAGTATGCCAAACAGCGGGCACAAGATGAACAGAGTGATGAATAGTGCTACTGGAGCAGGTAAATCCCAATCAAAACGCAACTGCCAATAAGTGAATGCAGCCAGCATTCCGGTCGCTCCGTGAGCGAGATTGAAAATACCCGAGGTTGTGTAGGTGACAACTAATCCACTTGCGACAACTGCGTAGATAGCGCCCGTGGACAGACCAATGATGGTGAACGTCAGAAGTTCTTGCATCAGTGGTCAGTTCGCTTCATCTCTGATTGGTTGCTCAGTTAGGTCGGGTTGGGTCAACGCCAGAGGTGACGTCACCAAAATCGCCTTCGATGGTGACCGCGCCATTGTCATCACAGTGCCAGCCACCACCGTTATCGTCGGCAGAACCAATTTCTGGATAGATACGAGTCCACTGGCCGCCCTTGACTCCCATGATGATGCCGCATTTAGGTGCAGTCTTGGCGGCGGGATTTGTCTCACTGTGTAGACCGCCACCAGTCCACGACGAAATCTTCATTGCTTCGCCGAGAACACATTCGCGCTCAAGAATATTGTTGTTGACATCGAGACACGAGTTGGCCGCAGTGGCAAACATGAGAAGAGCCGAAGTCGCCTGCAGACCAAGTCCTGCAACTCGACCTTCTGGGTTGTACGTCGCCATCATGTCTAAGTAAGAAGCCATTCCTGGGAAAAGATCTGCTTCCTCAAACGGCGCGTACATTGTTCGGGCCAAGAATCCTTCACTTGATTCACCATTGCCGGGAGCGGTCATGACCTCGGTGTAAAAGTTGGCATCGTTCAACACCACTTCGGGCACGTAACCAACCTCGCGCATTGCCTTGTAGAGCTGAACGAAGTTGCCGTCGCTACCAACGAAAGACATGTAGGTGATTCCCTTGCTCTTCATTTGTTGAACAAAGGGTGTCCAGTTGGCTTCACCGGCAGGGTTGTAGGGAATGTACACGGGTTCGCCAAATCCACCGACGGCTTTCATAGTGGCGGCTAACTGATCGGCCACACTCTTTGTGGTGAGGAAATCTCCGTACAAAATGGCGACATTTTTAATCGCGTCGGGATAGGTGGCCTTAGCCCAGTTCAGCCACTGCGACGGCTTTTCGTTGGCTGGGTTGGGAATGGGTTGAATCTTTCCGTTGGCCATTGATGCGGCAGCAGTGACTGCGTAGCCCGAAAATGAAATCATTCCACATTCGTGGAAGCGGGGGTACATCTGGTCATCAAAGACCCAGCCACCTCCGGCCATTGCGAACACTTCGCTACAAGCTTGTTCCATTGCTGGCGGAACAGCAAAAAGCTTTCCGTCAAGATCGACGACTTCCAAAGGCAGACCACGAATGCCACCCTGAGCATTGCACCAACCAGCAAAAGCCTTGGCGGCATCAAGCATTTCAATCGTGAGTCCGGGAGAACCTTCGTATCCGTGATCGTTAGCGGTGCCGAGTTTGATGGTGTCGCCACCATTTTGTCCATCAGCAATTGTGGGGACACCTGCATCAGTTGCTGGTCCGCAAGGGCTTGCCATCGTTCCGAACATGGGGCCAGTTGGTGCATCGGTGGTGTCGGGCCCATCGCTCGTCACTGGGGCATCTGTAGCGACAGGTGCAGGCGCTTGAGTTGTTGCACTTTCGCCATCGTTTCGATTGGAGCAGCCAACAGTTGCAAGTGCAACTAATGAGAGTGCCGCCAATGTGCGACCAAATTTCAGTGACCCAAAACTCAACGAACGAGACATGACTTCCCCCCTACATCGTCAGTATCCCCTTGACCTGACACTGTGACACTAGCAACAAAGCCTCAATGAAGGTAAAGGCGAGTTGGCAAGTGTTTTCGTCGCGACATGGGAACAACATCTGTTGGTGCGATCAGCATTGGGACCCTTGGGCGTGCTAAAAACTTCACGTGTCTGGAACAACATCTCACGCCATGGTTGGCGACGTTTTCGTCGCGCCGTTAGAAGTCTCGTACCCGTACAAAAGAACTGTCGGAACATTGCTTTCGCGGTTTTTCACTTCGTTGTCCGAATGTCGGCTCGAAGGAACCCGAGGCTCAGACGGACGGGTGTATTTCCCGCCGGCCGAGTTCGACCCGGTGACCGGAGCCCAATTGACCGAATGGGTATCACTATCCGATACAGGGACTGTGTCGACGTGGGCTTGGCAGGCGACCCCCGTCGAGGGACAGCCCTTGAGCCACCCTTTTGCTTGGGCGTTGATCACCATTGACGGAGCCGATGTGCCGATGCTTCACGCTGTTGATGCTGGCTCGCCTGAGAACATTGCAACCGGAACCAAAGTGAAAGTGCGCTGGGCCCAAGATCGTCCCGGTGGCGTCACCGACATTGCTTGCTTTGAAGTCATTGGAGGTGCGTCATGAGTGAAGCCGACGGATTGGTACGACTTCGTCAACCAATTGGAGTGACCTACAACTGGTCAGCGGGTCCTAATGCAACCAGTCACTTGGCAGGCCTCTTGAACGGCAAGTTTGTCGGCAAGAGGTGCCCCAGTTGCGCGTTGGTGTATTTCCCACCGCGCAACGGTGTGTGTCCGAAGTGCGCAAAGATTTTGGCGGCAGACGTTGAGGTTGGACCAAAAGGAACAATCACAACTTTCTGCATCGTCAACGTTCCCTTCTTAGGTCAGAAAATTAAGTTGCCGTATGTCGCCGCACAAATTTTGCTTGACGGCGCTGACATTTCGATGCAGCACCTCATTCAAGAATGCGAAGCCGAGGATGTTCGCATCGGAATGCGTGTCGAACCGGTGTGGAAAGACAAATCTGAATGGGGCCCTAGTTTGGAAAACATTCAACACTTTCGTCCCACTGGCGAGCCAGACCGCGTGATGGGTACAGAATCGGGAGCAAGCTGATGGCACTACGAGATATTGCAATCGTCGGAACGGCGCAACGCCCGAGCGAAGTCAACAGCACTTTTACATCGGTAGAAATTCTGTTACCAGTCATTCAACAGTTGCTTGACAAAGTCGGAATTGAACGAAGCGACATTGGCTTTTGGTGTCACGGATCATGTGACTACATGAGCGGTCAGCCCTTTAGTTTCGTGTCTGCTGTTGACGCAATTGGTGCATGGCCGCCGATCGTTGAAAGCCACGTTGAAGCTGATGGTGCCCTTGCTCTATACGAAGCATGGGTGAAAATTCAAACTGGTGAAGTTGATGTTGCGCTCGTTTTTTCCAATGGAAAAACAACATCTGGGCCAATCGATCAAATCCTCAGTTTGCAAACCGATCCGTACATGGTTGCACCACTGAAGCCTGGGTTTGATGCACTTGCTGCGTTACAAGCTCGTGCATGCCTCGATGCTGGTGTTGTGACTGAACGACAGATGGCTGAAGTGGCATCGCGTAGTCGTCGTGATGCGAACAACAACGCGATTGCGTTCACTAAGGGCAATGAATCAGTCGAAGAACTCTTGGCGATGCCGTACACGATGAATCCTCTGCGTGCACACGACTGCGCAACTCCGGTAGACGGATGTAACGCAGTCGTTTTGGCCGCTGGCGATATCGCACGTCGATTAGCTACTCGACCGGCTTGGATTCGCGGAATTGATCACCGCATTGATACTCAGCGTTTGGGTGCGCGTTCAATGACTGAGAGTTCGTCGGCTGCAATTGCTGCACAAAAAGCAGGGGTCGGGAAAGATCGCATCGATGTTGCAGAGCTTCACGCTCCGTACACGCACCAAGAGTTGTTGTTGCGGCAGTCGATGGGATTGACCGAATCAACCCATATCAACCCAAGCGGAGGTGCATTGGTGGCGAACCCAGCAATGGCCGCAGGACTTGCACGATTTGCGGAAGCGGCTGAAAGCATTTTTGCTGGTTCGGCCGATCGAGTGTTGGCTCACTGCACAAGTGGGCCGATGTTGCAACAAAATTTGGTATGCGTCATGGAAGGTGAGTGACATGGCTGAACTTTGTGCAGTCGTCGGAGTAGGTCAAACAAAGCACGCTGCTTGTCGTGCCGATGTTTCAATTGCAGGTTTGGTGCGCGAGGCAGTCGACCGTGCGTTGGCTGATGCCAACATCACGATCGATGATGTCGATGCGATTGTGATCGGCAAAGCGCCTGACTCTCTTGAAGGTGTAGCAATGCCAGAACTGTGGCTTGCCGATGCATTGGCTGCCCATGGCAAGCCGGTGTTCCGTGTTCACACCGCGGGTTCAGTGGGTGGCTCGACAGCGATTGTTGCGGCGCAACATGTGATGGCGGGAATTCACGGAACAGTTTTGACAATCGGCTTTGAGAAGCAAAGCGATGGCAACGCAATGTGGGCGCTCAGCGTGCCGATTCCGTTTGGTATGCCCGTGCATGCGGGAGCGGGTGGTTACTTCTCGCCGATCGTGCGTGGTTACATAGCTCGTTCTGGAGCGCCGTCACATATTGGTGCGATGGTTGCGGTGAAAGATCGAACCAATGCGTGCAAGAACCCGTACGCGCATTTACATGAACCAGATTGGACACTTGAAAAGGCGCTCGAGACTCCGATGTTGTGGGACCCGATTCGCTTTATCGAAACATGTCCGTCAAGTGACGGCGCGATGGCTTTGGTATTGATGAGCGAAGAGCGAGCCGACAAGCATGCTGGACCAAAAGCATGGGTGCACGCAACGTCAATGCGTAGCGAACCAACAGCGTTTGCCGGTCGCGAGCAAGTGAGTCCGGTGGCTGGCGAAATGTGTGCAGCAGATTTGTGGCGTAAAGGCGGAATCAAGAATCCCGCCGAAGAAATTGATGTCGTCGAGATGTATGTACCGTTCGCTTGGTTCGAACCGATGTGGCTGGAGAACTTGGGATTTGCCCCGCGCAACGAAGGCTGGCGTTGGGTTGAAGACGGCATCACTGAAATGGGTGGTTCGCTGCCGGTCAACCCGTCGGGTGGAGTGCTGTCGAGTAACCCCATTGGAGCGTCGGGAATGTTGCGCTTCGGCGAAGCGGCGATGCAGGTGATGGGCAAGGCTGGCGAGCATCAGATTGATGGGGCGAAGAAGGCCATAGGACACGCGTATGGCGGCGGAAGCCAGTTCTTTGCAATGTGGCTCGTCTCGTCCACCAAACCCTAAAGCGAGCGAGCAAAATCCGCCACTTTGGAATATGGCTGCCGCCTAGCGGTAACTATCTTCCAAAGTGGGTAAAAACAGCCACTCTGTACTTTGGGTTCCGACAGGTGGAACTAAAAGTACAGAGTGGCGAGTTGGTTCCGGGTCAGGTGCGGGTCCAGTTGGGCGCACGCTTTTCGGCGAACGCTCGTGGGCCCTCTTTTGAATCATTCGTCGCAAAGATCGGCCAGCCGATTTCGAACTCGAGTTTGAGCGCATCGACTTCGGACATCGCTGCAGTCTCTTGCACCGACTTCAAGATCGCTTCAACGGCCAGCGGGCCATTGGCACAAATCATCTCGGCTAACTCGAGAGCCTTAGTCATGGCTTGACCATCAGGCACCACGTGTCCGATCAGACCGATCTCTTTGGCTTCAGCAGCGGTGTATCCACGGGCAGTGAGCAACATCTCAAGCGCGTTGGTGTATCCGATCTGACGCTGCAATCGAACCGTGCTGCCGCCGACAGGAAACAGACCACGCTTGGCTTCAAAGACTCCGAAAGTCGCGCTCTCGCCGGCCACTCGCAAGTGAGTCGCTTGCAAAATTTCGGTTCCGCCGGCAACGGCATATCCCTCGACGGCGGCGATCAGTGGCTTACGAATGCGGTAGTGACGCAAAAGTGCCTTCCAGTGCAGATCGGGATCAGCGGCCCAGCGCTCTTGGTACGGGTTGGGACCAGCATCATCGTTGGCTCGGGCCTTCAGGTCCATGCCGGTGCAGAAAGACCCGCCAGAGCCAGTCAGAATCGCACAGCGAATGTCGTCGTCTTCGTTGAGGCGCACCCAAGCGTCGGCCAAGCCCACGATCATTGCGGGGCTGAGGGCGTTTTTGGCTTCGGGTCGGTTCATGGTGACCACCAATGTGTGTCCCACAACTTCGGTCAAAAGGTGCTCGGTGCCAGACATGATTTCTCCTTAGTAAATGTCTTATTGCTTCCTTATCTTCTACTACGAAGCGCGGTGGTTCGGCTTCATCGACCGTGATGTGCTAGCACACACATATGCCAGCAACGACTTATAACCTCGCCGACCTCTTTGAAGCAGCCGCAGATGAATGGCCAGACCGCGACTACATCGTGGACGAGCGCACTCGTCGCACATTCGCCGAAATGGATCGGCGGGCAAATCAGTTGGCGCACCACTTGCAGGCTCAAGGAATCAAGCCTGGCGATCATGTCGGTATCTACGCCCTCAATCGTGTCGAGTGGGTTGAAGCCTTGTGGGCGATTTTCAAGATTCGTGCGGTATGGGTGAACATCAACTATCGCTATGTCGAAGATGAGCTTGCGTATCTTTTTGACAACGCCGATCTGACTTACCTCATCGTTGAACCCGAGTATGTCGATCGGGCGCGATCGGTCGCCCCTCAACTTCCAATGCTTGTAATCGGCGACGAATATGAAAAGACGTTGTCGAGCAATAGTGATGCTCGTGATTTTGCGCCACGTTCAGACGATGACATCTATCTTTTGTTCACTGGCGGAACGACCGGCATGCCCAAAGGTGTGGTGTGGCGTCATGGCGACGTAGTGATGGCTCTTGGTGGCGGAATCGACATCATGAGCGGCGAGAAAGTTTCGTCACCAGAAGGTTTTGTTGAAAAAGGACGCAATGGTTTCCCGTTGGTGTCGTATCCACTACCTCCTTTGATGCACGGTGCATCACAGTGGAGCGTGATGGCTCAGAGTTTTGTTGGTAACAAAGTCATTTTGCGCGGAAAGTTTGATCCCGCTGACGTGTGGAGCACTGTCGAAAACGAAAAAGCCAACTTGATCATGATCACCGGAGATGCAATGGCTCGACCATTGCTCGATTACGTCGCTGCCAACCCTGACAAGCACGAACTCTCGTCACTATTTGCAGTCAGTTCAAGCGCTGTTCTCTTTTCGCAATCATGCAAAGAACAATTCATTGATCTGTTCCCGAACGTTGTGATTACCGATGCGGTTGGTTCAAGTGAAGGCGGCGCCAATGGCATCACGATGGTTGGCAAAGGTATGCAATCAAAGGGTGGTCCGACAATTAAGGCTGGTCGAGACTCAGTAGTGCTTGGTGATGATTTGTTGCCAGTGAAACCGGGCGAGATGGGTCGACTGGCACGTGCCGGAAACATTCCGTTGCGTTATCACAAAGACCCAGAAAAGACGGCCGCGACATTTGTAACTGCACCTGATGGAAGGCGTTACGCGATCCCAGGTGACTTCGCTCGTCTTGAAGAAGATGGAACGATTACCTTGATCGGTCGCGGTTCAGTCTGCATCAATAGCGGTGGTGAAAAGATTTTCCCCGAAGAAGTTGAGAATGCACTGAAGGCACACCCCGAAGTGTTTGATGCTGTCGTCGTTGGAATTCCCGATGATCGTTGGGGAGAACGCGTCGCAGCAGTAGTACAGGCTCGCCCTGGTACGTCCCCAACGTTAGAAAGCGTGCAAGAACATTGCCGTGCTCATGTTGCGGGTTACAAAGTCCCGCGTCAACTCACATTGGTCGATCAAATGGTGCGTTCACCAGCCGGCAAGAGTGACTATCGCTGGGCCAAGCAACAAGCCATGACCGACGCTGGTATTGCAGGCTGAGCACGATGGCTGGTCCTCTGCAAGGAATACGGGTCATTGAACTCGTTGGTCAAGGACCAGGCCCGTACGGGGCAATGATTTTGGCCGACCTCGGTGCTGATGTCATTGCGATTGAACGACCCGAAGTTGCTGCACGCGTCAACCGCGATCGTCTGCCAACAAATCCGATGATGCGCGGTAAGCGCAGCATTGCGCTCGACTTAAAGAGTCCAACCGATATTGCAACTTTGCTCGATCTCACCGATCGCGCCGATGTATTCATTGATCCGTTTCGACCAGGTGTATGCGAGCGTCTTGGTATCGGACCCGATGTTGTATGCGAACGTAATCCGCGCATGATTTACGGGCGTATGACCGGATGGGGACAAGATGGCCCATTGGCACATACCGCTGGGCACGACATTGACTACATCTCGTTGTCGGGCGCACTGCATCTCGTCGGTTACGAAGGTCAACCTCCAACTCCACCGATCAATCTTCTCGGAGATTTTGCCGGTGGTGGTTTAGTCCTGGCGATGGGTGTCGCGTGCGCAGTTGTTGAACGTTTTGGTAGCGGTCGTGGGCAGGTGATTGACGCAGCCATGGTTGATGGTGCAGCGATGATTCTCGGGCCATTCTTCTCGGCATTCACCAACGGATTTTGGGGTGAGCGTGGCACCAACCATCTAGATGGTGGAGCGCATTTCTACAACGTGTACGAAACCTCTGATCACAAGTGGGTTTCAGTTGGGGCGATTGAGCCTCAGTTCTACGCAGAGCTTGTGCATCGTCTCGGCGTAGCTGACGATGCACTGCTTGCGTCTGCTGAACAAAACAATCGTGGAGGCTGGGCTGCGGCAAAAGTTCGTATGGCCGAAGTATTTTCTTCGAAGACTCGCTCTGAATGGGAAGCGATCTTTGATGGATCAGACGCGTGCTTCGCCCCGGTGCTATCACCAAGCGAGGTTGCGACTCATCCCCATACTGCGGCGCGTGGAACAGTCGTCACGATCAACGGAGTAGTGCAGGCTCAAGCGGCTCCGCGCTTTTCACGAACTGAAGCGAAGGCCGGAGTTCCGTGTCATTCTGGTCAACACAGTGTGGATGACATCTTGTCGTCCTGGGCGTGACGCGGGTTTTAGCGACAGACGGTTGCGCCGTCAACCAAGAGTGATTCGCCGCACACGAAACTGGCGCGATCGCTACACAGCCAAACTGCGGCTTCAGCAATTTCGGATGGCTCTCCAAGGTAACCACGACCGATTCCACGACTGACCATTTTCTCAATCTTGGGATCGCCGTTGATGAATCCCTCGATCATTGGCGTGCGTGTTGTGCCGGGAAGAATTGCGTTGACTCGTACGCCTTTGGCGGCGAATTCTTGAGCTGCACACTTGGTGAGACCGAGCACACCGTGCTTGGCTGCGGTGTAGTGAGGCAAACCAGGGGCTGCGACGACGCCGGCGCCAGAAGATACGTTGACGATTGCGCCAGATCCTTGGGCTGCCATGACGCCGAGTTCGTACTTGAGGCACAAGAAGACGCTCGTGAGGTTGGCGTTAATCATGTGTTGCCATTCATGCAACGGAAGATCAATGAATGAGCCAAATCGACCGCTGACGCCCGCATTATTGACCGCACAGTCGAGCCGACCGTAGCTGTCGATCGCCGAGTTAATGACGGCAGCGACATCGTCTTCTTTGGTGAGATCGGCCGCTACAGCAACAGCCTCGCCACCGCGTTCTTGGATCGACCGAACGACGGCCTGAGCGGCATCTCCGTCGATGTCACAAACGACAACGGCAGCACCTTCGACTGCGAAGAGACGAGCAGTTGCCTCGCCGATACCGCGTCCGGCGCCAGTAACAAGAGCTACTTTGCCTTCAGCGAGTCCGAGACGTAACGGGAAAGCCGCGCGCACGAGTTCGTCAGTTTGTTCGCCCGCCATCGGCCAAACGTTGCCAATAGGGGTGGGGTCATCAATGTTGTCAGCCACACCTTCACCGTAGTTGGTCTACGGTGTCAACATGCTGAATTACGGAGATGAAAGAGCAATCCTCAATTTGTTGTACTCGTATGCCGAACGAATTGACGCCGGCGATTTTGCGGGGGTCTCCCAACTTTTCGCTGATGCTCCCGTTTTCATGGCTGGGCCCGATCAGCCGCCAGTCCCTGGCACACAAGTCGGGGCAGTGCTCCATCACTTCGTCAAGACGTACGACGGGATCCCGCGAACCAAGCACCTTGTGACCAACACAATTCTTGAAGCAGATTCGCCCACGTCGGTTCGGACCCGTTCGCAATTCACAGTTCTGCAAAATGTGCCCGATGAGTTACCGTTACAAGTTGTGGCATCAGGGCGCTATCACGACGAATTCGTAAAGAATGATCAAGGCGAATGGGCATTTGCTCAACGCATCATGCTGGTTGACGCTCACGGAGATGTTTCAGCGCATCTGAATACCGGAACTGGAATTTCATGAGTGTAAAGGTGTCCGGCGGGGGAGTGCTTGCTCAGGTTCTTCGCGACGGAGTGCATTCCGATACGCCGAGTGCAGTCATCGTGGTAGATGTTGATGGCGAGCACTCGATACCGAGCATTGCCCAGCTCACCGACAACCAGATTGATGAGATCTTTGAGCAACCAATGCAACGAGTGATTGCAGCACTGCAAGAAGCCCACGAGGCAAATTGTCGGCGTATCGTCGTGGTCGTCCCAACAACAGGTATGTCTGGTGGCGCTTGTTATGCGCCGCAAGCGGCTTTGGCTGAATCGGCACGCATCTTGGTGAAATCGGCAGCGCGTCAATGGGGATCGACCGGGATCACAGTGAATGCGGTTGCTGTTGAACCTCATTGGTTTGCAATCGATCCGAGTATTTCTGGCCCTGTCGCTATTGCCCCTCGTTCATTGAGCAACGAAGTAAGTCCTGTCGGAGTCGTTACTTGGCTGTGCAGTGAAGCATCTCAAGATGTCACGGGCCAAACGATCGTGTGCGACGGAGGGCTGTGGATGTGAGCACTCGTCGATTAGAAAATCGTGTGGCCATTGTGACGGGGGCAGGTCAAGGGGTCGGTGAGGGAATTGCTCGTCGACTTGCTCAAGAAGGAGCAACGGTTGTTGTCGCGGCGCGTCGTGCAGAAACTGGTGACCCAGTTGTTGAATCGATTCGCGCTTTAGGTGGACGAGCCGTATGCGTCGTTACCGATGTGTCGGTCTCAGAATCTGTTGATGCGTGTGTCGCAAGTACCGTTCAGCAATTCGGTCGCCTCGACATCATGGTGCACAACGCATTCATGGGTGGGATTCCCCACAAGTTAGAAAAAGCGCAGATTGACAAGCACTGGACCTCAATGTCGCGCACCGGCGTGTGGGCCAGTTTGTTTTGTGCTCGCGCCGCGATGCCGCACCTGGTTCAGTCTTCGGCGCGCGCCAAGGGCGAAGGCGGAGGGCGGCTGATTTTGATCACGTCACCATCGGGCGTTGAAGGCAGCGCGAATATCCCGCTCTATTCGCCGGCTAAAGCGGCCCAGAGGGCGATCGCCAAGAGCTTGGCGCGTGAGTGGGGAGAATTTGGCATCACGGTGAATTGCATTGGTCCAGTGGCCGGCAGCCCAGCGTTATTGACGGCTTTCGATCGCAATCCGGCACTCCAACAGGCCATCGAGGCACGAACGCCTCTTGGCCGTGTCGGCGATATCACCGACGACATTGGCTCGGTCGCACTCTTTTTGGCCAGCGACGATTCTTCGTTCGTCACCGGGCAAACCATCATCTGCGATGGTGGATCGTTCTTAGGTTTGTAATAGAAATTTAGTCACACGAAAGGCACGACCATGATTCGACTCGTCACTCTTCTGAAGCGCAAGCCCGGAACAACTCATCAAGAATTTCTTGATTACTGGTTCAACATTCACGGACCACTGATCAAGAATTGTTCGGCTGCAAAATACGTTCGACGTTACGAACAACATCCAGCCGTATGGCCCGCCGAAGGTAGCCGTCATGAGCCAGCGTTTGACGGAGTCACGATTCAAATTTTTGACTCTGCTGATCAGTTCAACGCCCACATGAGCGAACCCGATTTCCCATTAGTCATGGAAGACATTGAAAAGTTCATGGACTCGTCAAACATTCAGTGGATTCTCACCGAGGAACCAAATCTCGTTATCGATAACTGACCATGTTGCTCGTGCCGACGTTGATCGGGAAGTCAATGGCATTGGAGCCATTGACTATTGAGCACGTTCCATATCTTGTCGCGGCTGCGTCACAAGACCGTTCAACATTTGGTTTTACAGTTGTCCCCGACGGCATTGAGGAAATGACGGGCTACGTTCAAACCTTGTTGAGCGGTCATCAGGTCGGACAAGATATTCCCTTTGTTCAACGCCGCGTGAACGCCGATAGTTCACTGGGCGATGTGGTTGGTTGTACACGTTTCATGAACATCCTTTTTCCTTTAGGACGCACCGTGAATGGCGTGTCAGTACCTGACGAAATCGAAATTGGTGGCACATGGTTGTCGAAGTCGGCCCAAAGAACTTCGGTCAACACCGAGGCCAAATTGTTGTTGATGACGCATGCATTTGATACTTGGGGTGTGCAGCGAGTCGCAATTTGTACCGATGAACGTAACGAACAAAGTCGTCGAGCTATTGAACGAATCGGTGGGGTCTTCGAAGGTGTTTTGCGCTCAG
>Ga0208227_1000225_pt1 | contig 14896 bp, 14 predicted proteins | sample LakMenEpi13Jun11_FD_150692 | JGI IMG/M metagenome (GOLD analysis project Ga0208227, IMG submission 150692) | Freshwater microbial communities from Lake Mendota, WI - 13JUN2011 deep hole epilimnion (SPAdes) | ecosystem: Environmental > Aquatic > Freshwater > Lake > Epilimnion/Euphotic zone ...
GGGGATTTACAGTCCCCTCCCATTGGCCGCTCGGGCAACCCGCCAAGGTCGAACGCTTTACGGCGGGTGAAGATTACCTCAAATTAATGGGTCAACGTTAATCAGATAAATCACGCCATTTTCGGCGGCTCGCATATGCCCAAATACCAATTACTAGCAGGGCAAGAGAGCCCAAAATTATGTGGCTCAAATGATGAAGAAAAAAACCTTCAAGATGATTTTCATGCGAATTTGTTATCTCTAGCGCTGGTTTTGATGCATTCGGCGTGGCAGTGGCACTCTCGCCCGCAACAATGACAGGTGTTGAAGAATTGTTTTCAAGTTTTGGCTTTAGGGTAAACATATATGAACCTTCAACAACATGTCCGTCAGCTGAAACTACTCGATAACTTACAGAATACTTCCCTGGAATTGCGGATGAATCCAGCGCACGGGATATTTTTGAACTCAACAAGACTGTTGCACCTGTACTTATTTCTTTCCCGTTCGGGTCTTTCACGGTCACAAAATTACCGCTTCCTAAATCCAACAACTCTTCATCAAAAGTTAAAATAACTTCTGAAGGAATCTTTGTAATTATTGTGTTTCCTTTTGGAAATTGCTCGATCATTGATGAATGCGCATATGCCTCAGTTGTCTGTAATAAAGAAATAAGAAGGAGGGCAATTAACCCTAGAAATGGTTTATTCAACTTCATTCTTTGCCCTCCTTCATATTCCTAATTAGCTACTTTGCAAGTGCTGCAATTGTAACTGTTGGCGCTGGGCCTGTTTCAGTTGTTTTATCAGCAGAATAAACACTAGGAGCTGCACTGTCATGCACAGTCCATAGTAGTTTGTATTCCTGATATGTTGTTTTAGTTGTTGCTGGAACCCAGACTTTCATCTTTTCCTTTGTCTTTGGATCAGTGACAGTCTTGATGCGTGCAGCAACAGGTGTTTTTGTTGCTAGGCGGCATACTTGCGTTGTATCGAGCCAGTGCATGCCTGCTGTAGCCCATCTACCTCTGATTCCGAATTCAGCAAAACCAACTGGATCAACATCAAAAGCCTCACTTTTTGATGTCCAAGTTATTGTGCTCGATACAGGCTTACCGGAAGTGTCAAGGGTGGTTGAGGGTGTCACCGAAGCCTTGAATCCTGGTATTTGCATTGCAGCAGATGCTGGCGCAGGGAGCAGCGCAGATGGAATTACCACTGAAACAGAATGTGTTCCAATTTTTGTAACACCATCAGCAGCATCACATCCGTGACCTATACGCAGCAGGATCACACTTGAGACGCCTTGAGTAGGAGTAACTCCTCGTGTGTCCACTCCAGCATGCCCATGAGCCGAAGATATTGACGTAATTGACACCAATACTGCAGCAGAAATTGATATAACTTTTTTCACTAATTTTCTCCTAAATTTTTTTGATCGCTAAATTGGCGCGCAAAAATCTATATCGCGATGTTAATAGAAATTAGGCGCGGCTAAACGCTGGTGGTGCACGGTCTCTGAGGACAGAGAAAATCATTGAAATTAAAGTTTTATCTTGAAAATATACACAGACAAAAAATTGCTGAAATTTAAGGATAAAAATCTTAAAACTAACTTTTGGCAAAACCGCTTCGATTAAAGCCTGAAAAGCAGTTGAGATTTTGTCAAAGTAACGGGCTACGAAATAGGTAATAACTACAGCGATTCCATGAGATAAAAACATACGTTCATCACTTACAGCTGTGCCATCGTGAAATACAAAGTGACCGAATATTTGAAAAATTACTAGAGTTGCCGCTAGTCCAGGACCATTGAATTCTCGTAACGGCCTTGCGTTGAAGTAGACAATCGAAAGAGCAAATAGAGGTATTACTAAAGGGCTCACAGAGAATGCCCCACCACCAAGATGGTGAAAAGTCAGAATGCTTGTAAACAGGAATGAGTTGAGTGCAATGGATTTGAAAAATCGATTGTTCAACATGAGTATATATTACTTCTTTGGATGAGTTAACAAATGATTAATTACGGATTTTGCAAAGGTAGCAGATAATTCTGGTGAGTGTTTACCTTTATTTATAGTCCAAAGTTCGGAATTCGCTCCATTTTTGCATCCTTTGTATCGTAGAACTGTTGTTTCTAATCCACTGAGTTTGCTATCTAGATCTAATCGTGGAAGAACTCGATACGGCTTCTTGCCGCACTCATTTAACTTTCCCCATAAGTCAATTGTTTTTCGTGCTGATGGATAGGCGCTGCTAAATAAATATCCACCCGTGTATGAAATAACCGCATCATTGGTTCCATGAATTTGCAGAACACTCACGGGCGAAGTTGGTTTACAACTTTGAGGATTTGAAAACGTGGCACCAGCCAAACTAACAATTGCCGCAATTCGATCCGATTGGTTACACGCCATGCGGTGAGCCATAAAGCCACCATTGGAGTGCCCGACGATAAATACTCGTGCGGGGTCTACTGAATAATCTTTGGAGACGGAATCAATAATTCCAGTTAAATACGCTTCATCATCGATGGCGCTGGAATCAAAGTTGCAGCAGGCAGGCGTAGCGTTCCAAAACAAATATCCATTGGTGTCTTTAGTGCCACTTGGGTAAACAGTCAGAATTCCTTTTTCATCGGCAACTTTTCCGAGTGCAAAATAACTCTCTGCGTATGGATTTTCTGCGGTGTATCCGTGAAGCGCGATAATTAGTGGCGCGGGTGTGCCCGATTGATACTTACTTGGTACCACCAAAGTAAATGGCCGCTCCCCTGGATACACAACATCTGTGGCCTGTGCTTGCGATATCGGCAGGATGCTTATCAGCAAAAGCAAAATGGATAAGCGTGCTCGAATCATGGTGAAAATCTAGTCCACCCATCGAGAAATTTCATTACTTTTCGGGTGAGAAGATAAGATGAGCAAATGGCTGACAGCAGTTTTGACATAACTTCCAAGATTGATCGCATGGAGTTAGATAATGCGATTAACCAGGCAATCCGAGAGATTGATACTCGCTTTGATTTTAAGAACACAGGTTCTTCTATCGAACTCAAGGGTGAAGTAATCAACATCGAAGCAGACACTGAAGAGCGCGCAAAGGCTGCACTGGATGTAGTCAAAGACAAGATGGTTAAGCGCGGCGTATCCCTGAAGCATTTAGATGCGGGCACTCCACAGCTCAGTGGAAAGATTTACAAGATTGCAGCCCCTCTTAAAGAGGGAATCTCAACTGAAAATGCTAAAAAGGTTGCAAAGTTCTTACGCGATGATGGTCCAAAGTCTTTAAAGACTCAGATCCAAGGCGATGAACTTCGCGTAACAAGTAAGAGTCGCGATGATTTACAGACAGCCATGGCACTTGTAAAAGATGGCGCATGGGACTTTGCAGTTCAATTTACGAATTTCCGTTAATTGACTAGATATAAAACCGGCTTAATCTTCGGTGTATCTGCGTACACCTTGTGGGGCGCATTCCCCTTGTACTGGCCACTTTTACAACCAGCAAGTCCAATGGAAATTGTTTCTCACCGTGCTGTCTGGTCGCTTTTTTTCTGTTTAGTTGCACTTGGAATTGCCAAGCAACTGAAGAGCACCTACGCGCTACTTAAAAATCCAAAAGTCTTTTTTCGGTTATTACTTGCTGCGGGGCTGATCTCAGTAAATTGGCTCGTTTATATCTGGGGAGTAAACAATGAGCATGTTGTTGAAACCGCACTTGGGTATTACATCAACCCGCTCATCATCATTGCTTTTGGTGTCATTATGTTGCGCGAGAAGATGCGCACACTTCAATGGGTGGCAGTTAGTTTTGGTGCTCTAGGTGTAATCGTCTTAACGATTGATTATGGTCGCCTTCCATGGATTGCTTTGGCACTAGCGTTTTCTTGGGGTTCATACGGTCTTGTAAAGAAGCAACTAAATCTTGGGGCGCTCGAAGGTTTGGCTATCGAAACACTGCTTTCACTACCTTTTTACGGTGGTTATTTGATCTACATCGGACTCAATGGAACTGGTCAACTCGGATCATCTCTTGGTTTATCTCTACTGCTCATCGGCGCTGGTGTTGTTACTGCAATTCCGCTCTTGTTATTTAACGGTTCAACAACTCGTCTGCCTTTTACAATTATTGGTTTGTTGCAATACATCACACCAACGATTCAATTCTCAATTGGTGTGTGGGTTCGCCACGAAGATATGCCAACAGCGCGTTGGGTTGGTTTTATGATTATTTGGGCCGCGCTAATAACGCTAGCGGTTGATCTACTTAAATCAGGCCGTACGGTCAATAACAGCGTCGCACAGGGATAACAACGCACCTGTTGGTTCGCCAACTGGCAGCGGACCGAGTGCAGCGCGTGCTTCTTTAGCAATTGAAACTAATTGAGAACGTGATTCATCGAGTGCTTTGTGCTGGCGTAATTCGTGTAACACCTGGGCAACAGTTGTTTCATCTTCGATAGGACCACTGAGCAAGTGACGAAGTTCGGAATCAGCAGGATCTTGAGATTTCATGACATTTAAAGTCACAAGAGTTGGAACACCTTCGCGTAAATCTGTACCTGGTGTTTTTCCTGATTCAAATGATTCGCTAGCAATATCAATAACATCATCAGCTAGTTGAAACGCAACACCCATTTTTTCTCCAAAGAGCGTGAGTGTTTCCATAGTTTCGCGTGGTGCACCAGAAAGAAGTGCGCCAAAGCGTGCACTCGTTGCAATCAAAGAACCAGTCTTATCGGCAACAACATTGAGATAGTGCTCGAGTGCATCAATTCCCGCACTCGGTCCTTGTGTTTCCATAATCTGACCAATTACTAATCTTTCAAATGTTCGAGCTTGTAGACGTACTGCTTCAGCGCCCATATCTGCAAGCAAATCTGAAACTTTTGCAAAGAGATAATCACCAGTCAAAATGGCAACTGAGTTTGTCCAGCGAGTATTTGCACTCATAACTCCACGCCGAAGCGGTGCTTCATCCATAACGTCATCGTGATACAACGTGCCTAGGTGAGTTAATTCGCAGACAACTGCAGCATCAATTACTTGTGCGCGATGTGGATCTCCGTAGTGCGATGCAATGAGAGTGAGAAGCGGGCGCAGACGCTTTCCACCTGCATCAACAAGGTGGCGAGAAGTTTCAATGACGAGCGGATACTTTCCAACAATCTGTTCGCGCAAACGTGTTTCAACGAGTGCTAAGCCATCGGAGAGTTTCGCCTCGAACTCTGGCGAAATCTCAGGTATTCCGAGTGATGCCATTATCGAATGAAAATCGCGATGTTGCTTATGAAATCAAGAAGTGGTGATGGGAATACACCCAAGAAAATTGTGACAACTACTGAGAACAAAACAGTTATGCGTGTGAGTATTGAAGGAATCAATACGCTTGTTGCATCTTCTAGTGGATCTGAGAAGAACATCAAGACGATTACGCGAATATAGAAAAACGCAGCGATTGCACTTGAAAGTACACCCGCAATAACAACCGCTGTTGCACCGCTTTCATATGCTGCAGAGAAGATTGAAAACTTTCCAATAAATCCACTTGTAAGTGGGATACCAGCAAAAGCTAGAAGGAATGTTGCAAATGATGTTGCCACCCATGGTGAACGTTTTCCAAGACCAGCCCAGCGATTGAGATCTGTAACTTCGCCGGCGCTGTCTCGAACAAGGGTCACGACTGCAAATGCACCAACGGATGCGATTCCGTAGGCGAATAAGTAATAGATGCTTGCATCAAGACCAGCTTTGTTGAGTGCAATAACACCGGTGAGTAAGAAACCTGCGTGAGCAATTGAAGAGTAAGCGAGCATACGTTTCACATCTCGCTGCGAAATTGCAACGAGTGAGCCAAAGACCATTGTGATAATTGCTATGCCAGTAATTAATGGACGCCATGACCATTCGGCATTTGCAAATACTGTGTAATAAATACGGAGCATGGCGCCAAATGCTGCAACCTTTGTTGCTGCAGCCATAAATGCTGTTACCGGAGTTGGTGCACCTTGGTACACATCTGGTGTCCATGCATGGAATGGAACTGCGCCAACTTTAAACAAGAGTCCGATTGACAGGAATGCAATACCGATTAATAAGAAGACGTCATTTCCTGTTCCGCCTACTACTGCATCTCGAATGCCTGAGAATGAAATCGAACCTGAATAGCCATAAAGGTAAGCGGCTCCAAATAAGAAGAAGGCAGATGAGAATGCTCCTAATAAGAAGTACTTAAGAGCAGATTCTTGAGAGAGCAGTCGACGTCTACGTGAAAGACCTGCCATCAAATAAAGCGGTAGTGATAGAACTTCTAACGCCACGAAAAGAGTTATTAAATCGGATGCAATAGGGAAAATCAGCATTCCTGCTACTGCAAAGAGAGTCAGTGGAAAAACTTCAGTGACTTGTTGGCCACGAGCAATTGATTCGCGCTCTTCCGGCGAACCAGGAATAGCTGCTGGGGCTGCGGCAAAATTTTCAGTATCTGCGATGAGAAATACTGCAATGATCGAAATTATAAGAATTGATCCCTGCAGCAATAGACCTGGTCCATCAATAATCACAGAACCCATCGCAGCTGTTGTTGAACTCGAACTTCGAATTCTCCAAACCTGAACTAGTGCCAGAACAAGAGTTCCGATACTCACGCTTACTTGAGCGATTGGACGAATTGATTTAGATGCGAAAGCCTCAATAAGAACACCGATGATTGCTCCAGCAAAAACTACGAGTATTGGAGATAGGAGCGAGTACGAAAGAGTAGGTGAAATAAATTCACTCATTTACTTGCCTCCATGTGTAGGTAGCGGATCAGTGAATCCCATTTGAGAAACAACTTGCGCCGCCGCTGGATTAATAATGTTTAACGCAGGGGCTGGATAGAAACCAAGTACAACAATGACAGCAATTACTGGTGCAATTGCGATCTTTTCACGAAGGTTTAAATCCTTAAGGTTTTCATTACCAGGCTCAGTTGGACCGTGTAGTGCGCGTTGGACTGGAATTAAGATGTACAACGCTGCAAGAACAATTCCAAATGTCGCAATCACTGCAGCAACTGGATATCTCGTAAATGTTCCGACTAGTACTAAGAATTCGCTAACGAAGCTAGATAGACCAGGAAGCGCCAAGCTCGACATGCCTGCAATAAAGAATGTCCACGCCATGACAGGAGTTACACGTTGCAGACCACCAAAGTCAGCGATTGTTGAAGAACCACGTCGAGAAATCATCCAACCAGCAACTAAGAAGAGTGCCGCTGTTGAGAAGCCGTGGTTAAACATATAAAGAGTTGCACCGCTTTGAGCTTGAGTTGTCATCGCAAAAATACCGAGCGTGATGAAGCCAAAGTGTGAAATTGATGTGTAGGCAATTAAACGCTTGATGTCCTTGGCACCGATTGCAAGGAATGCACCGTAGAGAATCGAAATTACAGAGAGCGTAATAATCACAGGTGTAAATGTCTTTGACGCTTCAGGGAATAGCGTTAAGCAATAGCGAATCATTCCGAATGTTCCGACTTTATCGAGAACACCTAATAGAAGGACCGACGTTCCTGGAGTCGCTGATTTAGCAGCATCTGGAAGCCAAGTATGAAATGGAAACAATGGAGCTTTAATTGCAAAGGCAATAAAGAATCCGAGGAACAACATATTCTGAGTTGTTGAACTCATCTCAAGTTGTGAAAGCGCTGCAATATCAAATGTATGTCCACCTTGTTCGCCGGAGAGAACGTAGAGTGCAATGATGGATGCGAGCATTAATAATCCACCGAAGAGTGAGTAGAGCAAGAACTTCACAGCAGCAGCTGATCGCTCACCGCTTCCGTAGCCACCAATGAGGAAGTAAACCGGTACCAACATTGCTTCGAAGAAGACATAGAAGAGGAAGACATCAGTTGCTGCAAAGACGCCAAATGACATTGTTTGTAAAACTAAAATCAAAATGTAGAAAGTCTTAGTGCTCCAACGACCACCTTCGGATTCATTCCATCCTGCCAAGACAACAATTGGAGTAAGAAGCGCGGTCATAAGGATTAAGACAAGCGCAATGCCATCAACGCCAACTGCATATTTGATGCCAAATGCCTTGATCCAGTCATAACTTTCAACAAATTGCAGAGCAGTGTTGGAACGCTCAAATTTGGTTGTCATAAAGATCGTTGCAACTGCTGCAATAAGAGTTGTAACTAGAGCAAATTGTTTAGCGAGTAGTGATTTGCTCTGTGGCAGCGTTGCAATAAGTGCGGCGCCAAGTAGTGGAATCGCCATAATCAGCGTTAAATAGTTCATAGCGTCACCGCCCAAATCGCTGCAATTAAGGCTATTGCGCCAATAACAATGAGTGCTGCGTAGCTACGAACGAAACCAGTTTGTGAGCTGCGAAGTGCGGCGCCAGATCCAAGAGTTGCGGCTGCAACACCACGAACAGTGCCATCAACTACGACGTCATCTGTCTTAACTATTAAGCGAGTAAGCGCTTGTCCTGGGCGCATGAATACGCTTTCGTTGAAGTCATCTTGTAACAAGTCGCGGCGTGCAATTCGAGTAAATATCGAAACATTTGTTGGCGCTGTATCTGCAACTGGTCCCCGGCCGTACTTAAACCATGCAAATGATGCACCGATAATTACGACAGTGAGCGCCATTAATGAAATGACAACGGGTGGCAATATCTCTGGACCATGACCTTCGTGTGCATGAAAGAGTGGTTCAAGCCAATGAACGAGTGCTTCGCCGCGTGCAAGTAAGAATCCTGAAGTAACAGAACCGATGGCAAGAATTCCCATTGGTAGCAACATTAAAAATGAAGATTCATGCGGCGGATTATTGATGTCATAACGCGGTGTTCCGGCAAATGTAAGAATCATTACGCGGGTCATATAGAAGGCAGTAAGGGCTGCACCAAAGAGGGCGATTGAACCGATAAGGATTCCCTTTATTCCACCAGAATAAAACGCGGTTTCAATGATTTTATCTTTTGAATAGAAGCCAGCAAATGGTGGAACACCCAAAATAGCTAAGTATCCAAGTCCAAATGTTGCAAACGTAACCGGCATGAAGTGTCGGATACCACCGAACTTGCGCATATTTACTTCATCACCAGTTCCGTGCATAACTGAACCTGCTCCAAGGAACATTCCAGCCTTAAAGAATCCGTGAGTAAGCAAGTGCATGATTGCGAATGCATAACCAACTGGTCCAAGACCTGTTGCTAAAACCATGTAACCGATCTGAGACATTGTTGAAGCAGCCAGTGCCTTCTTAATGTCATCTTTAGCAGTACCGATAATTGCACCGAATAGAAGTGTTATTGCGCCCACGATTACAACGAGCAACTGTGCAGTTGGGGCAGCATCGAAAATAAAGTTAGAACGTGTAATTAAATAGACACCAGCTGTAACCATGGTCGCTGCGTGGATCAACGCTGAAACTGGTGTTGGACCTGCCATCGCATCGCCAAGCCATGCCTGCAATGGGAACTGCGCTGATTTTCCAGTTGCTGCTAACAACAACATAAGGCCAATTGCAGTGAGTGCTCCTTGTGAAGAACCTTCCGCTGCTTCTTGAACACCGATAAATGAAACGGTTCCCATCGTTGCAAAAGCAATCATGATTGCAAATGAAAGTCCCATGTCGCCAACGCGGTTCGCAATGAACGCTTTCTTTGATGCAGTTGCATACGCAGGTTTTTGATTCCAGAAACCAATAAGTAGGTAAGAGGCTAAACCAACGCCTTCCCATCCAACGTACAGGTTGAGATATGAATCGCCCATAACCAATAACAACATCGCTGCGATGAAGAGATTGAGGTAGGCAAAGAATCTGCGACGATCTTTATCGTGATCCATGTACGCGATTGAATAAATATGAATCAGCGTTCCAACACCCGTAATAAGTAGTACGAAACAAATCGATAGCTGATCAAGTAATAAACCAGCGTCTACATTGAATGAGCCGACTGAAATCCAAGTAAATAACTTTTGAGTAACCGCGCGATTTTCTGCATCACGGCCGAGCATCTCGTAAAACTGAACCGCACCCAAGACAAATGACATTGCTGACATCGCTGTTGCAAACAAGTGGCCCCAACGATCAGCACGGCGGCCAGCGAGTAACAAAAGCGCAGAGCCAAAGAGCGGCAGTGCGATGAGATAAACAAGCCCGTTATTTACCAACATTTTTATCGTCTCAACAAACTAGCATCATCGACAGATGCTGATCGGCGAGAACGATAGATAGTCACAATAATTGCAAGACCAACCACAACTTCACAGGCTGCAACCACCATCGTGAAGAAGGCAACAACTTGGCCATCTAGATTTCCATTCATACGCGCAAAAGTTACGAATGAAAGATTTGCAGCGTTAAGCATTAATTCAATGCACATGAAGACAACGATTGCGTTTCGACGAACTACAACACCGATGGCTCCGATTGTGAAAAGGAGAGCGGAGATATACAGATAGTTAGTTGGATTCATTACTTCTCCTCCGTAACTTCTGTATTGACCTGATCAAGTTGGAATTGAGATGAATCGATCATGTCGCCACGAGTGCGAAGAGTTTCAGAAATTGATGCTGGCGCAGGAGTTCCATCAGGCAAAAGCGCTGGAACATCTACAGCGTTGTGGCGAGCAAAAACTCCAGGACCAGGAAGTCCCGCAGCTGTTGCTAGTGAACCTGAACGGAAACGTTGTTCTGAAAGATCACGTTGTGTAGAGCGAGGCACTTCGCGCTGATGATGTGCAAGAACCATCGCGCCCATTGCAGCAGTGATCAAAAGCGCAGAGACAGCTTCGAATGGAAAGACATATGTTGAAAACAATTGGTAAGCCAAGCCTTCAACGTTTCCTGCAGCATTTGCTTGATCAAGACCAACAGATTCACGGCCTAATGTGGCGCGACCGATTAGTGAAACCATTAAGCCACCAAAACCAATTGCTGCAGTAATTGCAATTGGTCGCAATCCGCGAATTGTTTCGGTGAGTGAGTCAGATGCATCAACACCGACGAGCATCAGAATAAATAAGAAGAGCATCATTACTGCGCCTGTATAAACAACAATTTGGACAATGCCCAAGAAGAGTGCGCCTTGTGCAATATAGAAAAACGCGAGAGTAATCATTACCCAAGCGAGTAAGAGTGCAGAGTGAACTGCTTTCTTAACAAGGAGCATTCCAAGGGCAGCAACAACTGCCAATGGACCCATGATCCAAAATAGAACGGACTCTGGCATTACTTATTCACCTCTTGTGATGGATGAGCTTCTGGAACTTCACCACGGTAATAAGTGTGGTGATCTGCTTCTGGATACATTGGATGCGGTGGCATCAACATTCCTGCACGCAGTGGAGCTAGCAAATCTTCTTTTTCAAAGATCAAACTTGAGCGAGAGTTATCTGCAAGTTCGTATTCGTTTGTCATTGTTAGCGCACGAGTTGGGCACGCTTCAATGCAAAGACCGCAGAAAACACAACGTAAATAATTAATTTGATAAACCTTGCCGTAGCGCTCACCTGGAGACATACGGTTTTCATCGGTGTTATCTGCGCCTTCAACATAAATCGCATCCGCCGGGCATGCCCATGCGCAGAGTTCGCAGCCAATGCATTTTTCTAAACCATCTGGATGGCGATTGAGTTGGTGGCGACCATGAAAACGTTCTTGTGTTGGAGCCTTTACTTCAGGATATTCAACAGCAAGTGTCTTCTTAAACATTGTGCGGAAGGTGAGCCAAAAACCTTTGAGTTGTGCAGGAAGCGAGGATGGACCCTCATTAACAACTGGTGTGAATTCAACGTTGTTAACATCAACATCTTTAGAAGCCTTTGGCTCTAATTGATCAGACACGATCGCTCCCCTTGTTTGGTAACTCTGGAACCGCAAAATCTGGTTTAGATAGTGTCGGACGTGGAGTGTTCTTCTTTTTCTTCTTTGCGTTATCAAATGCCACATTCACAAACATGACGATTGCAACGACGATTCCTGAGAAGATCAATAAGCCTGTGCGTGAAGTTCCTTGTTGTGAAAGCAAACGTAGTGTTGCAACAACCAAAATCCAGAATAGTGAAACTGGAATGAGAACTTTCCAACCAAATTGCATGAATTGGTCGTAACGCATGCGTGGAAGTGTTCCGCGCAACCACACGAATAAGAAGAAGAACGCAGCAACCTTTGCAAAGAACCAGATAGCTGTGAACCAGCCACCGAGCCAGTTTTCAGTAAATCCAAGTCCTGGAGGTGCGTGGTATCCACCAAGGAAGAGTGTTGTTGCAAGTGCTGAAACGCCAACGATGTTTACGTACTCGGCCAAGAAGAAGAGTGCGAATTTGAGTGATGAATACTCGGTGTGGAACCCACCAACGAGTTCGCCTTCTGCTTCAGCTAGGTCAAATGGTGCACGGTTTGTTTCGCCAACCATTGAAATTGCATAAATAACAAATGATGGGAATAGAACAACTGCGAACCACCATTGACCTTGCGCAGCGACGATCTCGGATGTGGACATAGAACCTGAGTAGATAAATACTGAAACGAGTGAGAGTCCCATCGCAACTTCATATGAGATTACTTGTGCACTTGATCGCAAGCCGCCGAGAAGTGGATATGTAGATCCTGAAGACCAACCTGCAAGAACAATTCCGTAAACACCAACAGATGCGACAGCTAGAACGTATAGAACTCCAACTGGAATATCAGTCATCTGCATAACTGTTTGGTGTCCGAAGAGCGAAACCTGACCAGTAACTGGAATAACCGCGAAGGCCATGAAACATGTTGTCGCACTAATAATTGGAGCAAGAATAAAAATGATTTTATCTGCAGCAGCCGGAATCAAATCTTCTTTCAGAGCTAACTTCACACCGTCAGACAAGGATTGAAGTAAACCAAGTGGACCAACTCTGTTTGGACCTGGGCGCTCTTGCATACGAGCAACGATGCGGCGTTCAGCCCAGATTGCCAAAAGAGTAAGTACAACGCACGTAGCGAAGACGAGAAGGCCTTTAACCAAAATTATCCAACCTGGATCTGTTGCTATTAACTCCGAGTTACTCATGCCTTCACCACCTTTACTACTGCGCCATGTGCATTTCCGAGTTTTGCTAGGAGTTCTGATCCGCGTGAATTACGTGGAGCCCAGACTGCATCATCGTGAATATCCTCTACGAGAACTGGAAGAAGAACACTGCCTTGCGCATTTGAAATAGAGATCTGATCACCAGTTTTTACACCAATTGCACTTGCGCGCTTTGGTGAAATAACAGCCACTGTTTGACGCGCAGTTCCTGCAAGATTTTCTTCACCCTTTTGTAGAGTTCCAAGATCAAGCAGGCGACGCCAAGAAGTTATTAGTGCTTCATCTGCTGCAAGTGTGGCTGCACTGCGCGCAGGCGTTGCAGTAAATGGTGCACGAGCGCCATCCCATGGACCAAGGGATGCAATTTCGCGAGCAGCTGCAGAAACAGTTCCGAGTGAAATTGTTTTGCCGAGTGCATCTGCAATCATTGAAAGAATTCGAACATCGCTGCGGTTCAGTGAGTCAGCAACTGCTGCATCAAATGCACGCGCGCTGCCGGTCCAGTTAAGAAATGATCCGCTCTTTTCTGTCACTGCAGCAACTGGCAATACAACATCTGCGCGCTCTGTTACCGCACTTGGTGCGATTTCTAATGAAACAACAAATGCTTTCTTCAGCGCTGAAAGTGTTTCAGATGAATTATCGAGATCTAGTGGATCAACACCGCCAACAACGAGCGCGTTAAGTTCGCCAGAGTTAATGGCAGAGACAATCTCCTTAGTTGAGCGACCAACATTTGCTGGTACTGATGCAACCGACCACGCACTTGCTAAATCAACACGGGCAGCAGCATCTGCAACTGGGCGTCCACCTGGAAGAAGATTTCCGATTGCACCTGCTTCAAGTGCACCGCGTTCTCCAGCACGACGAGGAATCCATGCAAGCTTTGCGCCAGATTGCGCGGCAAGTGCTGCAACAGCTGAGAGGACACCAGCGCTTTCAGATGCGCGTTCTCCAACCAAAATAAGTGATTGTGCGGTGAGTGATTGTGAAGCAATCGCAGCGCTTTCAGCACCTGGAGCAACCTTTACGAAAGTTGCACCTAGTTTTTCAACAGCAATTGAAAGTTTTGTGCCGATTGAAGTGATCTTTAGCTTGCGCTTTTTTACTTGCTTGTTTAGTCGTAAGAAAACAATTGGTGACTCTTCTTCTGGCTCGAAGCCAACTAGAAGCACGTGATCAGCCTTATCAATATCTTTATACGTCGTACTTGTTCCAACTACGTGGGCTGCAAGGAAATCGCGCTCTTCATCAGATGTTGCACGTGCACGGAAATCAATGTCATTTGTGCCGAGTGCAACGCGAGCAAACTTGCTGTATCCGTATGCATCTTCATACGTTGCGCGTCCGCCAACTAGAACTGCTGCTTTTACTCCAGCTAATCCTGCGGCGGCTGCTGCAATTGCTTCCGGCCATGATGTAACAACTAATTCGCCATCAGAATTACGTACCATTGGTTGTGCAAGGCGATCAATTGCTGTGATGTATTTAAACGCCCAGCGACCCTTATCGCAGTTCCACTCTTCGTTAATTGTTGGGTCATCTCCAGCCAAACGGCGAAGTGTCTTTCCACGTCGAACATCGGTGCGCATATCGCAACCAGATGCGCAGTGTTCGCATGCAGATGGTGTTGAAACTAAATCAAATGGACGTGCACGGAATCGATATGACGCACCGGTGAGTGCGCCTACTGGACAGATCTGAACTGTGTTTCCAGAGAAATATGATTCAAATGGTTGTTCTTCATAGATACCAACTTGTTGTAGTGCACCACGTTCGTTCAGAGTAATAAATGGATCACTCGCAATTTGCTCAGAGAAGCGTGTGCAACGTGCAC
>Ga0208227_1000228_pt1 | contig 14868 bp, 12 predicted proteins | sample LakMenEpi13Jun11_FD_150692 | JGI IMG/M metagenome (GOLD analysis project Ga0208227, IMG submission 150692) | Freshwater microbial communities from Lake Mendota, WI - 13JUN2011 deep hole epilimnion (SPAdes) | ecosystem: Environmental > Aquatic > Freshwater > Lake > Epilimnion/Euphotic zone ...
TACTCTCTCCGACAATTTTGCTTCTTACCTTCGTGAGGTAGTTGGACTCAAGCAAGGTGACAGAGTTGCGGTCCAGATGCCAAACTGTTTGGCATATCCAATCGTTGCCTTTGGAGTTTTCAAAGCAGGACTTGTTCTTGTAAACACCAACCCGCTTTACACGGCTCCAGAAATGATTCACCAATTCTCTGACTCAGGCGCTGTGACACTTGTTGTGAGCGACATGTTTGCAGACCGCTTGGGAGCGGTTTTGCCAAAGACCAAGATCAAGACCGTTGTGACGGTCAGAATTTCCGAGTATTTCCCACCTGTAGTTGCGGGAATTATCAGATTCGTTCAGCGCTACTGGAGCAGGACTCTTCCAAAGATCACAGTTGAGCACACCTGGTTCCAGGCTGCTTTGGCAGCCGGTAAGAAGGCTAGAAACGAGTCAGCTGCAAATTCTTACTTGAATGGAATTTCATCCGATTCGGTTGCAGCACTCCAGTACACCGGTGGAACAACCGGTGTTTCAAAGGGAGCAATGCTCTCTCACGGCAACCTAGTGACAAATACCCTGCAGATGATTTCACACTGTGGAACGGGTATGAGAAAGGGTAAAGAGGTGGTGCTCACCGCACTGCCGATGTATCACATCTTTGCTTTCACTATTAACTTGATTGCCTTTTTCCACATCGGAGCAAGAAACATCATCGTTCCTTCTCCTCGCCCACCAAGCAACCTGCAGCGAGCGTTCGAGAACTACAAGGTAACTTGGTTGACCGGTGTGAACACATTGTTCAACGCCCTGCTAAACGAACGTTGGTTCCAGGACAGCCCACCTAAGTACCTGCGTTCGTCCGCAGCCGGAGGAATGGCCTTACAGGCTTCGGTTTCGGAGCGCTGGAGAACGGTCACCGGAACACCCCTTGTCGAAGGCTACGGTTTGACCGAGTCAGCGCCAGTACTTACCTTCAACCCACTAACTGGATTGTCCAAGGACGGATCAATTGGTATTCCAGTTCCTTCCACTGAGGTCAAGTGTGTTGACGAAAAGGGCAAGGAAGTTCCAGTTGGCGAACCAGGTGAAATTATTGCTCGTGGCCCGCAGATCATGCTCGGCTACTGGCAGCGTCCAGAAGAAACTGCCGCGACACTCAAGGGTGGCTGGCTATACACCGGTGACATCGCTCAGATGGATGCCGATGGCTACTTCAAGATTGTTGACCGCAAGAAGGACATGATCTTGGTCAGCGGATTCAACGTCTATCCAAATGAAGTTGAGGAACAGATTGCTGCAGTCGATGGAGTTCTTGAAGTTGGAGTTATCGGTATCAGCGATGACAAAACCGGAGAAAGGGTTCAGGCATATGTTGTGGCGAAGCGACCTGCGCCTTCTGCGGATGCGATTCGCACTCACTGCCGTGAAAACCTAGCTGCTTACAAAATCCCTTCCGACATCATTTTTGTTGATGAACTACCGAAGAGCCCTATTGGAAAAATCCTTCGACGGAAACTTCGTGATCAAGTTGATGCTTCAAAATCAGCTGCTACTAGCGGAAAGGATTCAAGTAAATGAGCAAGTCAATCGGCGTCTTAGCTTCAGCCACAGTTTCAGAACAGGATGTGGTAACTCCTTTCGAGCAGAACCTTCTCGTGGGGCTAGTGTTTGTGATCATGTTCGGACTTGGTGCCGGCTTGACGGTTAAGGACTTCACTCGCGCCCTGAAAAGGCCGAAAGGTGTTGTGATTGGCTGGTTTGCCCAGTACGGAGTAATGCCGCTTCTGGCGTTTACTTTGTCGGCAGTTTTCATATTCCAATTGCCAATTGAGTACGCAGCGCCTGTTGCGGTGGGAGCACTTCTAATGGGTTCGGTTCCTGGCGGAACAACTTCCAATCTGTTTACTTACTTCTCTAAGGGAAACCTTGCGCTTAGCGTGATCATGACAATCAACACAACCCTTTGGGCCCTAATCATGACTCCTCTGGCACTGTTTTTCTTCGGAGGGTTCCTGTTCGCAGATAATCCAGAGTGGCAAATTCCACTTACCAATGTTGTGGTCACAATCGCCGTCATGCTTATTCCAGTGATTCTTGGTATGACAATCAGGCGATACAGCGCCAACGTAGGTGCGGTCTTAGAGCTGCTTGGTGGCTTCTTTGGAATATTCTTTATTCTGTTTTTGATGGCAACTTGGGTTCCAAGAAACCTTGGGCTTTTGTCAGCAACTCCATGGCAGGTCTACGTAGTAGCCATCGGACTTGGTGTGTTTGGTATGGGCGCTGCATTCTTGGTCTCCAGGGCATTCAGAGTCCACCCGGTCGATGCTCGAAGTATCGCGATGGAGGTTGGAATTTTGAACGGACCACTTGCTATCGCAATCATTCTTCTAACATTTGCGGGCAACCCGGACATCGGAAGAATCCTGATCGTTCCTGCTATGTACTCACTGTTCATCGTGATCATTTCCACGATTGTGACTTTCTGGTTCCGCAGGGCCAACCTAGCGGCGGAGCAGAAGATCCCGAATCTGCTCTAAAGACTCCAAGATTAAAGCCGGCGGGAAACCGTCGGCTTTTTTCTTTCTTGCATTGGACTAGGGTTGGGAATTTGTGTGTTTGACTTTCTTTCTAGGAGAAATTTTTAGTGCCAGCCAAGAAAAACAACGCAGTGCAGGAGTACTTATCCCTGCGCTTTCGAAAGCTGCTCTCCGGAGATCCAGGCGGAATACCACCCTGGCTTGGAGTTGTTGCCGAAGGTGAAGAAGCAGGCTATTTCGTTCCCACCGATGCGCCATGGGTAGTCCATGCAGATTTTGGAACTCTAGTTGGTGGCATCAGAGCATTGTTGATGCAGGCCCTTCACTCAGGTTCCCTTACTGGAGTAAAGAACCATTCCAGGTATGAATCTGATCCCCTGGGGCGTTTAGCTGGAACAATTCGCTGGCTTACAGTCACGACATTTGGTTCCAAGACTGCTGTGGCTAATGAAGCCTCTAGGGTCAACCGGCTGCACGAGCGCGTGAAGGGCGAGTACAAGAAAGGAACCGGGGAAACGGTTCCTTACAAGGCCGCTGACAAAGACCTGTTGTTGTGGGTGCATATCGCATTTATGGAGTCATTCTTGGTGTCTCACCAGATGTATTCCAGCCGCAAAATTCCAAAAGGTAACGCAGCTACCGGAGCCGATAACTACATAGCCCAGTGGAGTGTGTCTGTTGCTCCGCTCGGGTTAGATAAGTGTCCGATGAACTCTGCAGATCTAGATCGCGAAATCACAAATCTTTACAAAGCTGGCCTTCTGGTTTCAACTCCAGATACTGAAAATGTAGTTGCCTTTATAAAGAATCCACCACTTCCAGCTACTTCCAAGCCAATCTATGGTTTGTTGTTTGACGCTGCTGTTGTTTCTCTCAGGCCAGAATTTAGAGAACTGCTTGGTCTTCGCGCTAAGCCGCGCTGGATGATTCAACCAATTACTCGCTTTGTTTTGAAGTTCATGAGATTAGCAATTGGACCTGAGTCCCCAATCGAGGACGGATCTATTGCCAGACTTAGGCGAATCGGCGTGCTGTCCTAAAGCCTGAAAAGGCATATTTCAAGCTATTTGCGGGTTATTGCTGGCTTTGTTTGAATGCGTGAGAGTAGGCTAGGGAAGTTCTCGAAAGGAAACTAAATGTTTGGCCGCAAGGGCTTACATCCTTCTCAGCTGATTGCAATTGCATTTACAGCAATCATTCTGTCGGGCACTCTACTTCTAAGTCTCCCGGTTGCAACGCAGAGCGGTAAATCCACCCCATTTCTGGATGCGCTATTTACTGCCACTTCAGCAACAACCGTGACTGGCCTGAGCACACTAGATGTAGAAACCCATTGGAACCTTTTCGGTCATGTGGTAATTGGACTTCTTATTCAAATTGGTGGATTTGGAATCGTGGGCTTCGCATCGCTCGTAGCAATTCTGCTCGACGGCCGAGTATCTCTTCGCACCAGACTAAATGCAACCTCTGAGGCAGGCTCTAGCGCGCCGAACGTGAAAGAGCTTCTACTCAACGTTTTGAAGATAATGCTCTTCTTCCAAGTGATACTGGCTGTGATCCTTACATGGAGATTTGCCACTGAATACTCCTATGACTTGAACAAAGCAATGGCTCACGGAGTCTTCCACGCAATCTCAGCGTTCAACAACGCAGGCTTTGCTCTTTACAGTGACAGCATGATTCAGTTTGCTCGCGATGGCTGGATACTCATCCCCGTATTTACAACTGTGTTTTTGGCCAGCTTGGGCTTTCCGACAATTGCTGAAATTCGCGATCGCCTGGGGTTGAAAGTTGCTCGAATTCTCAAGTTAACCCCTGACTATTCGATGCCTAAGCAGTGGTCACTGAACTCACGAATTGTGCTCTGGGCCAGCCTCGCTTTATTGATTCTGGGCACCGGGGTGATTGCAGTCTTAGAGTGGAATAATCCGAACACATTCGGACCATTAACTCCAATCCAGAAAGTCATGGACAGCATCTTTGCCTCCGTGATGCCAAGAACTGCTGGATTTAATGCTCTTGATGTTTCGCAGATGGAGCCGACTTCTTGGCTTGTGACGAGCTTTTTGATGTTCATCGGTGGAGCCAGCGCTTCCACCGCTGGTGGAATCAAACTTGGAACATTTGTCGTTCTAATCTTCATCGTGTACACAGAGATTCGTGGTGATACAGCGGTAAACATTGGCAATAGGAGATTGCCTCGTTCCATGCAAAGACAAGCCCTAACGATCGTCTCGCTTTATGCGATCGTCACAATTGGAGCGCTCTTAATTTTGAGAGCGTCTACAGAATTCACTCTCGATCAGCTACTGTTTGAAGTTGTTTCAGCGGTTGGAACTGTTGGACTTTCAACTGGCATTACTACCCAACTTCCTGAGCACGCCAAATTCTTACTGTCACTTCTTATGCTTTTTGGAAGGCTGGGCCCGATTATCGTGGCTACATCATTGGCCCTTCGCCGAACCAAGCGGCACTTTGAGTATCCAAAGGAGAGGCCACTCATTGGCTAGAATAAACAAGTTCTCGATAGGAGCAAAAATTGGCTAATCGCCTAAAAACAATCGGTAAAGAAAAGCACGGCGCTTCAACAATCGCCGTAATTGGTCTTGGCCGATTTGGAACCGCCCTGGCACTAGAGCTAGTAAAGACTGGCCGCGAGGTGCTGGGAATCGACTCTGATGAAAAATTGGTTCAGGCCAATGCTGAGGCTTTGACTCAAGTCGTGCAGGCAGACTCGACCGATGAGGCAGCCCTTCGTGAGCTAGGTATTCCTGATTATGACTCCGCAGTGGTTGCAATTGGTTCAGATCTGGAAGCATCAATTCTTACTGCTTCACTTCTGCTTCAGCTAGGAGTCCCAGAAGTCTGGGCCAAGGCTACAAGTGTTTCTCATGGACGAATTCTTCAGCAGCTTGGCGTGCACCACGTTATCTTCCCCGAAATGGACATGGGTAAGCGAGTAGCTCACATGGTTAGCGGTGAGTCATTAGATTACATTCAGCTGGATGAGGATTTTGTAATGGCTAAGACCGAAGTGCCAGAAAGCTTTAACGGTAAAACACTGTCGGATTTGAAATTCCGCTCCAATCACGGAGTTACAGTGGTTGCTACTCGTAGGGAAGGCGAAAGCTACATGCCCTCTTTTCCTGAGACCGTTTTGCACACCGGTGACGTGATGATCGTCTCCGGAAGAACTTCTCAGGTAGAAGAATTCTGCCGCATGGGTTGGTAGTATCACCGATTCTTACCTGAGAATTTCCTGCCTCTTAGAGTGGGAACCTAAGGAATCAAGCGCTTGAGCCTAGCCTTGGCTAATGCACAAAAGTACAGGGAAGCTATTGCTAGCCGCTGCGCTAGCCGTGGCAATGAGCGCAACCTTTGCCCCAATCAGTTACGCAAACCCCGACGATACGGCCGTTGATACTTCAACGGAAGCGGCCCCCTGCACGGCCAACAAGGCAATGTCTCAAAAGACTCTCGGGAAATTTCACGCCTATGTAATCAACGTCGATACCGGGGAAGTCTTGGTAGATGTTCTAGGTAAAGAGCTAACTCCTTCGGCATCGGTTATCAAGACTTTGACTGCGGTAGCAGCACTGCAGAAGCTTCCGCCTGAATACAGAGCTGTGACTCAGGTGCTAGCTACGCCAAGCGAGCCTTCAACGCTTGTTCTAAAAGGTGGCGGGGACTTTACTCTTTCTCGTTTGGGCCCTGGTGAATCAAGTGTTTACTCCAAGCCGCCAAGGATAAGAAACCTTGCCAAGGAGGCTCTGGAAAAGATTCCAGTCGATGTTCCAATAACAAAGATCATCCTGGACGATAGTTTCTTTAGTGGCGAGCGGTGGAATCCGGACTGGCCCGCGAAGTACCGAACACTTGGCTACGTTTCAAACATCACCGCTATTCAGGCCGATGGCGATCGAGTGCAACCCAATCGCTTGATCTCCTCATACAGTTTTCGCAGAGGCAAAGACCCGGTGATTACAGTAGGTGAGGCCTTGCGTGCATCCCTGGGAGAGCGTGCAGCCAATGCTGAGTTAGTAGTTGGAAAAACCCCGGCGGATGCATACGTTGTTAGTGAAGTCCAGTCTCAGGATATGAGACTAAGTTGGCTCGGGCACATGCTTACCCATTCCGACAACACTGCAGCCGAGTTCATCGCTCGACACGCTGCTAAGGTAGCCGGTCTCGAGGGAAGTATTGCTGGAGCAAACAAAGTTGTAAAACAATCTTTACGACAGCTTGGGTTGAAGCCAAAGCCTTTAGTGATTCGCGATGCTTCTGGATTATCAGGTGAGAACAGGGTGCATTCCAAACTGCTAGCCGAACTAATGGTTAAAGTTGCCAAGGCAGAAAACGGACTTGGGGTTTTGACGGAGTGGATGCCAATCGCTGGAGAAACTGGAACTTTGAGATATAGATTCCAAGGTAAATCGGCCATTGCTAGAGGAAACGTAATTGCAAAAACCGGATACATTCCAGGTCTTTATGGCTTGAGTGGAATCGTAAATGCATCAGATGGCTCACGTCTTGCATTTGCTGTCTTTGCAAGAGCTGATAGTGAAAACGGTATTTCGGTCACCTACACGGCACAAGGCGCTATAGACCGCGTAGTGACAAGGTTCTATAGCTGTGGAGCGTCACTGACCCAATAGGTTTCGTGGCAGACTTAACACATGTCATCAACAAGGCTTGAGCATGATTTGCTCGGTGATTATCAAGTTCCCGTTAACGCTTACTGGGGTGTTCACACCGCAAGAGCAGTAGATAACTTCCCCATCTCAGGCGTACCCATCGGTCACTACCGATCGCTAATTAGAGCTTTGGCAATCGTCAAGCGGGCAGCCGCCCAAGCAAACTTTGAGCTCGGCGAATTATCCGCTGAAATCAACGATGCTATTTCCAAGGCATGCCAAGAAGTTGCCGATGGGAAATTCGACAGCGAATTTGTGGTGGACGCGATTCAGGGTGGTGCCGGTACATCAACCAACATGAACGCCAACGAAGTAATTGCCAACCGGGCAATCGAGATCTTGGGTGGAACAAAAGGTGACTACGACATAGTTCACCCGCTGAATGATGTGAATAAGTCACAGTCGACCAATGACGTTTATCCAACCGCTCTGAAACTCGCCCTAATTCTCGAGATCAATGAGCTACTAAAGGCAATGGCCCACCTCCAGGCCGCCTTCCAAGGCAAAGCCGATGAGTTTAAAGACGTCATCAAAATGGGTCGAACTCAAATGCAAGACGCCGTTCCGATGACACTTGGTCAGGAGTTTGCAACCTTCTCTCGAATGACCATGGAGGACATCCAAAGACTTCAGGAAACCGTTCCACTGCTTCGAGAGATCAATCTCGGTGGAACTGCAATAGGAACTGGACTCAACGCCCCGGTTGGCTATGCCCAGAAAGCATGCTTAATTCTTTCCAAGCTGTCAGGGTTTGACTTCATGGTTGCCGAGGACATGGTTGAGGCCACTCAAGACGCCGGAGTGTTTGTGATGGTCTCCGGTGTTCTCAAGCGAATCGCGGTCAAGCTTTCAAAGACTTCAAACGATCTTCGATTGCTTTCCAGTGGGCCAAGAGCTGGCCTTGATGAGATCAACTTACCTCCAAGGCAAGCCGGCTCTTCGATAATGCCCGGCAAGGTAAACCCGGTTATTCCTGAGGTTGTGAATCAAATTGCCTTTGCAGTAATTGGCAACGACGTGACTGTAACCATGGCCGCTGAAGCCGGACAGTTGCAGTTGAACGCCTTCGAGCCGATTATGTGCCGCGCACTAATGATGAGCATCACTCAACTTCGTCAGGGATGCTACGTGCTAGCGGATGCCTGCGTATCTGGCATCACTGCCAATGTTGAAAAACTTCGCTTGAGTGTTGAGCACTCCATCGGACTTGTGACAGTTATTTCGCCATTACTTGGCTATGAGAATGCCACCATTGTTGCGCAGAAGGCATTAGCCGACGGAACTAGTGTGCGTGAGGTTGTGTTGGAGCTAAAGCTTATGACTGCTGCTGAATTTGATGAGCTTCTAGGAAACATAGATGCCCTAGTTAGGCCTAGGACTTCCTAGCTCGTCTTCTAAGCATCAGGCCAATGGGCGCGAAGATAACTCCGAGTATCACCATGGCAAGCCCGATGTAAAAACCAACCATCGAATCACCCGAGCCTTGTTCTTGGATCGGAGCGGGAGCGATCAGTATTGGCGATTCAGTGTCCTGCGGCTGAGAAGCCTCAAGCTCCAGGGTAAAAGTTGACTCACCGCTGATTGGGTGCCCATCTGAAGAAACCACTTTCCAGCGCAGGTCGTAATCCCCAGCCTCGCTCAAATTGATTTGAGCAGTCAAAACCGAATCCATAACCACTATCTCGTGACTGACCCACTCATCAGAACCAACGGGCTTAGTTGAAACTTCTGCGTTGGTTTCGCCTTCAACTACAAGTAGGGGGTTGTTAAAGGTAAGTTTCGCCTCGAAGCTTCCCTCGGTGAGAACCACTTGCGAGGCGGGCTCTATATCAATCAATAGGTCATGGCCCTTTGCGGGAAACGCGAACATGACCGTTGCAAGCAAGGCTAGGGCGAGGGAGGATTTTAGGCGCATGCGCCAAGTCTAAGCTTTGGAATTACATGGTCTGTATGAGCTAGCAAACCAAGGCCCACAAATCCGGCATGATCAGGCAATCCTCAGGTTCGAAGGTAATATTGAACTACTGGGCTGTAAAGCTAAGCCCAATAGATCGAAAGTTGCACTCGATCAGGACTACGACAGTCCCAAGTCATGAACCATGATTAATCCATAGAAGCTATGGAACTTGTGGATCGGATTATGCAGCGAACCAGTATCGAGCATTCAGGAGATTAGCCAGTTGGCCAAGTTAGCAGATAAGTTTCCTTACCTTCGGGAAGTTCTCATCGGGTCCGGTTCAGGACTCTTGGTTCTAACACTCATCATCGGTGGCTTCGCAGTTTCAGGCGGTAGCTCAAACCTTGGCCCAACTCCAACCGAGTCTCCTACTGCTTCGGAATCGGCAAGTCCGTCCGCTTCTCCAACAGCAACCACTGCTCGCACCTGTTCAGTTGCAGAGCAAGCCTCGAACCCTCAGCTGGGCACACTGCAGGCTGTAGTTCTAAACGCCGAAACCGGTGAGGTGCTATACGACCGTGATTCAAATAAGCCAGCTGCCACAGCATCGGTAATGAAGACCCTTACCGCAGCAGCAGCGCTTATGACTGTTGGCCCAAACTACCGAGCCACCACCAAAGTGATGGCTGACCCGCAAGCAAAAAGCGTCATCTCGCTAGTTGGCGGGGGAGACGTCACACTTTCAAAGACTCCAGTTGGCTCGCAATCGATTTACAAAGACGCACCAAAACTTGCAACTCTAGCTACTCAAGTTAGGGTTTGGGCCGAGAAAAATGGCGTCACTCAAATTGATGAGATCATCCTTGACTCAACATTGTTTGCCGGATCAGCCTGGGAAAGCTCTTGGCTTCGCCAGGATCAAACAGATGGCTGGATCTCAGAAGTCACCGCTTTGCAAACGGACGGCGATCGCATCCGTCCCGCCCAGTTCACCTCAGCCCGAACAGGCAGGCCAGTTCTTAGTGCAGGAGAGGCATTCAAGAAAGAACTTGGCGATTTTGCCAAGACTGCCCTCCTGGTTGAAAGCGAAACCCCTGCCGGCTTTATTGAGATTGGTTCGGTGCAGTCTCAGCCGATGAGCCGCTGGATCACCTACATTCTTCAAAGATCCGAAAACATCCAGTCCGAGATGATGGCCAAGCTGGTCTCAGTCGATCTCGGCTTTGATGGCTCGTTCGAGTCATTTGACCCAGCCTTCAAGAGAGCACTTGGAACAACAGGTCTTGATTTCACGGGTGTAAGAATCAGGGACGCCTCTGGCTTGTCGCAATTGAACATGGTTAGCCCAAAGTTCATGGCGGAACTAATGAGGCTGGTGAATTCGGAGTTTGCTGACTTCGGTCAGATCAAGCGATCCCTTTCAATTGCGGGTGAGTCAGGAACTCTGGGCAGTCGTTTCAAGGGAGAGATCGCGGATGCCGCCGGAGACATCTTTGCTAAGAACGGTTACATCATCGGAGTCCACACCCTAAATGGAATCATCAACGCCAAAGATGGAACAGTTCTAACATTCGCCATCTACGCACTTGGTGATACCGGAAGCGACGTTAGAACTGCAATTGACACACTCGCTACAGCTTTCTACCGCTGCGGCGACGACCTATCAAACGAATAGGACTCAAAAAATGCCTCGGGCGCTACTGGTAATTGATGTTCAAAACGACTTTTGTGAAGGCGGCGCATTGGCCGTATCCGGTGGAGCTGCGGTAGCAAGCAAGATTTCTAAGTTTCTTGAAACTTCACGCTACGACTTGGTTATCGCTTCAAGAGATTGGCATAACCCAACTGGAAACAACTCAGGACATTTTGCTGATTCTGGATCGGAACCGAACTACACAACTACCTGGCCGGTGCATTGCGTTGCTGACACTGAGGGAGCTGCGTACCATTCAAATCTCAACACTGAACTAGTAGGCGAGCACATCTTTAAGGGCCAGGGTCAAAATGGGTACTCGATTTATGAGGGAATTACAAAAAGCGGCCAAACGTTTGATGAGCTATTGAACGCCCACCAAATTGACGAAGTTGATGTTGTTGGAATCGCTACCGATCATTGCGTTTTAGCCTCCGCACTCGATTCCAGAAATCACGGCCTAAAGGTGAGAGTGATTAGCTCTTTGACGGCTGGGGTTTCAGAAGTTACCACCGAAGCTGCAATTGATCGGATGATCGATAGCGGTGTAGAGGTAGTAGCGAGCCTTTAGGCCTCTGGATTCGAAGTCTTATAGGACTGCGGTCAAGAAAGCGCTTGCCTGAGCTGTGCTGCGATTGTTTCGGCAGGAATATCTGCGATGAAAGCTCCCATTGCAGACTCTGATCCCGCAAGGTACTTGAGCTTGTCAGCGGCCCTTCTTGGAGAGGTTATCTGAAGCTGGAGCCTTAGGTTCTTAGCACCTTCGGCAAGTGGTGCCTGGTGCCAAGCTGCGATGTACGGCGACGGAGTTTCGTAAACAGTCTCGAAAGCTCGAAGCAGACTCGAATACACGCTCGCGAGCTCAGCTCTTTCATCGGAGGAAAGCTCTGTGTGATTGGCGACCTGTCGCTTTGGCAAAAGATGAGCTTCCATCGGCCACCTGGCAGCAAATGGAACATAGGCCAAGAATGAATCGGTCTCAATCAGAACTCTTTCCGAGTTCTTTTCGAAGGCAAGAATCTCATCAAACAAATTTGGATTACGTGAAGCCATCTCCAATACCTTTTGAGTTCTTGGTGTGACGTAGGGGTAAGAGTAGATCTGACCGTGAGGGTGATGGAGTGTCACCCCAATTTCTTGTCCACGATTCTCAAAAGGGAAAACTTGCTTGACTCCAGGCAGACGCTGAAGTTCATAAGTTCTATCCGCTAGGGCCTCAAGAACAGTCAGTACTCGACTTACTGGCATCTGCCCGAGTGAGCCTTCGTGTTCCGGGCTAAATACAACAACTTCGCATCGTCCAACTGCAGGCCTTGTTTCACCCAGAGCAATCTTGCTACTAACCGAAAGATCTGAAACTGAAACGCCAACAGGCAAGTCACCGAATGCAGGGTTCTTGTTTTCAAAAACTGCTACATCGAAGTTGTCGGGAATCTCGCTTAAGTTATCTGCAGTTGTTGGGCAGAGAGGACATTGATTGCTTGGTGGCAAAAAGGCTCTGGTGTGACGGTGAGCTGCAACAGCAATCCATTCGCCGTTTAGTGGATCTTGTCTAAGCTCTGCAAGTTGTGGACGTTCGGCTGGGTCTCGAAGGTCGGGTTTTCTTGTGTTCGGATGCGAAGATCCGGCGTCATCGAAGTAGTGAATGTCGCGACCATCAAATAACTTGGCCGAAACTTTCTTGATTGAGCTCACTTGCCAAAGTTTACTAATAAGCCTGACGGGGCGCCGCAGGGCCTAGAAGGCGGTTGAAGGAAGGTCTTTCTCGTCCTCAACAATTGCTTTTACGATTCGATCAGCCACTTGGTCAGCGGTCATTCCCTGCGGGAATGCAGGCGCAACACCGCCAATTGCTCGGCCGGCAAGCCCGGTTTCGGTGTGACCTGGTCTGGCATCGATAACTCGAATGCCGTCTCTTCTTAGCTCGCGTGAAATTGCCTGATCAAATGCATAGAGGGCAGCTTTGCTGGATGAGTAAGCAGCAAGTCCTGCCATTGGGGATTCGGCGACCACACCGGAGATGTTAACAATAAATGGATCATTGCCGGCAGCGGCAGAGAGTTTCAGTGCTGGAAGTAATCCTTGGATTAGATGAATTGGGCCTGTGGTATTTACAGCAAATAGTTTTGTCAGAACTTCTGCAGTCAAGTCAGTAAAGTTTCCAAATGCAACCACACCGGTGGCATTTACGATGCCATCGATTTTGGCTTCGGATTCAATTAGATAGTCAATCAGCACTCGAATTGATTCGGGGTTAGTTAGATCTACCAGCAGTCTTGGGTTTCCTGCTTGTGGCACTCGCTCGGCTGATTCTAGAGTCGAAGACGTTGTCATCACGGTCGCACCCTGGGCAGCAAGTTTGGTAGACAAGGTCGAGCCCAATACCCCTGAGGCACCTAGAACCAGAATGTTCTTTGACTTTAGATCTGACATGTATTTCTCCTTAAGTTCTACCACCCTAGCGAAGCTTCGGGCATTGTCCAAAAGCCAATAGGCTTTAGCGGTGTCCATAAGATTTATAGATCCTGCAACCGGTGCTGATGTGCGCTCAACCGAGTTTGCCCGTCGCACTTTGGCAGCCGCAGCCAAGGATAATCACGAGCTGTACCAAAACATCTCCGGAGCACCCGATTGGCGCAAGTGGTACATCCGTCTATTTGCCGAGCTAGCAATTGAAGAAGGTCGCTCCCCGTCTCAGCTAGCCAAGATGGCAACTGCTGGCTTGAACGAGTTTCGCTCCCACCTGCACACCAGCACCGGTGAGAAATTATCAGCGGCTGTTGCTGATGGCTTTGATTCAGATCTTGTTGAAACCGTTGTCATTAGGGGCACAGGAAACAAAAAGCCCATAGCCGTTGCCAGACATTCAGGTCCACTGGCAACTGTTGCTGCTAAGTGGGATTCCAATGGTTGGGCGGAGCCTGGGCTGATTGAGAGCTTTAGTTTTTTAGATCAGAACCCAAATCTTTCACTTGATGGCAACCTGCTTTTTGCCGTTGCTGGGGCTGCCGAATTTGCCCCAACCGAGCATTGGCTAGCCTGGGGCGGTCAGGTGGCTGTAGTTGCAAGAAACAACCCAAAGACCTGGGAGCGATTGATTTTGATGGCAAGAGCTTCTGGAGGAGTGATGCTGGTTCCGGTAGTTCGCGAAGACAAGAGTGTTCCGCTGGAAAATCTCTCTGATCAGCAACTGGCGCAAGTTGCAGGACTAGACATGCTCGAGCACTATGCCGAAATTGCGAGTTGGATGAATCAGCTTTCTAACAAGGAACCATCCAAGTTCATCCTTGGACTTTACGCTTACACGCCGAAAATAAACCACGTTCGAGTTCAGGCAGTTCAAGAAACACTTGCTGATTTAGCGATGAAGAATTTTGCTCAAGACAAACTTGTTCTTAGCTGGCTAGCAACCCCTACGGATTCAACAGCGGGACCGGCCTCGATCGGGCATGACCAGCAGGATCGTTTTTCTAAGCGAACTTCTGGAAGTGTGATCAGAGATAGTTTCCTTGGAATCATCAATGCAGCAAGAGCGGCCAAGCCAAAATACTTTGACTCCGAATCTGGTGAAAAGCTAATGTTGATTGATGCCTCAGTTCAGCAGCAGGGGCCAAGCTATTCTTTCTCGAAGCGAACTCAGCGCTGGCGTGCATACCTTGCTCACTACGCAGGTTTCCGAGTCTCGTATCAGGTCTCTCCACCCGCTAAGACAAATTCTGTTCTAAGACACAAGATTCTTCGCGCGAGCTACCAGGGGGCTCCATTGTTTGGAGTCAAACCTTTCGAGGTTGATGTTGCTAAATCAGCATCGGCTGCTTGCTTGGTTCGTGACGTGTTGGATCCAAATGCTTACTCAAACAAAGAAACCACGACAGAGCTGCAGTGCTTCTCGGCTATTCATGGAGGGCTCTGGCGAATTGCCTATCGCCCGAAAAGCGTTTGGATTGCAGCCACTTTGATTGGGCTGCCGGCTTTGCTAAAGCGCGGCTACTAAGCCTTTTTGCCAGAAAGCACCAAAAGCAACAGGGCCACCAATAAGTTGGCGGCCCTGTTGCTTGAGTGAC
>Ga0208227_1000232_pt1 | contig 14744 bp, 14 predicted proteins | sample LakMenEpi13Jun11_FD_150692 | JGI IMG/M metagenome (GOLD analysis project Ga0208227, IMG submission 150692) | Freshwater microbial communities from Lake Mendota, WI - 13JUN2011 deep hole epilimnion (SPAdes) | ecosystem: Environmental > Aquatic > Freshwater > Lake > Epilimnion/Euphotic zone ...
GGCGTTGCTTCAGACGGACTGGACTGGCGACAAAGAGTCGATGATCGACAAGCACGAGGCAGCCGCCCGTGAAGCTGCAAAGCAGGGCGCACAAATTATGTGCTTCCAAGAATTGTTTTATGGCCCGTATTTCTGCCAAGAACAAGACCCAAAGTATTTCTCATACACCGAGCCAATTCCAGACGGCCCAACCACCAAGCGCTTTCAAGCACTTGCAAAAGAGTTGAACATGGTGCTCGTGTTGCCAATGTACGAAATTGTGCAACCGGGTTTGTACTACAACACTGCAGCAGTAATTGACGCAGATGGTCGCTACTTGGGCAAGTACCGCAAGCAGCACATTCCGCAGGTTCCTGGTTTCTGGGAGAAGTACTACTTCACACCTGGCACACATGGTTACCCAATTTTTGATACTGCAGTTGGCAAAGTTGGCGTGTACATCTGTTACGACCGCCACTTCCCAGAAGGCTGGCGTGCACTCGGCTTGAACGGCGCAGAAATTGTGTTCAACCCATCGGCAACAAGCCGTGGATTGTCCGAGTACATCTGGCGTGTTGAACAACCAGCTGCAGCAGTTGCCAACATGTATTACGTTGGCGCAATCAACCGCGTTGGAATTGAAAAGGACATGGGTGCAAACGACTTCTACGGTCAGAGCTACTTCGTAGACCCAGAAGGCAAGTTTGTTGGTGAAGTTGGCGACCCATTCAAGCCCGAACTGATTGTTCGCGAGTTGGACATGGACAAGATCCGCATGGTGCGCGATCGTTGGCCGTTCTACCGCGATCGTCGTCCAGACGCTTACCACGAAATTTCGGAACGATAAAAGAAACGGTCATCAGGGGGAACAATGGCACGAACACTTATCAAGAACGGAACAGTCGTTAGCCCAACTGGTCGGCACGAAGTTGATGTGCTGATTGAGGGCGAGACAATCTTGGCGTTGCTCGATCGGGGCAAAGCCGACTCGTTGAATATCACTGCTGACAAAGTGATTGACGCAAAAGGTAAGTACGTCATCCCCGGCGGCATCGATGTGCACACGCACATGGAGTTGCCATTCGGCGGCACCAATGCAAGCGACACATTTGAAACCGGCACCACTGCAGCTGCATGGGGCGGTGTAACAACCATCGTCGACTTTGCTGTGCAGCGATACGGAGAAAACGTTCAGGAGTCTTTGGCAACGTGGCACAAAAAGGCCGAAGGTAATTGCTCAATCGACTATGCGTTCCACCAAATCATCGGTGGCATCGACGATCAGGCGCTTGCCGACATGGATTACCTCGTAAAGAACGAGGGAATTACATCATTCAAATTGTTTATGGCGTATCCAGGCGTGTTTTATTCGGACGACGGCCAAATCTTGCGAGCAATGCAGCAGGCAAGCAACAACGGTTCCACCATCATGATGCACGCCGAAAACGGCATTGCTATCGACGTATTAGTGCAACAGCACATCGCGCGCGGCGAAACCGACCCGAAGTACCACAGCTACAGCCGACCAAGCTTGCTGGAGGGTGAAGCAACCAGCCGCGCAATTGTGTTGTCCAAAGTTGCGGGCAACGTGCCGTTGTACATCGTGCACATGTCGGCTTCGGAAGCGCTCAATGCGTTGGCCGAGGCTCGCCATGAGGGGCTCAACGTATTTGCTGAAACCTGCCCGCAGTATCTGTACATGACGTTGGAAGATCACCTTGCCAAGCCAGGCTTCGAAGGTGCGAAGTATGTTTGCTCGCCACCAATTAGAAGCAAGCACGACAAGCACAATCACCACGCCGACTTGTGGAAGGGCTTGCGCATGAACGAGTTGGCCGTTGTTTCAACCGACCACTGCCCGTTCTGCATGAAAGACCAAAAGGAACTTGGAATTGGCAACTTCTCCAAGATTCCTAACGGCATGGGCTCAGTCGAGCACCGCATGGAACTGATCTATCAGGGTGTTGTGCAAGGCGAAATTTCGCTCGAGCGATGGGTGGAAACCTGCAGCACGTCACCAGCGCGCATGTTTGGCATGTACCCACAAAAGGGCATCATTGCTCCGGGTTCGGATGCAGACATTCTGGTCTGGGATCCAAACGGCAAGACAACGATCGGCATTAACGACAAGCACCACATGAACATGGACCACTCTTCGTGGGAAGGTTTCAAAGTGGACGGCAAAGTTGACACCGTATTGTCGCGCGGCAAAATCGTTGTCGAGAACGACAAATTTACGGGCACCAAGGGGCACGGCAAGTTCATTCGCCGTGGCTTGTGCCAATACCTCAACTAAACAACATCACACTCACCCCCTCAACATCACAATTAGGAGAAGTTATGCAACGCATTAGTCACTGGGTTAACAACAAAGTTGTTGCCGGCACATCGGGCAACACAGGCAAGGTATACAACCCAGCAACGGGCGAGCAGCAGTCCGAAGTTGACTTGGCAAGCATTGCCGAAGTTGATGCGGTGATAGCAGCGGCAAAAAAGGCTGGACTCGAGTGGAGGTCGTCAAACCTTTCTCGCCGTGCCGAGATCATGTTCCGCTTCCGCGAACTAGTTGTTGCAAACAAGAACGAGCTTGCCAACGTGCTTTCTCTTGAGCACGGCAAAGTGCCAAGCGATGCCATGGGCGAAATTTCTCGCGGCATCGAAAACGTGGAGTTTGCGTGCGGTATTCCGGCATTGTTGAAGGGCGGATACTCCGAGCAAGCATCATCTGGCGTCGATGTGTATTCAATTCGTCAACCACTCGGTGTAGTTGCCGGCATCACGCCGTTCAACTTTCCTGCGATGGTGCCAATGTGGATGTTCGCTAACGCCATCATGTGCGGCAACACGTTTGTGTTGAAACCATCCGAAAAAGATCCATCCGCACCAATGTTCATTGCCGAACTATTGCGCCAAGCTGGCTTGCCAGACGGTGTGTTCAACGTTGTTCATGGCGACAAGATTGCGGTTGATCGCATTCTGTCCCACCCAGACATCGCGTCTGTCTCGTTCGTTGGTTCAACACCAATTGCCAAGTACGTATACGAGACCGGAACCAAGAATGGCAAGCGCGTGCAGGCACTTGGTGGCGCAAAGAACCACATGTTGGTGTTGCCAGATGCCGACCTCGACATGGCAGCCGACGCAGCAGTGAGTGCCGCGTTTGGTTCTGCCGGCGAGCGTTGCATGGCTATCTCGGTGGTTCTTGCAGTAGACACCATTGCCGATGAGTTGGTAGAGAAGTTGAAGACCCGCGTGCCGAAGATCAAGGTTGGCCCCGGCACCGACCCAACTGCAGAAATGGGCCCATTGATCACGCGCGAGCACCGCGACAAAGTTGCTAGCTACATCACCAACGCAAATGGTGAAGGCGCAAATGTTGTTATCGACGGCACCGACAAGGCAAAGGATGCAGGCTTCTTCCTCAACCCAAGCTTGATCGACAAAGTGAAGCCAGGCATGAAGTGCTACGACGAAGAAATCTTTGGGCCTGTGCTCACAGTGATGCGAGTGAAGAGCTACCAAGAAGGCCTCGACACCATCAATAGCAACCAGTTTGGTAACGGCACCGCAATCTTCACCCGCGACGGTGGCGTTGCTCGCCAGTTCCAATTTGATGTGCAGGTTGGAATGGTTGGCATCAACGTGCCAATCCCCGTGCCAGTGTCGTACTACTCATTTGGTGGTTGGAAGGCTTCGCTTTTCGGTGACCAACACATGTATGGCCCAGAAGGCATCAACTTCTTTACGCGCGGCAAGGTGGTCACATCACGTTGGCCAGACCCACGCACATCGAAGATCGATCTCGGTTTTCCGTCAGCACGCTAATTAGCCACATATTTACATAGGGGAGAGCAATGGACATCGGTGTTGTATTGCAGACCACTCCGCCATCGGCGCGAGTGATTGACCTAGCCAAGAAAGCCGACATGTTTGGCTTCTCGCACGTCTGGACGTTCGATAGCCACATTTTGTGGCAAGAGCCGTATGTGATTTTCAGCCAGATCCTGGCCGAAACCCGCAACGTCATCGTTGGACCAATGGTGACCAACCCAGCAACACGCGACTGGACAGTTACTGCCAGCACGTATGCAACGTTGAACGAGATGTACGGCAACCGCACCGTGTGCGGCATTGGTCGTGGCGACTCTGCGGTGCGCGTTACCAATGGCAAACCAACAAACTTGGCGACACTGCGCGAAAGCATTCATGTCATTCGCGAACTTGGATGTGGGCGTGGGGTTGATTACAACGGCTCCACCATCAAGTTTCCTTGGGCCGCAAAAAGCGAACTTGAAGTGTGGGTTGCTGCGTACGGCCCGAAGGCGCTTGCACTTACTGGCGAAGTGGGCGACGGTTTCATTTTGCAACTTGCCGACCTAAGCATTGCCGAATGGACCATCAAGGCCGTTCGCGATGCCGCAAAGGCTGCAGGCCGCGACCCGAAGAGCGTCAAGATCTGTGTTGCCGCTCCTGCGTATGTAGGTAATGACATGGCGTACATGCGCGATCAGTGCCGCTGGTTCGGTGGCATGGTGGGCAACCACGTTGCCGACATCGTGGAGCGCTATGGCGACAACTCGGCAGTGCCAAAGGCACTCACCGACTACATCAAGGGCCGACAGAGCTACGACTACAACGAACACGGTCGTGTTGGCAACAGCCACACTTCGTTTGTTCCAGACGAAATTGTCGATCGCTTCTGCATTCTGGGAGACGAAAAAGAACACATTCGTCGTCTCACCGAACTGAAGGAACTTGGCGTCGATCAATTTGCGGTGTATCTGCAACACGACGGTAAAGATTCGACGTTGCAGGCGTATGGCGAAACCATTCTTCCCGCCATGCAGGATTTGGGTAAAGCCAAGCAATGAGCCCGCTAGCACGACGCAGCATTTACCGAACCAGCATGTTTGTGCTGTCGGTTGTGCTCGTTGGCGTGCTGTGGGAGTTGTACAAACTGATTGGCCCAGAAGACGGCGGCAAAATCTTTGGCGCTGCGGTTCTACCTCGTTCTAACGACACGGCCATGCCGCACATTTGGTCGATGCTCAGCCGTTACGGCCGCCCCGAAGTACGCGGCTCCGACAGACAGATTTGGTCTGTAGTGCTTGCCGGAGCCTGGTATTCATTCAGGTTGTCGGTTGCCGGCTTCGCCATCGGCGCAACCATCGGCGTGTGTTTGTCGGTGTTGATGGCTCGTTTCAAAATGGTGGAGCGCGGGCTGCTGCCATATCTGGTGGTATCTCAAACAGTTCCGCTCATTGCACTTGCTCCACTCATCGTGTCTTGGGGCGGCAAGGTAAACATCCTCGGTTTCACATGGCCTAAGTGGCTGTCGGCCGCGGTTCTCGGCGCGTTCCTCGCGTTCTTTCCTATTGCTGTTGGCACTTTGCGTGGGCTTGCTAGCGCACCAAGCGCATCACTCGAATTGATGAGCAGTTACGCGGCCTCGTGGAAGCAGACACTGTTTAAGTTGCGTTTTCCTGCAGCAATTCCGTTCATGGTTCCTGCTTTCAAACTTGGTGCATCAGGCGCAGTTGTAGGTGTTGTTGTTGCGGAAATCTCCACTGGCCTTAAAGGTGGCATTGGTCGTTTGATTATTGAATACGCGCGCGAAGCAACTGGCGACCCGGCCAAAGTTTTCACCGCCGTGTTTGGCGCCGCCGCACTTGGTTTGGCAATGGCTGGCTTTGTTGCAATTTCAGATGTGTTGTTGATGCGTAATCGACCAAAGGAGACCACCACATGAGTGCGGTCAATGTTCAGGGTGCAAGCAAAATATTCAACCAGGGGACACCAAAGCAAGTGGATGCACTTGTTGATGTCAACCTCACGGTGGAACCAGGCGAGTTTGTCTCGCTGATTGGGCCTTCGGGTTGCGGTAAATCAACGTTGCTTCGCCTCATTGCAAACTTGCTAGAGCCAACAACTGGCCAGATCACTGTAAACAGCAAGACAGCAAGCCAGTCGCGGCTTGATCAGGACTATGGCATGGCGTTTCAGCAGGCAGGCTTGTTCGACTGGCGCACGGTCGCTAAAAACATCGAACTACCTCTAGAACTCAAGGGTTGGGACAAAGCAAAGCGCGCAGCACGCGCAAAGGAAATGCTCGAGTTAGTGAAGCTTCCCGAGTTTGCCGACATGTACCCATGGCAACTGTCGGGCGGCATGCAGCAGCGCATTGCCATCGCCCGTGCGCTCGCCGCACATCCGCCGCTGTTGTTGATGGACGAACCATTTGGCGCGCTTGATGAAATGACCCGCGAGTACATGCAAGGCGAGTTGCTGCGTATCTGTTCTGAAACACACACAACAGTGGTTTTCGTTACTCACTCGATCCCGGAAGCCGTTTACTTGTCGAACCGCGTTGTGGTGATGTCGCCGCGCCCCGGCCGTATCACCGAAGTCATCAACGTCAGCCTCGGTAGCAACCGAACCGAAGACACCCGTGGTGCCGATGAATTCTTCAAGGGCATCACCGCGGTCCGTGAAGCACTTCGCGGCACGCATGATGATCATGCAAACGCTGGTGCCGTGCGCGGAGTTGAAGACCGCTGATCATGACAACTTCCACCCGCATTCAACGCGTTGCACCGCCAGTTGTATTTGGTCTTGCATTCGTCGCGCTGTGGGAAGCTGCCGTGAAAGGTTTCGACTTAAAGCCGTACTTTCTTGCAGCGCCGTCAAAGATTGCCGAGCAATTTGTGAAGAATGCTTCACGAATCTTTGACGCCGCTTCGGTATCTGGCACCAACGCACTCGTTGGTCTCATCGTCGGCACAATCTTTGGTGTTGCGATGAGTTTCATTCTCAGCCGCTTCAAGTCGCTCAATGAGTTAGTAACACCATTGGCCATTGCACTGAATGCCATCCCCATCTTTGTTTTGGTTGCTGTTCTCAACAACATGTACTCGATCACCAGCGAAATACCGCGTCGCTTCATGGTGACGTTGGTGGTCTATTTCATCGTGCTGGTCAACGTGGCAAAGGGCCTCACCCAGGTTCGCTCCACCCATGTTGAAATCATGCGTTCCTACGCAGCAAGCGAAATCGAGATTTTACGAAAGGTGCGCGTACCCAACGCGGTCCCGTACCTATTTACAGCTCTGAAGATTGCCGCTCCGGCATCGGTCATTACTGCCTTCGTCTCCGAGTATTTCGGTGGCTCGCAGAACGGACTGGGCAGCCGGATCACTAGCAATATCGCCAATTCCAAGAACGCGGCCGCCTGGGCTTACGTTCTCGGGGCGTGTTTGCTTGGGCTACTCTTCTACATCATCTCCATCGTGCTGGAGAACGTTGCCTCTCGGGGCGGCGTAGCCAATAACACCAATAACAACAACAAAAACAAGTAGAGAACCCAGGTTCTCGGGGGAGTACCAACAATGAGGAAGTCAAGCATCAAGCTCGCAATCGCGAGCATTGCTGCGTTGTCACTGTTCACCGCAGCATGCGGTGGCTCAGATGATGCCGCAACAGACACAACCGCAGCAGCAGCAACAGAGTGTGCCGAATTGACACCAGTCAAACTGCAATTGCAGTGGTTCACACAGGCTCAGTTCGCTGGCTACTACGCCGCTCAGGACCAGGGCTTCTACGAAGCAATGTGCCTCGACGTCACCATCTTGGAAGGTGCAGTAGACATTGCACCACACGTTGTTCTTGCGAACGGCGAATCCGACTTCGCAATCTCTTGGGTATCCAAGGCACTTGCTGGTCGTGAAGGTGGAGCAAACATCGTAGACATCGCACAAATCTTCCAGCGTTCAGGAACACTGCAAGTGTCGTTCAAAGATAAGAACATCACTTCAGCAGCAGACTTCGCAGGCAAGAACATCGGCAACTGGGGTTTCGGTAACGAATTCGAAATCTTTGCTGCACTCACCAAGGCCGGTCTCGACCCAGCCAAGGACGTAACACTTGTTCAGCAGCAGTTCGACATGGCGGGCTTGCTCTCCGGCGACATTGACGCTGCAGAAGCAATGACCTACAACGAGTACGCACAGGTTCTGGAAGCAATCAACCCAGACACCGGCGCGCTCTACACAGCAGATGACTTCAACGTCGTTTCATACGAAGATGAAGGTGTTGGTATGTTGCAGGACGCAATTTGGGCAGACGGCGCACGTCTCTCCGATCCTGCATACGTTGACACCGCAACGAAGTTCGTTGCAGCATCCATCCAAGGTTGGGCATTCTGCCGTGACAACACACAGGCATGCACCGACATCGTTGTAGCAAAGGGCTCGAAGCTCGGAGCTAGCCACCAGTTGTGGCAGATGAACGAAGTCAACAAGTTGATCTGGCCAGCACCAATGGGCGCAGGCATGATTGATGATGCAGCATGGGATCGCACCGTGACTCTTTCGCTCGAAGCGAAGAACCTCGAAGGCGGCACCGTATTGACGAAGGCACCTGATGCAGAGGCACGCAACAATGACATCGTCACCGCAGCGTTGGCACTTCTTGCCGACATGGGTGTCGACACCACTGGTAGCGCATTTGCACCAATCACTGTCACCCTCAATGAAGGTGGCAACTGATTTAAATCAGTTCAAGAAAAGGGCGGGTCGCTTCGGCGGCCCGCCCTTTTTGTATTTTCGACTGAGTGAAGTTCTAAGGGTGCAGGCCGCGCATGCGGTGTGCGTCAGCGATCGTCTTCACGCCCAGAACAGTTGCTGCCAAACGATTGGGCAACTTCGATTCCTGTGTGAAGGCATAGAACCGCTCGAAAGCAGCCCGCATCAGATCGATGACGCGAGCATTGACTTCGTCTTCATCCCACGTAAGGTGCGCGAAGTTTTGGCACTGCTCAAGGTAAGAACAAGTAACACCACCGGCGTTTGCGTACACGTCGGGGATAACCACAATGCCTTTTTCGGCAAGGATCAAGTCGGCAGTGGGGGTGAGCGGGCCGTTTGCGCCTTCCACCACCAGCTTTGCCTTCATGCTGTTTGCCTCGGTCTCGCCAACTGCATCTCCAAGAGCACATGGCATCAACACGTCGCAGTCCAAGCCAAATACGGCTGTTGAACCAGCAATGCCACGGGCAACCACATCGCCTACTCCCGTATCGACGACACTCTTTGCGCCGTCACGGTATGCCTGATCAATTGCCTTCAAGTTCAGGCCTTTGGCGTCGTAGATGGTGCCACCAACGTCGGACAATCCGACGATGAGTGCGCCACGTGCTGCTGCAAGGCGTGCAGCCCATGAACCCACCTGGCCGTAACCCTGAATAGCAATCCGTTTACCTTCGAGTGAAGTGCCCATTTTGCCAAGCATCAATGCTGCTGCCTCGACAACGCCTCGGCCAGTTGCCGATTCGCGGCCAAGCGAGCCACCCAATTCGATTGGCTTACCCGTCACTACACCTGGTGTGGCGTGGCCAACACCTGTGGAGTACTGATCCATAATCCACGCCATGATCTGCGCATTGGTGCCAACGTCTGGCGCTGGCACGTCGCGGTCGGGCCCAAGGAAGGATGCGATCTCGGATACATATCGCCGTGTGATGCGCTCGATTTCACCAATCGAATACTGTTTCGGGTCGAAGCACACCCCGCCCTTCGCGCCACCCAATGGAAGGTTTGCAATGGCTGTCTTCAATGACATACCAATCGCGAGAGCAATAACTTCTTCGCGGTTCACTTCATGGTGATAACGAATTCCGCCTTTTGCTGGTCCACGCGTGGTGTTGTGGTGCACTCGCCAACCAGTGAGTTGGTCTCGGCTTCCATCATCGCGGCGAAATGGAATTGCCACTTCGATAATTCTTCGCGGGGCGACGATCGTTTCGATCAAGCCGTCTTCCAATTTCAGCCACTCGCCAGCCTCGCGAACACGGAGTTCGGCTGCTTCGAGCGCCGAATAGTTCTTATATGACGCCATTGTCATACATTCCCCTTTCAGCAACGTTGCTGAGCACAGGCTAGATCATTACCGACTGGTACATCGGCGCTTCTTAACGAGCCGTATGAGCTGATCGTTTACCGCGAGGGTGCGGGTGGGATTCGTGGCGCATTCGGATAGTGACCAAAGCGCGTGTAGAGCGAATGGGCATGACCAAGAAATTCATCGAGCAATGCCGCAGTTTCGCTTGTGTCGCATTCGTCGGGTTGGAGCATCAGCGTGAGCCAAATGGTGTCCCGTTCGTACGGCGGAACTTGAATAAACATTGCTTCGGGAAGTGTCTTGCCAATTTCTTTCAGCTGATCCAAGGGCTCATCGTCGACAAAAGTGTTGTGCTCAATAAGCGCAGCGACCTCGAGGCCATCTTCTTCGCTCCCACCGAAACCAGAGGGACCGACAAACACTTGCCATTGCAAAAATTTGACCTCGGAGAGAGGAGTCTCAACATCAAATACCTCGGGGTCATTAATTACTCCACCGTCAATACCGCCCCGTTGAACGAGTTGATCGACAAGCGATTGATGTTCGGTTGAGCGTTTCATTGGTTACCTCCAAATACGGTTTCTACTGCGGTACGAAATCGGGTACGAAGACTGTGTGGCACGTTCAACTTGTCAAATGTGTCGGCCAGCGAGGTGTACCACCACTTCTGGACGTCCCAGCCGCCATTAAAAGCCGCGAACATTTGGGATTGATCGTGATCGTTCTTGTGCCAGTCGCTCACGGTGCATTCCATGTTGTGCACCTTGTCGCATAGTGCAACCAGGTTGGCCGCCTCTAGGCGATCGGGGGAGAGCAACCGGTCGAGATAGAACTGTTTCTTCGCAATGGTTTTTGCTTCTTTGTCTGCGATGTCAGCAAAATCCGTGTGGGTACATTCCCACACGATCTGGGCGACGTCAGAACCGACTTTTTCCTTGATCTCATCAATCGTGCAGCCGGTATCTTCGAGAATGTCGTGCAGGAGTGCAGCAGATATTTGCTCTGGTGTTCCACCGTTTTCTAGCACCAAGACACACACGGCCATGAGGTGGGAAATGTATGGAATGTCGGTGCCCTTTCGAGTCATTCCTAGGTGCCATCTATGCGCTAGCGCAAATGCCTGTTCCATTTTTCCTCCTGTTGGTGTGTTTCTATTTATGTGTCGTAGCTCCTGAAAGTGCCTGGGAAGAGAATTGTGGCTTTCTCATAACTGCAAGGTATCCCAGGGGTGTTTTGCAGTAAATCTCCATACACCTTGTACACGCATACCGTGTTACAGGGTGTGCGTACCGTAATTGGTGTACCGAGGAGGCGCAATGAAATCAGACGAAATTGAAGAGGGCAGCCCTTGCCCAATTTGTGGAGCAATCGCCATCGTGTTTGATGGTGCCGCCGACATCACCTGTCCAAGCTGTGGCGCCGAACTCATAAACATTTCTGTTGATGATTACGTCGATGGTGATGATCTTGACGTGCTTGACGGCGAAATTGGCGGGATCGATTCGGATGACTTTGGGTCGTCTGACGAAGGTGATTTTTAGCGCCTCAGAGTATTCTCGTGGTGGTACAACCACCAGTATGAGGAAAAGCCATGGCAAGCTCGGATAACTATTCGCCGTTAGAGAAGCGTCTCCAATTTGGCGCGCTTATTGCTGCACTGGCTGCAATTCCAGTTGTCTACATTCAGTCATCAAAGAATCATGACTTACTGATCTATGCCGAAATCGCTGGTGTCGTCATCTGGCTCTTCTTCTTATTTGAGGTAGCCATTCTCACTTGGCTGGCCGATAACAAACGGCAATGGCTACTTGGTCACAAGCTTGAAGTGGTTATTGTTCTCGCATCGTCGCCGGTAACACTGCTCATCAATGAAGGTGACAACGTGCTTACGGCATCGCCACTATTGATTATTCCTCGGCTGCTAAAAATCTCGAAGGTGGCCAAACTGGTGAAGATTGGCAAAGTTGCAAAGACTGGGAAAATCATTCGCAAGTCATCGGCCATTTCAAGCTGGTTTGAGGTGCTTGCAATGAATGTGGCCGTGTTGCTCATCGTCGGTATTGCAGGCATGCTCGTAGGCAAGAAGGCTTATTCGCCCCGCGACGGCCTACGAAATTGGGGATCGCTTCTGGCCGATTGGGTTGGCTTGCCGGCCATGCTTGGGCAACTATTGATCGTTGCTACTGCGGTATTGGCGACAACGGTCGTGATACGTAGGCAGAACTTAGGTGAGGCAAAGTCGGGTTAAGAGCATTCGCAGCAGTACTCACAAAGTTCGCAATCATTGCAAGTTTCGTCCTCAAGACAGTTCGGACAATCCGCCGAGTCGTTGTGGAAACGTTGCGCTTTTCTTTTCCTTCGATTGCGAATCGCCCGATAGATGACGTAATTGGTCAGTAGTCCCATCGCTCTAGATTGCTGCCTTTTTGCAATTGTCCTTGTACACCAACACAGTTTTTGTTGCGTTGTCAATACCCGTAGGCATTGCAGCCGCTACGTAAATGGAGAACTTTGCACCGATAAGAAGAGTGAATTCGGTTGATGATCTACTGACTGCAAGTTGGCATCCGACATTATCTGTCACAAATCGAGTCACCTCATCTGTCGCCTGCTGGTTTGGGTAGGTAGTGATTTCATACATCACGTCACCATCAAAGCAGGGGAGTCCTTCGCGGATGGCCGATCCTGCATCTGATTTCAGTAATTCGCCGGGAGTGCAATTGACCCCGACTTCTTGCAGCTGTCGAGCGATGTCTTGTGCCGAAACGTCGTTGTTGCCGTTATTCCAAATCCAGAGATATCCGATAAGTGCCATCGCGGTGAATGCCGCCAATAGCCTGCCGAATCTTCTGCCACGAATCTGTGAATGTTGGATCATTGTTACTCCTTGAAAGTAGGGGGTTGAATCTTGCTAAAGGGGTGTAGCAATCAGGCTGCGAGTGCGAAAGCGCTTGCGTGAACGAGGGTGCCGTGGAAGGAGAGACTGTGTCCCACCAAACGACTTGAGCGGACATGTTCTTCAGTGCCAAGACCGACACCAGGTCGAGAAACGATCTGAGCTTGTGCCAAACGTCGGAGGAACTTTAGAACTGATGTCGCTGATGGACGGACATTGAGATTGCCTGGTGCGTCGAGCATGATTCCGCGAACCAATGCTTCCCAGTTGGCAAGAAGCGCTTCGTGCGATGCAAAAATTTCTGCATTCACAACGCGCCGACCATGCGCGATTGCGACACCTAGCTGACCAGGAAGAGGTCCTCGACGCACCAGATCTTCAATCGCTTCAGCAGTTGCTGCATCGCGGCGGGCAAAGTCTTCAATGTCACGGAAGTTTGCGGAAGTGCTTTCCACACCTTTTCTGTGTAGCTCATAATTGACTGCACCCCATACGGCGCTCTGGTCGGAACGGCGGTGTTCGTCATATTGCAATCCATTGATGACACCTTCAGTTTTTGCTCGGCGTATGCGACGGTTGGCAAAACGATCGGAGTTGGTGAACGAATGTGTTCCGCCCCAACGACCGGCTTCAACGCACGTAACTGGGATATCGATTGTGGCGCCAGCTGGCACGAGAATGCTCACGTTGACGGTGCGGGTTTGATGGCCACCGTCGAGAACCTGACCTTCCGGGATAAGGACTGGGTGTTGGTTTGGGTTCGTCACCTGAAGAGTGGGCACTTCAGCATCGGTCTTTTCGCTGACCTTCAGCCCTGTGGCGGCACCTGTTGCAAATTGAAAGTGGAGCCCCTGCGCTGGCATATAAATGGGGTACATGGACGCGCCGAGTCGGGTGATTGGGCGGCCAATTGCTGCTTGCTCGAGAATGGTGACTGACATGGGAAAACCTCCGTGGTCTTATGGGTGTGATGTGTACACGCATGAGCGCCCCAGATGTGTGACATTGACATTTCAAATATCTCGCAGATCAGGTCACACCTTGTGGCACCCGATGCGTAGTTTCAGTGGGCATTGGAAATTTGGTATTTGATGCCGTAATGTCGACTATTGGAGATCTATGACCCTTCGTGTTGAGTTTGTCAGTCGCTTGAGCGACATCATCACGCCTGCGATCGAGTTTTTACGCGAGCCAGCAGATCTCTTTGAAAAGCAGCACATTGTGGTGCCAACAGCAGGTGTTAAAGCCTGGCTCATGCCGGAAATAGCGAAAAAATTGGGTACAAGTAGCCCAACCTCATCTGACGGAGTCATTGCCAACGTCGAAGTCGACTTTCCCGGCTCGCTCACGAAGTTTATGAAGCCACAAGTAAAGGGCGAACGCGATCCTTGGCTTATTGAAAACCTGACCTTTCATGTTCTTGATGTCATTTCCGCCGACGGCCGCTACGAAGCAGTAATCAAACAATCAGGTGGCCCGCTCATTGCTGCCCGCGCAATCGCAGACAGATTTGATCGCTATCACGTTCGTCGTCCTGCCATGATCCGACTTTGGGAACAAGGCAAGGCCACAGTTAGTCCTACTGCCCACAACCCCAATGCAAAACAGCTCAACGCCACAGACATGTGGCAGTTTGAACTCTGGAGTGCAGTACGCAAGCGAATTGGGCATCCAAGTCCTGCTGCCCGCGAACCAGAGTTGTCTTCTCAGACGCCTCGAAGATTGCTCGTGATCGGCTTCCAGACACTTAGCCCAGGTCAGATTGATGCTTTGCTGCAACTCAAGGAACATGTTGAGTTGCGCGTCGTATTGGTCCATCCATCTCAAGCCATCTCCAAAAAGTGGGGAGTGGCAGTTGAGCCCACAATTGGACTTATTCCCGAACGCAATCCAACCCCATCGTTGCCGGCTGATGTTGACTCATTGGTCAACTCTTGGTTGCTTGGTTCGAAGGAGCTTGAGTATTTACTCGCTT
>Ga0208227_1000237_pt1 | contig 14718 bp, 12 predicted proteins | sample LakMenEpi13Jun11_FD_150692 | JGI IMG/M metagenome (GOLD analysis project Ga0208227, IMG submission 150692) | Freshwater microbial communities from Lake Mendota, WI - 13JUN2011 deep hole epilimnion (SPAdes) | ecosystem: Environmental > Aquatic > Freshwater > Lake > Epilimnion/Euphotic zone ...
GTAAATAGTTTCCGTTGCTTGCCATAGCCAGAATGCGTGTAGATCTTTTTTATTTGTTAATGCAATTACCGCTAATGGTGTTAACCACAGAACATATTGCGGTGAATACACCTTGCTAGCAACCATCACGGATGCCAAGACTATAAATGCAACTGAGGCAAGAGTCGGTGTGTATTTGAGTTCGAACAACATAATTGCAACTGAAGTTAGTGCAATGAGAAGCAATAGCACTGAAAGATAGTTCAGATTAGTTAATGAGATGCCTAGTTGTTGTAATGCTAACCAAAAGGATCCCCAATCTGGCCCGCGTTCTAAATTGAGTTTGTAAAAGCGCCACCAACCTGCCGGGGTAGTTAGAGCGAATGGCAAATTAATTGCAATCCATGTTGCAGCTACAACGCCAACATATTTTACTAACTCTTTGACCTTTTCATCTCGCCATAGAATAAATGCAATTGGAATCAATAAAAAGATTGGTAAAAACTTTGTTGAAATAGATACACCCATAATTAATGCGCTATATGCATACTTCTTTCGATCAAACCAATAGATCGCAAGCATCATCGATGCAATCGCCCATAGATCCCAGTTGATATACAACGATGCAATCACCGCCGGCGCAATCGGGACAAGGTATGCAAACTCAGGCCGTATTTTTCGGACCAATAAAACCGTTGCTATGAATAAGAGAATTAAAAAGAAGATGTTGACATTGAAATATGAAGCGGGGGAGTTAGCAACAAAACTAGTTGCATACATAACCATGGCTGTAATAACTGGATACTCGACGCTGTTCTCATCACTTGTAAATGGCCACTCATTGTTATCTAGTCCGCGACTTCCAAATAGTGCGGGCAGATCGCTATAACAAGCGTGAATATATTGATCTGGCGTTGCCCAGCCAGTGTTTTCGCAATGGGAAAACTTTGCAAAGGAAAGCAGTGATGCAAATATGGCAAGAACTACAAGCGTTCTAACTTTCGCTAGCTTCATTTCCTTCATTAAGGCTTAGGTGTTTGCTTTCCGCCTGATGTCATAACAACAGGCTCAAGTCCACCAATGTTTGAAGGTGCCGGGAAGTCCATAATCGGTTCGCCCTTTAGTGCACCCTTCATGAACTGTGTCCAAATACGTGCAGGCAGAGATCCACCAGTTAGTGATGTTATTCCACCAATGCCATTGAGCGACTGAGTTGCGTTATCTCTGAAAAAGGCAACCGATGCTGCAATTTGTGGTGTGTAGGCACTAAACCACGCTGACGCATTTGATTGTGATGTTCCGGTTTTACCGGCAGCTGGTCGACCTAGCGCAAGTGCAGCTGCTCCAGTTCCACCAGTAATTGTTCCCTTTAGCGCGTACGTTAAATCTGCCATTACCTCTTTGCTAAATACTTCTTGAGTTTGTGGGGTTGCTTCGTACAGCACGCCTTTATTTGAACCTAATACTTGAGTTACTAAGAATGGCTTTGACTTAATTCCTTGTGCGGCAAATGTTGCGTATGTGTTGGCAACATCGATGACATGGGGACTTGATGTTCCAAGAACAATCGATGGTGTTGGCATCATCGCAACACTGTCAGGGATTCCTGCACGGCGAGCAACATCTACAACATTTGTTGGGCCAACCTTGATTCCGAGTGGAACAAAGATTGTGTTAATTGAATGTCTGGTTGCATTCATTAGATCGGTTTGACCCCAACCTTCATTGCCATAGTTGAAAACCTCATATGGTTTTCCAGCATCATCAAATGTTTGTGGTGAATCACCATTCCACATTGATGTCAGCGGAATTCCTTGTTCTAAGGCTGAAACAATTGCAAACGGCTTAAAGGTAGATCCTGCTTGAGCAATTGATTGGGTTGCATCATTTAATTGACGTTCTAAATAATCACGACCGCCGTACATTGCAAGAACTTCACCGGTTCCGGGGCGGATGGCAACTAATCCGATACGAAGATCTGCAGGTGCTTTGGAAGGGTAAAACTTATTGACAGCATCAACTGCGGATTGTTGCGCTTTTTGATTAAGGGTTGTTTTAATGACAAGGCCACCAACAAGTAGTTGATCCTGACTAAAACCTAGTTTTGCTAACTCTTTTTGTACCGCTTCAATGATGTGACCCTTTGGTCCACTGAGTTGTCCAGATGTTGCGCGCGGTGCGACTCTTGGTAACTTCATTGTGGCGGCATCTTTTTCGGTAAGCCACCCGGCTTCAATCATGTTGTTCTTTACATACTCAAAACGATTAGCTAAACGTTCAGCGTTACCTTCTTTAAAGACTGGGTCATACAGACCTGGCGAGCGCAAGATAGATGCGATTACCGCTGCTTGTGAATTTGTTAACTGATCAACATTGCGATTGAAATATTGCTGCGAGGCGGTCATAACACCGTAAGAACCTCGACCGAAATAAATAGTATTTAGATAACTTTCAAAAATCTGATCTTTAGAGAGTTGGTTTTCTAATTTAATAGCAATAACAAGTTCTTTTATTTTTCGCTGAATTGTACGGCTAGGTGTCAAGAAGGCGGTCTTTGCATATTGCTGTGTGATTGTTGAACCACCTTGCAATGCTCCACCTCTTAAATTATTAACAACTGCGCGCAAAATGCCTGTTACTGAAAATGCTTTGTTTGAGTAAAAACCACGATCTTCGGCCGCTAAAACTGCGTATCGAACATTGAGTGGAATTTTTGCAAGAGGAACAATCTGTCGGTTTTGGGTTCCGACGCGGCCAATCTCTTCGCCGTTTGAGTACTGAATAATTGTTGATTGACTATTTACATATGCGTTGGCATCAGGGATATCAACGGTGAAATAGGCAAGCGCGAACAGCACAGATCCGGCAACAAAACCAAAGCCGCCTAGAAAGACTGCTGCTCTAATCAGTAATTTACGGGCCATTTGCTAATGCTATCCCTTGGCGTAATCCTCATCCTCCAAGGTGCGAACCTTGCGCGGGGCTTTTCGTTCAACGCCATCACCTAATACGTATGAGGCACACAGGTGATTCCATGAACAGTTCTTACAGACTTCAACGATGTACACAGTGAACTCACCAAATTCGCGTTCCATCGCGATTAACTCTCTTGGGGTCTTAATGCGACCTGAGTATTGACCTAGTTGCTCGCCAAAGGTGTACCGCAATTCAACCAGCTCTTCCTTTTTACATACTGGGCAGTTGCGTGCAACTTTGTCGCCATGCCATTTGGCAGCGCGCATCAAATATGGGTCGGCATCGCAGGCATCAACGACACCACGAAAGAGCGCCATCAAAGTGGCGCGCTTATCGAGTGAATAATCGATGAACCCTCGTTGCGATTTCATTAGGGGGAAGAATAATCCCATTTTCATGGTTACGCTCTTTCTTATGAGCTTTACTGGGTTGCTGCGCCACCCTCGACTTTCTCGACTGCTTGCTGTTCGTTGGACGGGCCAAGCAACTGATGGTGTTTTTCAAAGCGCGCTTGCTTCTTTTGTTTTATTCTCCCCAGAACGACAAGCTGATGCGTTAAGTGCGGCAATTGGATTTGCAGTTGTGTTACTGCCGTATTCAATTGTTGGTCCCTTTGTTGGAACAATTCTGGATCGAGTATCGCGTCAACGCGCACTCTTATATTCAAACCTTGCGCGCAGTACTAATTTACTGTTGGTTGCATTGCTTGTGTTTAGCGGAACAACGGGTGTTCCTTTAACAATTGTTGTCTTGGTTGCTTTTGGTATCAACCGATTAATTCTTGCGGCGCTTTCTGCTGGTCTTCCTTTGTTGATTGAAACAAAGTCGTTAATAACCGCAAATGCAATTGCTGTAACCGGTGGATCAGTGCTTGTTGTTGTTGGTGGTGGAATTGGTGTTGGTGTTCGCGCCTTGGTTGATGGAGCAGCTATTGCAGATCATGCTGATGCATTGCTAATTACCCTTGCTGCTCTTGGTTATTTCACAGCAGCTTTGCTTACAACCCGACTATTAAAGTTTGAAATTGGTCCTGGTACCCACGAACGTCAGACAGCCTCCTTTTCACAAGGTTTTACTGAAATGCGTGAGGGGTTGGCATTTTTACGAACACATATCGATGCAGCACGTGGAATTATTGCAACCGCTGTTCACCGTGGTGGCTTAACCGCACTTACTTTGACGGCATTGTTATTAGAGCGAAATACATTTAATGATCCAACTCAACCTGAAAAAGGTTTAGCTGGTTTCGGAATTGCACTTACGATTGCTGGGGCTGGTGTATTTCTGGGCGCATTTTTGGCTCCGTATGGAGTTGGCAAAGTAGGAAGACATCGTTGGATCAAATTTGCAATGTTTGCAAGTGCGGCTTCACCTTTGATATTGGCAGCTTCACAAACTTCCATTGCACTTTCTGTGACAGCATTTTTAACTGCTTTTTTTGGGCAGAATGTTAAAGTTACAAACGATGCTTTGGTGCAGTCAAAAATTGATGATTACTACCGAGGTCGCGTATTTGCTGTCTATGACGTTGTTGTAAACGCAGCGATTGTTAGTGGTGGATTAATTGCTGCACTTATGTTGCCGCCTTCAGGGGTTTCAGCGCTTGTTCCCTTGTGTGTTGCAGTTGCGTATTTGTTAGTTGCGCTAATTGTGTTGCGACCAAGTAGATTCAAAGCTATCTACTAGCCCACCATTCAAGAAGTGCTGTAGTTGCCGCTTCCTCGCCAATAGGACCCTGTTCTAGCCTGAGTTCTAATAAGAAATCCATGGCTTGCCCAACTTCGCGTGAAGGTTTCAGATTAAGCAACTGCATGACTTGCGCACCATCTAAATCGGGGCGAATTTTTAACAACTCTTCTTGCTCCATCAAAACTTCGATGCGAGCTTCTAAAGAATCATAGGTGGCAGCAAGTCGCGCCGCTTTTGTTTTATTGCGAGTGGTGCAATCAGCGCGGGTTAAAACATGTAAATGTGTGATGAATTCGCCAGCATCACGAACATAACGGCGGACGGCAGAGTCAGTCCACTCGCCTTCACCATACCCATGAAAACGAAGGTGCAGCGTTGTTAATAGCTCCACCGCAGCAACGGTGTCATTATCAAAGCGCAACGCCTCTAATCGCTTTTTCGCAAGACGCCCACCGACAACCTCGTGGTGATGGAATGAAACTCCGCCACCTTCAATAAATGCACGGGTCTTTGGTTTTCCGATGTCATGTAGCAAAGCTGCAAGTCGAATAACAAGGTTTGGCCCACCTAAACGGTCTTCATGTTCGATCGCTTGTTCCAACACTGTAATTGAGTGTTCATATACATCTTTATGATGATGGTGTTCATCGACCTCAAGACGCAACTTTGGAATTTCTGGCAGTACTAAATCTGCAAGCCCGGTATCAACTAAAATTGTTATGCCTGTACGAGGGTTGGGCGACATCAACATCTTTGTAAATTCATCACGAATGCGTTCTGCAGAAATTATGCTGATCCGATGCGCTAAGTCTTTCATTGAAACAATAACTTCGGGTGCAATTTCAAATCCTAATTGCGATGCAAAACGTGCAGCACGCATCATTCGCAATGGATCGTCATTAAAGGAATCACCAGGTTTGCCTGGTGTTCGCAAAACCTTTGCAGCTAAATCTTGTAACCCATTAAATGGATCTATAAAAAGTGGGATATCGCCGGTTAGTTCTAGTGCCATTGAATTAACAGTGAAATCGCGACGCGATAAATCACCATCGATTGTTACTCCGTACTCGACTTCCGGTTTACGAGAATCAGGATCATAACTTTCCGTTCGATATGTTGTTACTTCAACAGTTGTGTCTCCACGTTTTCCTGCAACAGTTCCAAATGCAATTCCGGTATCCCAAACACTTTCTGCCCACTCTTGCAAAATCTTTTTTGTTACTAATGGATGTGCATTTGTTGTGAAATCTAAATCATTTCCAAGACGACCTAAAATTGCATCGCGGACAGGTCCACCAACCAATGCCAAGGTAAACCCCTTGGCCTTAAAGGCTTGGGCTAAGGAGCTTGCCAGCGGTGCTCGTTCAATTAAGGAACGGATCGCTAACTCTCCTGCGGCGCCTAATGCTGTACTCACAATAAGTAAGGTTAAAGCACTACCCTTGCTCCATGATCCCGGCACCTGGTGCGGGCAGCGACGGTACGAAGAAAAAGCGGAAGCGTAAGCGCTCCGGTAATCGCGGCCCACAACCACAGACTCAGAACACTGCTCAGAAGAGCGCTCAATTGAAGCGTCCTGAGACAAAACGACCGTATGCGAAACGTGTTGATGAGGTCAGTGCCGGCGGCTTGGTTGTTGATACAACCGGAACGATGGGATTACTTATTGGCCGCTATGACCTTAAAGATGCGAGCGGAAAACGTGTCCTGTGGTCTCTGCCTAAAGGGCACATTGAAGAAGGTGAAACTCCAGAAGAAGCAGCGATCCGCGAAGTTGCTGAAGAAACAGGAATTAACTCATCCATAACTAAATCTTTGGGTGTGATTGATTTTTGGTTTATGGCTGGTGGAAAACGAATTCACAAAACTGTTCACCACTTTATGTTCACTGAAATTGGCGGGACTTTGCTTGCACAAGAAAGTGAAGTTGATGAAGTCTCCTGGTTTCCACTATCTGAAATTGTCGAGCGTTTGGCATATCCCGATGAAAAGAAATTAATTGCCAGAACTGCAGAGTTAACAGAATGAAAAAATTGATCGCGCTGTTGATAATGTTCTTAGTTGTCTTGCCTTTGTCGCCTGCCCAAGCTGCTGATTCAACTGTGCGAATAACATCGATGGCTCATCAAACTTTTACGGGTGAATTTCGCAATGATGATTTGGCTCAGAAATTAACACCGTCGGGATCTCTTGGGGTATTGGTCTATACGCCGCGGGTCAACAACAAAACTTGGGTTATAGATGCTGCTCTAGTGGATGAAGTCATAGCAATGACCGTTAATTACACACTAGCAAACGATGCCGTACCTGGTGGCACAGAGATTGCAATTGCTTGGTTAAAACAACTTCGCGACATTACTGCCGACCAACAAGTAGTTGCACTTGCATATGGAAATCCAGATGTTTCACTTGCTAAAGAATTAGCCCCGAGTGAATTAAAGAAATATTATGCGTTTGGTAAAACACAACTGGAAGCGGCTCTCGGTCGCCAGGTTCGTAGTGAGCCAAATGGAGGTTGGAGCACAGGCACATCGGGACTCAGTAACACATTGCGAAAGGCGTACAGTGATAATCGTAAAGCTTTAACAAAGCTTTCCCGAGTTGTTACTGACCCCGAACTACTCATGCTTCGGGCTAAGTTATCGAAGTTATTGTCTCCACAATTGGATAAAAGTGGGCGTGAGTTTTATTCCGCTAGCGCCACCTCTGTAGTTGCAAAAACAGTTTACAAACTACGAATCAATAGTGGTAGATATCAGATCACAACTTCCAATGTGAAATTACCTGTAACAGTGATTAACGAGTTCAACTCTGATGTCACAATAGATATTTCAATGGTACCTATTAATTCACGTGTTGTTGTAGGAAGTTTTGACAATGTAACAATTCCTGCTCAATCTAAATTACAACTTGAAATGCCTGTAGAGGTAATCGCACCAGGTCAAACCTCGGTTTCGGCGTTGATAACTGATGCAAAGGGTAGTGAGCTTGTCCCTGAAGCGACGCTGACATTAAATTCAACGGTTATTGACCCACGGGTGACCTGGTTTACCACCGGTGCCGCCATACTTCTTCTATTGGCAGCAGTTGCACAGAGTGTTCGTCGCGTACGAAAGAGAGCAAAATGAAATCTAATGAGCTCTACCGCGCATCAGGAATTATGGCCCTAGGCACAATTATTTCACGTATCACTGGATTTATTCGCGGCATTTTAATTGTTGCCGTATTAGGAACAACCTTACTTGCAGACACTTACAACGTTGCAAACACAATGCCAAATATTTTGTACAACTTACTTGTTGGTGGTGCGTTAACTGCAATCTTTATTCCTCAGTTAGTTAGATCTTTTGATCACCTAGATGGCGGTGATGATTTTGCATCACGACTAATTACGACAATCTCCCTCATTCTTCTTGCTCTGGTTTCGCTCGGAATGTTTTTTGCCCCCGCGTTGGTGCGTTTGTATGCACCAGAATTTTTCACAACTGGTTTTGAAAGAGAACAAGAGATTGCAATCGCATTTACGCGTTACTGTCTGCCACAAATCTTCTTCCTAGGTTTATTTACGATGTTGGGGCAAATCGCTAACGCCCGCGGTTCATTTGGTCCGCTTATGTGGGCTCCGATTGCCAACAACATCGTGGGAATTGCATTATTTGGTGGATTTTTACTCTTTTCTCCAGGAATTGATATCAACTCCATAACCTCAAACCAGGTCGCGTTGCTGGGTTGGGGAACAACACTGAGCGTTGTTGTTCAGGCATTGGTACTGGTGCCAGTTATTAAGAAACTTGGTGTGTCCATTAAACCAAAGCTAGGTGTCTCTGGTTTAGGAAAGTCATTCAATCTAGCTGGTTGGACACTTGTGTATGTTTTGATTTCTCAACTGGGTTATTTAGTGACGGTCAATGTTGCAACATCTGCAGCGGTTCGCAGCGCACAAGAAGGTATTGAAACTGGTGTTGGTTACACACCATATACATATGCTTACTTTGTAATGTTATTGCCATATTCAATTGTTACGCTCTCAATTGTTACCGCGATCTTGCCTCACATTTCAAGATTAGCGCTCGATGGCAAGCGTGATGAAGTCAAAGCACAACTGATTAGAGCGATTCGATTAGTTGGCGTAATTACAGTTCCTAGCGCAGTTGCATTTTTATTATTTGGCCCATTGATTACAGAAAGCATATTTATTGGTATTCCTGCTGAGGATTCACGATACATCGGCTATGTTTTATCTGCGCTTAGTTTCGGACTAGTTGCATTTTCTATTAACCTTGTTTTAATCAGGGGTTTTAACGCATTCGAAGATACAAAAACACAAGTCATATCGATCTTGGTAATAAATGTTGTCTCTGTTGCAATTTCCTATAGCTTCTTATATTTCTTGAAAACTCAATGGATAACAGTTGGTTTGGGTGCTGCATTTTCTGTAAGTTATTTAATTGGGTTACTAGTCACGCTAGGACTATTAAAAAAACATGTTGGGAAATTAGCCATTTCTGAATTTTTGGGTCAACATCTTCGATTATTAATTGCCTCCCTCCTTGCGATGGTTCCTATATTTGTGATGACTCAATACATCTCTTGGTTCGCATTAGATTTATCCCGTGCGGCTCGAGCTGGTGAACTTTTTGTTGTGATGGTGGTCGCATTCTTTGCATACATCCTGGCGGCAAAAGCGCTCCACATTGAAGAGGTATCGATGATCCGCCACTTGGGTAGTTCAATCAGTCGGCGTTCAGCAAAATCAGAGGAAAACGAATAGATTTCAGGGTCTAGGGGGCATCATGGGTGAAGTTAGAAACGTTGTAATTGTCGGGTCAGGACCTGCCGGATACACGGCCGCAATTTATGCAGCGCGTGCGCAGTTGGATCCAGTGATTTACGAAGGTTCTGTTACCGCTGGTGGTGCGCTCATGAACACAACTGAGGTTGAAAACTTCCCTGGTTTTACAGATGGCGTGATGGGTCCAGATTTAATGGACAGCATGCGCAAACAGGCAAAGCGTTTTGGTGCTGAATTAATCACAGATGACATTGTTGAAATGGATTTGTCCGGAGAGATAAAAGTTTTGAAGGATGGTTCTGGTAACACCGTTAAAGCAAAGTCGGTAATTCTCGCAACTGGTAGTGCATACCGCGAAATTGGCTTAGTTAATGAAAAGCGTTTATCTGGTCATGGTGTTTCATGGTGTGCTACTTGTGATGGTTTCTTTTTCCGCGGGCAAACAATTGCTGTTGTTGGTGGCGGAGACTCTGCTGTTGAAGAAGCAACTTTCCTGACACGTTTTGCGGACAAAGTTGTTTTGATTCATCGTCGTGGTGAATTACGTGCATCAAAAATTATGGCTGAGCGTGCGAAAGCTAATCCTAAAATTGAATTTCTCTGGAACACAGAGGTGACTGATGTTCTTGGTGCAGACAAAGTTGAAGGTCTGAAACTTCGTAACACTGTTGATGGGACAGAGTCAGAGCGAGCATTTACTGGTTTGTTTGTTGCGATCGGGCATATTCCTCGCAGTGAATTATTGCTGGGTCAAATTACTTTGGACAATGAAGGTTATGTAATCTGCGAAGGCCGCTCGACAAGGACTAATCAAAAAGGTGTCTTTGCCTGCGGAGATTTAGTCGATCACACCTACCGTCAGGCAATTACAGCAGCAGGTTCAGGCTGTGCTGCAGCACTTGATGCTGAAAAATTCTTAGCGCACTAGTAATCTTTAACTAACACACACATAAGGAGCAATACGATGGCAACAAGCAAGGTAACGACAGCATCATTTGATGCAGATGTTCTCAAGAGCAGCACCCCTGTTTTGGTTGATTTTTGGGCTGAATGGTGCGGTCCCTGCCGAGCTGTTGGACCAATTCTTGAGGAAATCTCAGATGAGCACGGTTCAAAGCTTAAGATCGTAAAGCTCAATACTGATGAAGAGTCAGCAATTGCTATTAAGTATGGAATTACATCTATTCCATCTATGTACGTATTTGTTAATGGTGAAGTTGTAAAACAAATTGTTGGTGCTAAGCCAAAGCCAGCACTATTAAAGGAACTAGAAAGCTTCCTCGTATAAATACATGTCAGATTTAAACGAGTCGGAGATCCGCTCATTTCAGCAAGCCCGTGGCCTTGATGTCACGGGTTTTGTTGATGCGGTCACTGCTCGTGCCTTAGAAGAAGCACGCTGGAAACTTGGCGATCGATCGCTGTATTTGCAAGAGCCACCATTAATGCACGGCGATGACATTGCTGCCTTGCAATCTCGATTAACTGAGATGGGTTTTGATTGTGGTCGAGTTGATGGAATTTATGGTCCTCGAACCGAATTAGCTGTTAAGGATTTTCAAAAATCTGTTGGTTCGACTATTGATGGAAAATGTGGTCCCGCAACAATTATTGCTCTGATTCGTTTAACAAAGATTGTTTCTGGGGGAGTCCCGTCAACTCTTCGACAAAATGCAATGCAACAAAGTCGGGGACCAGCACTTGCAAATAAGGTTATTGTCTTAAATCCCGATGGTGATGATCAACTTGTTTACGATATTGCGGTTCGTACCGAAGGTCGGCTACTTGCATTAGGCGCTTCGGTCTTCTTAACTCGTGGTGCTACAAATAATCCATCAGAAAACGAACGAATTACATTTAGTAATAAGAGTGCAGCAGATTTGATGATTTCACTAAATGTTGATTCATATCCCAATGAAAAAGCACACGGAGCAGCTACTTACTTTTATGGCAGCGATGCACATGGTGTTCATTCAATTGTTGGAGAACGTTTTGCATCCCTTGTACAACGTGAAATTTGTGCTCGTACAGATCTAACAAATTGTCGTACTCACGCAAAAACATGGGATTTATTGCGTATGACTATGGCCCCAACAGTCCGCATTGATTTGGGGTATGTGAGCAACCCGGGTGATTTAGGCCGTCTTTCCCGACCAGATTTTCGTGATGTGATTGCTGAAGCGTTGGTTATTGCTATACAACGTCTCTATTTAGCCGCAGAGGATGATGCAAAAACCGGCACTTTACGTATTTCTGATCTTCGCAAAGCCGGTATCCGTCGCTAAATCACACTCAAGCATTCCCTTGGGTATGACAGACTTAGACTATGTCGGACATAACGCAACGCTTCTCAACAGGTGCACCTCAAAATCTTGAAGAAAGATTTGCATCAAGAGCAGCCCATATGAAGCCAAGTGAGATTCGTTCACTCTTTGCTGTTGCATCCCGTCCAGAAATTGTCTCACTCGCGGGTGGAATGCCAAATCTTTCAGCGCTTCCTATGGGAATGATGGCTGATGTTGTCAACAATTTGATCCGCAACAATGGACAAGAAGCATTGCAGTACGGAAATGGGCAAGGACATCCAAAACTTCGCGAGCAAATTTGTGAAGTTATGGCGCTCGAAGGTATCCGTGCTAATCCTGACGATGTTTTAATTACAACTGGTTCGCAGCAAGCTTTGGACCTTATTTCACGCATTTTTTTAGATCCTAATGATGTTGTTCTGGCCGAAGCACCTTCATATGTTGGTGCTCTTGGAACATTCCATCAGTACGAAGCAGCTGTTGTGCATGTTGAAACAGATGAGAATGGATTGGTGCCTTCAGCGTTACAAGAGGCCATTAAAACTGTTCGGGCAGCAGGTCGTAAAATTAAGTTTTTATACACAATTCCTAATTATCAAAATCCAAGCGGTGTCCTACTGCCAGCAACTAGACGTACAGAGATTCTAAGTATTTGCCGCGAAGCAGGAATTTTTGTTGTTGAAGATAATCCTTATGGATTGCTTGGATTTGATAAGCCGTCACCTAACGCAATGCGTGCTGAAGACTCAGAAAACGTGATCTATCTTGGCTCGTTTTCAAAGACAATCGCACCTGGATTGCGTGTGGGTTGGGCGTTAGTCCCACCTTCGCTGAAGGAAAAACTGGTTATTGCCAGCGAATCATCGATTTTGTGTCCTTCAAACTTCACACAATTAACGATTTCTAATTATTTAGCTGATCAACCGTGGCGCGACCAGATAGCTTCCTTTTGCGAGCTATACAAGGTCCGTCGCGACGCAATGTTGGAATCATTAGATGAACACTTTCCAGCAACTGCGCAATGGACAAAGCCTGGTGGCGGTTTTTATGTGTGGGTTACTTTGCCACCCGAAATTGATACAACAGTCATGATGCCCAAGGCAATTGTTGCGAAGGTTGCATATGTTCCGGGTACCGCCTTTTACGCAGATGGTTTTGGTTCATGGTCGTTGCGTTTGTCCTATTGCTACCCAACACCAGAACGCATCCGCGAAGGTGTCAAGGCGCTTGGTGGCGTAATCAAACAAGAAATAGCAAGCCGAAAAGGTTTTGAATTAAAGGGTTAGTTTTCTAACGCCTTTGTAATTCGTTTCAAATCTTCAGCTCCAGCAAATTCAATAACGATCGTTCCTTTTTTTGCACTGCCTTGAATTGTTACACGGGTATCGAGAGCATCACCAATACGTTCTGCGATTTCCTGTAATTCAGGGCTAGCTGATTTTGCGCCTTTGGGTTTCTTAGCCGATTGCCCTTTAGGTGCACCGGCGGAAATAATTTCTTCGGTGGCGCGAACAGATAGACCTTCGCTAACAATTCTGGTTGCTAATTTTTCAATTGCACCTGTATCACTTAGCCCTAATAGTGCTCGTGCATGTCCTGCCGATAAAACACCTGAAGCTAATTTTTGCTGAATAGATGTTGGAAGATTCATCAGTCGTATTGTGTTTGAAATAAGTGGACGTGATCGTCCTAGTTTTTGTGCAAGCTCATCATGTGTGCAATTAAAATCTGTTAGCAGTTGTGAATACGCTGCTGCTTCTTCTAAAGCATTTAATTGGCTCCGGTGAATGTTTTCAATTAGTGCTTCTCTAAGAAGTTCGTTATCCGGTGTCTGTCTGATAATGACAGGAATGCTGGTTAATCCAGCAGCTTTTGCAGCGCGGAAGCGACGTTCTCCCATGATTAATTCATATTTACCAGGTGTTGTTTGACGCACTACTGGTGGTTGCAGAATTCCGATTTCTTTAATTGATGCAATTAATTCTTCAAGTGCAACTGGATCAAAGTGTGTTCGTGGTTGCCGAGGGTTAGGTGAAATAGCACTGATAGCAACCTGGTTTTGTTGTCCAACCTCTTTGTCGCCAACAGTTAGTGAGGTCGGGATCAATGCATCTAGATTTGTGCCGAGTCCACCACGTCGCGCCATTAAGCGATCTCACCTTCACGTTTGTAATTAATGGAAACAACATTTGAATCAAAAGGTTTTCCGCGTTCTGCTAATTCGCGAGCAACCGCCATGTATGCAATTGCACCTGGTGAACCTGGGTCATAGGTCATCACTGTTTGTTTAAATCCAGGAGCTTCTGAAACGCGCACTGTTCGAGGGATTGGAATATCAATTAACTCATTTGGATAATGTTTTCTAATTTCATTAGCAACATCATTGGCAAGATTTGTATTGTTATACATAGTTAATACCAGTGTTGATAATTTTAATGTTGGGTTTAAACGCTTCTTCACTAATTCAAATGTTTTTAATAGTTGTGACAATCCTTCAAGTGAGTAGTACTCGCATTGAATCGGGATCAAAACTTCCTTTGCAGATGTAAATGCATTAATCGTTAATAGACCTAATGATGGTGGGCAATCAATAAAAATGTAATCAATAGTTTCGCCAAGGGCTGCGCGATCTGCAACCAACTCTTCGATTGCTTCCTTTAAACGCATCTCTCGCGCAACCATTGGAACAAGTTCAATTTCTGCTTGGGCGAGTGATGTATTTGATGAAACACATTCAAGTGAAGGGAAACCTGCAACCTTTTGAATAACCTGTGACATTGTTGAATCACCCATCAACACTTCATAAATTCCCGCATTATCGAGGTGTTCAACACCTAGTGCTGTAGAAGCATTTCCTTGTGGATCAAGGTCAATAACAACAATTTTTAGACCGCCCATAGAAAGGGCTGCTGCAAGGTTGACTGTGGTTGTGGTTTTACCGACCCCGCCTTTTTGGTTGGCTACCGTCAGAATTCG